>ENA-UZWY01005703-UZWY01005703.1-metagenome-genome-assembly--contig:-Day-2--50m-contig-5703_pt2 | contig 24770 bp, 18 predicted proteins | sample MGYA00260341_ERZ794901 | MGnify/ENA metagenome assembly ERZ794901 | reverse complement strand
TGCATTGGGGTGGCGGAACACCAACTTATTTATCTGCTTCTGAGTTAACGGAGTTGATGCATCTTTTGGCACAACACTATGTTTTAGTACGTGATCCAGACAGAGAATACTCCATAGAAATAGACCCACGGACAGTAAATGGAAGAATCATAGCTTTACTTAAAGGGTTAGGGTTTAACCGTTTGAGTCTAGGAATTCAGGATTTTGATCCCACGGTCCAAAAAGCGATCAATCGAGTCCAACCTTATGAGCGCGTGCAGGAGTTAGTCAAAGAAGCAAGAGCACATGATTTCGCGTCTCTATCTTTTGACCTAATTTATGGCCTACCACACCAAAATGTTAAGAGTTTTACTAAAACTCTCGAGCAGGTAGTTTCGCTATCGCCAGACAGAATAGCGTGCTATAACTATGCTCACCTTCCTCATCGATTTTTAGCACAACGAACGATTGATCGACTAACGCTGCCAAATGCAGAGCAAAGGCTAAAGTTACAGCAGCACATTGATGCTATTTTAAGAGGTTCTGGCTACGAACTAGTTGGCCTTGATCATTACGTAAAAAAACATGACCCTTTAGCTACGGCTCGCAATGACAATACTCTTCAGCGTAATTTCCAAGGATATTCGCTTAAAAAAGCATCAGATATGATCGGGCTTGGTCATTCAGCAATCTCTCAAGTAGGGCCTTTGATGGTTCAAAATGAAGTAAAGTTAGAGCGGTATTATGATCGCATTGAATCAGGTAATAATGCGTTATATCGTGGATTGCTTCTGTCGAAAGACGATATGCTTCGTCGAGAAGTTATTATGCAAATCTGTTGTTCTCTTGAATTTTCGCCCAAAGCCGTATGCAAAAAATATGGTCAAGACGCTGAAAGTTATTTCAAAGAAGAATTGAAACAAATGCATGAGTTTGAAAAAGATGGGTTAGTCTATAGTAATAATGAAGTGTTTACGCTAACCCAGATTGGGAGGCACTTTTTACGACAAATATGTATGACATTTGATGCTTGGCTAAAATTTACGCCAAGTAATATTAAATACTCAAAAATAATATAAGAAAATCTAATATAAGAAAATGTAATATAGTTCGTTGACGTATAGCAGGGAGTTAAAAAAATAGCTCAGTTCAGGTTCCTTTGAATTGACTGCCAGCGCTCAAGGAAAGTACACGGGAGTATAATACTATGGAGCAACAATTACGTCTGGTGAGGGAAACTTCCTGCCACCACAATTTTAAAGTAAGTTGTAATAACTGTCGTCTTAATACGCTATGTCTGCCACTGTCTCTCAATGGTTCTGATGTTGATGATCTAGATGCAATAATTCAACGTGGTAGACCAGTGCAAAAAGGTGAGCATATTTTCTATGAAGGGGGCACTTTTACTTCTATTTATGCAGTCCGATCTGGCACTGTCAAAACCTTCTCAATTTCCGAAGATGGTCGAGAGCAGGTTGCCGGATTTTACTTTCCTGGTGAGCTTTTGGGTATGGATGGAATTAGCAGAAATATTCATCAGTCTAATGCTGTAGCGCTCGAAACCTCCGCGGTTTGTGAAATCCCATTTAAGTTCCTGGGAGAGCTTAGCGCTAAGTTGCCAAGCTTACAAAGTCACTTCTTTCAGTTGATGAGTCGAGAAATTACAGAAGATCAACAATTAATTACATTGCTTGGTAAAAGTTCTGCCGAAGAGCGCTTTGCTGCATTCTTACTAAGTATTTCCTCACGGAATTCGAGACGAAACCTCAGCTCGACACGTTTCAGACTGCCCATGTCTAGAGTTGATATTGGCAACTATCTTGGCCTGACTATTGAGACTATTAGTCGAGTGATTGGACGATTACAAAAACAAGAAATTGTTGTTATAAATAATAAGGAAGTCGAAATAGTGCAATACGACTTGTTATTAAAAGTTGCTCGCGTTCAATGGTCAAAATAAAGCAGATTACATTTATCTATCCATAAATGTAGAGCTTGATCTGGATCAAAAAAAAATTCTCGTAGCGATTTAAACTACGTTTAAATCCAATTGAGTTTTGATCTGGGAGATTCAAGTGATTCATTATGGCTTTGAGTTAATGGTAAGGCCGAGAAAAGGCTGGCAAACAATAGCAGAGCTTCCTGATTCATTAATAAAAGCTCTAAGTTTATACCCGTTTTTTTTGGCTGCCTTCCCCTCCTTGGCGTGGTATTTCGGAACGAGTCAAATCGGTTGGACTGTTGGAAACTCAAACGTGGTGACTCGGCTCACAGAAGTCAGTGCGATAGAACTCTCTCTAATGTTTTATGCGGCGATGGTCTTGGCCGTTGCCATTATAGGTTACTCTATTCATTGGATGTCAGAAACCTATGGTGCTGAGTCCACTGTGACTCGGGGCATTGTTATTTCAGCCCTTGCTTGCACACCTCTTTTTGTCGCGGGAACCGTTGGACTCTACCCTTTACTATGGCTGGACTTTTTCATTGGTATCATCGCGCTTGCATGGGCTGTATATCTGCTGTATCTCGGGATTCCCATAGTGATGAAGATTCCTCAGGAGAGAGGATTTTTGTTTTCTAGTGCCATTGTTGCTATCGCTCTGGTGATGTTTGTATGCATCCTAGTTGTTTCAATTCTTTTGTGGGAGTTTGGATTTGCCCCGCAATTTACTGATCAGTAATCTCAAATTGTTGTTCACAAGCGGAATTTCCTTATGACAGAAACTAATATCCATCAGGGTGCGCATATCTACAATTATAAAGTGGTTAAACAGTTCGCGCTTATGACAATAGTCTGGGGAATTGTGGGCATGCTGGTAGGGGTATTCATTGCTGCTCAATTAGTTTGGCCTGAATTGAACTTTGATTTGCCGTGGTTAAGCTTTGGTCGTTTAAGACCCTTGCACACAAATGCTGTAGTTTTTGCTTTCGGTGGATGCGCTTTATTTGCGACCTCATATTATGTGGTTCAACGAACCACACGGGCTCCTCTTGTTTCAGGCGCGCTAGCTGCCTTTACTTTTTATGGCTGGCAACTTGTTATCGTACTCGCAGCTATCACTTTGCCAATGGGGTTGACCTCTTCTAAGGAATATGCAGAGTTGATCTGGCCTATAGATATCATTATTACAGTTGTCTGGCTGGTTTATGCTTATGTCTTTTTTGGGACGATTGCTAAACGCAAAGTTAGTCATATTTATGTGGCTAACTGGTTCTTTGGAGCATTCATAATAGCAGTGGCAGTATTGCATGTCATAAATAGCGCAGTCTTGCCCGTTAATTTATTTAAGTCTTACAGCCTTTTTGCTGGAACTGCAGATGCAATGGTGCAGTGGTGGTACGGTCATAATGCAGTAGGTTTTTTTCTGACTGCTGGATTTTTGGGCATGATGTATTACTTTGTGCCCAAGCAGGCTGAGCGTCCTGTGTATTCTTATAGATTAAGTATTGTTCATTTTTGGGCACTGGTTGCAGTGTATATTTGGGCAGGACCTCACCATCTTCATTACACTGCCTTACCTGATTGGGCACAGAGTTTAGGAATGGTGATGTCTCTTATTCTTTTGGCCCCAAGTTGGGGAGGGATGATTAATGGAATTATGACTCTCTCGGGAGCTTGGCATAAGTTGCGTTCAGACCCTATTTTACGATTCTTGGTAGTTAGCTTGTCGTTCTATGGAATGTCAACATTTGAAGGTCCCATGATGTCCATACGGACCGTTAATGCTCTTAGTCATTACACTGACTGGACGATAGGGCACGTGCATTCAGGTGCGCTAGGCTGGGTTGCAATGATATCAATAGGGTCTCTGTATCATCTAATACCAATTTTGTTCAACAAGAAAGAAATGTACAGCACCAATTTAATAAATACTCATTTTTGGATGTCCACAATTGGCACTGTACTTTATATCGCTTCCATGTGGGTCAATGGAATTATTCAAGGCCTTATGTGGCGTGCCTATAACCAAGACGGTACCTTAACGTATACCTTTGTCGAGTCTCTCGTTGCTAGCTATCCTGGCTATATAGTGCGTCTTATTGGTGGTCTGACATTCTTCCTTGGAATGTTGGTGATGGCTTATAACGTTTTCATGACGATCCGAGAAGATGGTACTCATGCAGCTGAATCGCAGCATACTTACCCCTTGGAGGAGGCATCATCATGAAGCACGACATTGTCGAAAAAAATATTAGCATAATGATTGTATTGATAATTGTCGCTATTAGCTTTGGGACATTGGTAGAGCTTGTACCCTTAATTTTTTCCAAGCAATTGGCTGAGCCCGTTGCAGGATTGAAGCCTCTCACTCCATTGCAACTTGAAGGGAGAGATATTTATATCAGAGAGGGCTGCAATACATGCCATTCTCAGATGATCAGATCTTTGAGGGCTGAGAGCGAGCGCTATGGCCATTATTCGGTAGCCGGAGAGTTTGTCTATGATCGTCCATTTCTCTGGGGCTCAAAGCGGACTGGCCCCGATCTAGCAAGAGTTGGTGGCCGATACAGTGATCAGTGGCATAGAGTGCACCTTGGTAATCCAAGAGATGTTGTTCCAGAGAGTAATATGCCGTCTTTTCCATGGCTATTTGAAAATGAAATTAATTCTGAGGTAACACCCAAAAAGCTACAAACACTTAAAACTTTAGGTGTTCCATACACTGATGCGGAGATTGAGACTGCGAGTGCTAGCGTTAAGGGCAAAAAAGAGATCGATGCAGTGGTAGCTTATTTGCAGAACTTGGGCACCGTGTTGTCAGAGAGGCGTTGATGGATATAAATGACCTTAGGGGATTAAGTACAATTTTTGTATTTGTTTCATTCATAGGCCTTGTTATATGGGCATATAGCGACCGTCAAAAGCTAGAGTTTGATGAAGCTTCAAGACTTCCGTTTGAGGATGACAAAAAAGATTTAGCAGATGCTCAGGAGAGTGATCATGAGTAATTTTTGGAGTAACTGGATAATCATCTTGACAATGATCACATTGGTGGCGATAACTTGGATTTTATTGGCTAACCAGAAGCGTGACGACAATTCTGCTGAAACTACTGGTCATATTTATGACGGAATCGAAGAGTATGACAATCCATTGCCTGCTTGGTGGTTTTGGATGTTTGTGATCACGATTGTCTGGGGTGTTGGATACCTAATTTTTTATCCGGGGATGGGAAATTATCAAGGGGTTTTGGGGTGGAGTCAGCATAGTGAACATGATCAGGCAGTGGCTACTGCTGAGTTAAAATACCAAGAAATTCGAGAAAGCTACCTCTCTCGCTCAGTCGGGGAAATTGCTGCGGATCCTGCTGTACATAGGATGGGTCAAAGATTGTTTGGTAATCACTGTGCACAATGCCATGGTAGCGATGGGAGAGGTTCCTATGGATTTCCTGATCTGACTGATAGTGATTGGATTTGGGGTGGAGATGTAAAAGACATAAAAAATACACTTATTAACGGAAGACAGGCTGTAATGCCTGCTTGGCAGGGAGTGTTGGGGGATCAGGGGCTTGAGGAAATGACGGAATATATTTTGTCGCTCAACAAACAGGCTCAAACTACTCCTTCTTTAATATCAAGTTCAGAAAATTTTGTGATGTATTGTGGCGGATGCCATCAGCCTGATGGAACTGGCAATCAGATGATAGGTGCCCCAAACCTGACTGATGATGTATGGCTATACGGAGGTAGTAAGTCTGAGATCGCGCAAACGCTGCGATATGGACGGACAGGTATGATGCCTGCTCAAAACACCATTCTGAGTGAAGCCAAATTACATATTTTGACTGCCTATGTGACAAGTTTGCGTTTTGAAGACAAAAATTAACCATCTTATTCTGCGAAACCCAACTTTTTAGAAACATGATTCACGAGGCGACACCCCTGATATATGCATGATTCTCACGATATTATTTTAAAGGAGGTTGCACCTGCTGAGGTAGGTGAGGTTGACCTTTATCAGCGGCGTGAGAAGATATATACCCGTAAAATAGAGGGTTTTTTCCAAAAAATCCGGCTTTACACTGGCTGGCCATTATTGGTGACGTACTTCGGTCTGCCTTGGCTTATTTGGGAATCTCGTCAATCTGTTTTATTTGATCTACCAGCCCGAAAATTCCACATTTTTGGTTTAACGTTTTGGCCTCAAGATTTCTTTTTGCTTGCACTTGTACTAATTATTGCGGCCTATGGGCTGTTTATGGTGACTGCAATCGTGGGGAGAGTGTGGTGTGGCTATACATGTCCTCAAACGGTGTGGACAGCCATTTATATGTATCTTGAGCAGTTATTTGAGGGTAGTAGGAATCAACGTATAAAGCGGGACAAAGCACCTTGGAGTATCGAAAAGTTTTATCGGAAAATTTTAAAACACGGTAGTTGGCTATTCGTAGGTTTTTTAACAGCATTTACATTTATAGGTTATTTTTATCCTATCAGGGAGCTAAGCGTCGACTTGTACTACATAAGAGTTAGCGATTGGCCTGCTTATTGGATTTTATTTTTTACTCTTGCAACCTATATCAACGCTGGTTGGATGCGCGAGCAGGTTTGTCAATATATGTGCCCCTACGCGCGATTTCAATCTGTCATGTTTGATCATCACACTCTTATCGTATCTTATGACTCTCTCAGAGGAGAAACTCGGGGAGCAAGGAAACGGGCAAGCAAGAGGATTGATTCCAGTTTGGGAGATTGCATTGATTGTCAACTCTGCGTGCAAGTTTGTCCGACAGGTATTGATATTAGAGATGGACTTCAGTATCAGTGTATCGGTTGCGCCCTTTGTATAGACGCATGTGACTCTGTGATGAATAAAATGGGTTATCCACCTAATTTGATTTCATACACAAGCGAAAGTACCTTAGCGGGCGGAGTAATACATTGGTTCAGACCAAAAATTGTTGGTTATTTATCAGTATTTATTCTTATGGTGACTTTGTTTGCTTACACCTTGGTAAATCGAACTCCTTTAGAGATGACAGTGACGCGAGATCGAGGTGAACTTTTTGTTAAAAATACTAATGGGTATATAGAGAATATTTACACTTTACATATCATTAATATGACAAATGTCACATACCGCTATAAGTTAAGTGTTGAGAATTTAGCGAATGCTCAGTTGATAGGAAATCGTGAACCCGAGGTTAGAGCTGGAGAAGATTTACATTTTTCTATACGGCTTAGGGTTCCACCAGATGCAGCGGCGCCCTTAAATCAGGTGATTTTTTTCAATTTGGAAGCCCAAACTAATATCGGACTTATAACTAAAGTGGAGTCTCGCTTTATCAGGCCAGAATTATGAAATTAATAAAGGATAACCTTGATGTGTTACCTTGGTATAAGCAGTTCTGGCCATGGTTTATTATTACGCTTCTGGGCTCAGCTGTGACAGCAAGCTTGGTTACCGTGGCTATTGCGGTAAATAATGCGGATAATTTGGTCGCAGATGACTACTATAAAGTGGGCCTTGCGATAAATCAGCGATTAGAGCGTAGGAAAAAGGCTTCAGAACTAGGGATAAGTGCCAGTCTGGCTTTTTCCCATACTGAAATAATTGTGACGACTAAGAATATTGACCATAACGCTGCTTTAGTTTTAAACCTGACGCATCCTTTCGATGCTAGTAAAGATCTTCAGATATATTTAACGTCAGTATCTCGTGATGAGTTTGTTGGAAACGTCGAGCATTTTGATAATACTCGCTGGCTGTGGTCTATAGAAGATCTAAAAGAGTCAAATTGGCTAGTTAATGGTCAAGTCCAAGAGAGTAGTCTTCAGTAATGACTATTTCTTCTCTTATCTCCTCACCGTCAATAGATTGTGATCGACCGACAGAGTGCTTTCATTGTGGAGAAAAACTAGATGTCGGTTTAACTTTCCAAACAGTTATTGGAGGAAAAAAGAGGAGCATGTGCTGCCCAGGCTGTTTGGCAGTGGCAGAAATGATTGCGACTCATGGTATGGAAGCTTTTTACGATCGTCGAACGCATTATGCACCGCCTCCAGATCTAGAATTATTAGACTCGAAATTCGCAGGTTATGACGATCCAACGATTCGAGAATCCCTAATAAATGAAGTTTTCGAGGATTCTGAGCGAATTAAATTATTAATTACAGGTATGACCTGTGCAGCTTGCTCCTGGTTGATAGAGAAACAAGTTTTGCAATTAAGTGATGTCAGGGCCGCCTTAGTAAAGCTAGGCGATGCAAGTCTAACAGTAGATATATGCCCTAACGCTCCATTATCGAATGTGATGAGAGCGGTCGCTAGCCTAGGTTATGAAGTCCAACCATTTACAACATCTGAGCGAAACACGATTCTTTTTGAAGAGAATAAAAGACTTCTCACACAACTTTCCGTCGCTGGTTTGGGAATGATGCAGGTGGGTATGTTTGCAATTGCATTGCATGCAGGAGATATCCAAGGCATGGACTCCAATTATGTGCAACTTATGAGATGGGTGAGCCTACCTATTGCTATGTTCGTTGTGTCTTTTAGCGCACGAGATTTTTTTATTAGCGCTTGGCGGCATCTTCGTGTTGGTGCCCTAGTGATGGACCTTCCGATCACTGTTGCAATAGCAACAGCAACCTTAGCCTCTATTTATGCTACGTTCACTTCGAGCGGCACAGTGTATTTTGATTCCGTCGTGATGGTTACTTTTTTCCTATTAATTGCACGCTATTTTGAGCAACGAAATCGGTTTAAAAATAGCCAATTACTCCAGCAAACACATGATAACTTACCCTTGTTAGCATCACGCATTATTTTGGATGAGATCCATCTCGTTCCAACACAACAGATTGTGGCTAATGATCGACTTCGTATCTTTCACGGAGATATTATTCCAGTGGATGGTGAACTTTTGTCTGGTGAAACTGAAGTAGATGAGAGTATTTTTACCGGGGAATCTCTCCCGAGAACTGTCAGAGTTGGAGAGCTACTTTTCGCCGGAACATGCAATCTCTCTAAATCAGTCGATATAAGGGTAACTAACACAGTTGGTTTAACTCGATTTGATGCGCTTCAATCAGCTGTGGCTTCGGCTGAGACCAAGAAACCTAGAATAGCAAAAATGGCAGATGCCATTGCCAGTTATTTCGTAGCAATAGTCCTTTTGCTTTCATTGACGTCGGGATTAATCTGGTGGTGGATTGATGCTTCTAACAGTTTTTGGATCGCTTTATCAGTATTAGTTGTGAGCTGCCCCTGTGCGCTAGGGTTAGCTACTCCCACTGTGCTGACTAGTGCAGCGTCAAGGCTTCAATATATGGGTGGCCTAATTCGTAGCGAAAACGCCATGGAGGAGTTAAGTAGGATTGACTATGCAATTTTTGACAAAACAGGAACACTCACAGATGGTGATTTCGAGTGTGTTGAAATTAGGCCAACGAGCAATTTCTCTGCGAATGACTGCTATTTGTATGCATGTGCACTACAAAAATATTCGCGGCACCCTATATCTTCGGCTTTCAGGCATGACTCAGGCACGTCAAACAATCAGCCCACAAATGAGATGGTAGATTTTATAGATAACATTACTCGAAGCGATGATACCAACTGTCCAGTTTATGTGACTGGTATGGGCCTGAGTTTTAAGGACAATGAAGTTGAATATCGTTTAGGCCAGTCTCGATTTATTGAAGAGTGCGTAGGAGATGTGACCTTACCTGACTCTTCAATGCACTGGATAGTTCTTTCAAGAGGAAAAAATATACTGTGTTTTTTTGGAGTTCGCGACAGACTTCGTCCTAATGCACGCCAAATGATTTCTTATTTTAAGAATAACAATATCAAAACTATGATCCTCACTGGAGATTCGAGTCAACAAGCGCGCTCGGTAGTACAATCTTTAAACGTCCATAGCGCAGAGTTTGGCTTATCGCCTGAGGACAAGCTTGGGATAGTGATGGATTTGCAGCAGCGAGGACATCAGGTATTATTGGTAGGTGATGGCGTTAATGATGGACCGGTGCTCTCACACTCCACTGTAGGAGTTGCTGTGGCAGATGCGACTGATATCGCTAGAGTAAAGGCTGACATCGTATTTACCAACAGTGATTTACTTTGTATCGAAAAAACCCATAGATTGGCGATAAAGGCACGCGGCAAGATCCTACAGAATTTTGGATGGGCAATATCGTATAATTTTTTCGCGATACCTATGGCAGCTTTGGGTTATGTGCAGCCATGGGCTGCGGCGTTAGGCATGTCGCTGAGTTCTTTAGTGGTCGTATTAAATTCATTGCGATTGAATCATGTGAATTTAGAAAACCGGGATATCTGATGGAAGTTCTTTATTTTTTAATACCAATAGCCCTGATATTTTGCGTAGTGACGTTGAAATTGATTTTTTGGGCTATCCAATCAGGTCAGTATGATGATCTAGATCGCCATGCAAATATTATTTTTGAAGAAGATCAATCAACAAAGAATGATTCACACAGGGATGGTAGTGGAAATGAGTGAAGTATTAGCAGCCATATTTTTAGGGTTGGCCGGGTCGGGTCATTGTCTTGGAATGTGTGGCGGGATTTCGACTGCAATCGGTGTTGGCACCAGTGGATCTCAAAGCGAAACTCGTATGGTCTCTTACCATTTTGGTCGAATTTTGAGTTATGGTTTGTTGGGAGCTGCGATGGGAGCGGCCGCTGGAGTTATTGATTTACCATATTGGCGCATCGGTCTGCGTTATGCAGCTGGTATCATGTTGATTGCAATGGGCTTGTATACCTTAAATTGGTGGAAAGGGCTGGTTTATCTTGAGCGGGCAGGAAAGATATTATGGAATCCGGTTCAACAACTCGCTAGACCACTTCTACCCGCAAATAGTCCTCTGCAAGCAATGGGCTTAGGAGCGGTTTGGGGGTTTCTACCTTGCGGCCTTGTATACAGTGCTTTGACATGGTCAGCGATGCACGGGGATGCAATCAAAGGAGCCTATTTGATGGGATTATTTGGTCTGGGCACCGTACCCGTGATGTTGACAGCTAGTATAGGAGCACATTGGATGACTTCAGTGTTAAAAGCATCTTGGTTCAAGTCTTCAGTGGGATTAATGTTAATAGCTTGGGGTGTTTTTAATATTTTAATGATTAGCAATCATCATTGAGTGGTTGGAAAAAAAGGGCCCCGTTAGACGGGGCCAACTAGTGTTACGGGAATGGAACACTACAATGACAACCTAAATATTTGCATTTCACCTCGACTCTCAAAGTCAACTAGTCTTCTTAGTAGCTAGTAAGGGAGCTATTTGGAAATTTGATGTCGACCCTTGAGTTAGCTACAAGACTAAAGCATTGAGGAAAGGGTGTGTTTGATTTGTATCAATCAACTAGCCTTTAGGGTCGTACTTTTTGAATCCAGTACGTAGACTCGTCTGGTGATATCTAGATTTGAATCGTCATTGTCAGCCAGATTTTCTCAGTATCTACCTTGTTGAATATTAGATCTCCCGCTTTGTAGGATGCGTACTTCACGCTAACATTAAAACGTCCTAATTTTTTTGTTCCAGACAGAGCAAATTCACTTCCAAGATCACTGAAGCCACCTTGTGCTAGCCGATCAGACTTGAACTGATGCATCATAGTTTTGATTTTTACACCCTTAATCGTACTAGTGAAAGATAAAAATAAATCACTGATTCCTTCCTTTGGCGTCACCAAGAATTGATCAGTCCAGCCTTGAAATTTATGTAAGGTAGCTAGGGGTGTGATAAAGGATGCCAGTGCTTTGTCCGAGCCTAGATTTTCATAACCAATACTGAAGACTCCAGTAGTTTCGGTGAAAGAGACCACGGCTCGTTTATAACTGGCATGGTAATCGAGCAGGTTGTTACCTGCGCTTTTTTGGTAAGCATACTCGGCGATATAATCGAGTGGACCCAGGGAATGAGTGAGATTGAGCCCGTAGGTGTTGGTAGAAAAACGGGAAACTTGCTTGTTGTCTATCAAGTATGCGTAGGCTGTGAACTTACCGACCGGAGAATCAGGTGCCTTGATATTTAATAAATTGGTACTGTTTGGATGTTTTCCATTAACCGACTTGTCACCAAAAATACGATTAACTTGATCTATATGGGCATAGTAAACACTGAGGTCCTGCGGTCCTTGGTACTTTAATGAAAAAGCATCGTAGGTTTGTTCATTCTGACGAAACCCCACCCCTCCTATAAATCTTTGGTTGTCCAATAGGATTCTCTGTCTGCCAAATTTAAGTTGAGTAGAGCTAGAATTGTAGCCTATCCATGCTTGATTGAGATCAGACCCTGCAGGGTCAACAATTTTTGCATATGAGGACTTTCCATTAATAGTATCGTTATAGTTATCTATTCCTAGAACAGATATTTGGTCAATTTCGACTAATCCACTGAAACCATTTTCTTGACCAAATTTGAAATTGATTCGACTTCTTAATGTCAAAGCTTGAGCATCTTGAGTACTATTTTCTTCAACTGATACATCTTCATAACGTAATCGAAAGTTAACGTGAGTATCTGTGCTGAACGTCTCTTGATTTGTGGTTGTCGAAGAAACTTTAAACGGGACTAACAGCAATGCCAAGAAGAACGTAATTTTAAATCTCATATTGTCAATCCTGCGAGGTGATGAAGTAAAACCTAGTACTGTTTTTGACGAACGATTTGATATCTTCGCCCTAGATACCAAATCGGTGCACTGATAATGTGAGTCAGCCGAGTGAATGGGAATACTAAAATGATACTGACACCAAAAAAGACATGTAACTTATAGATCAAATGGACTGGGCTAATGGCTAAAGCAGCCTCACTTGGTCGCAGGGTAACGATACTTTGGGCCCAATTAGCTAGCATCACCATCACTGATCCATCCATATGACTGGTGGATACGACAATAGTGGCAAGACCCAATAGGAGTTGAATGTAGAGCAGGATTAGAATTCCAATGTCGCTGAAGCTACTGGTGGCGCGAACTCTAGGATCTGTCAGTCTACGGTAGATAAGCATTGTCAGGCCAATAAAACAGATGATGCCAAATATACCCCCAGAGACCATGGCTACCAGTTGTTTAGTGGGGGTTGAAATAAAATGATGGTAGATAGATTCAGGAGTCAATAAACCTACAAAATGACCAGCAAGAATAAAAATAATGCCAATGTGGAAACAATTACTCGCTACTACCATCCCTTTGGATCGCATAAGTTGGCTTGATCCAGCTCGCCAAGTGTATTGCTCTCTGTCAAACCTTATCCAGCACCCAATGACACATATGGCTAGTGCTAAGTAAGGATACAATGCAAAAATGATAAAATTTAAATCCATATTCATGATATTGCCTTATTAATTAAAAGGTTTGTGAAGCGGCTGCATCGACCCATTTGAGAGGTTGTTCTGAGACTCTTTGCGGATTATTACTTTGATTACACTCGTTGTCAGGGCTGCCGAAAGTTACGGCTGTTTCTTCCCATTCTTTGTCTAGGGCCTCCGGCGTGTTATCAGGTTTTTCCTGGTCTACTTTGTCTCGCATTTCATTCAGCAATGATTGTTGGCCAGCGATGATTAACAATGACTCCATCATGACTCCATAGTTTGGTTCGCGTTCATAGAGACGCGCGCAGAGAATTGCGATGATATGAGCAACATCAGCTAACCATTCACGTGCTTCCATATTAGGTCGATTAGATAAGTATTCTAAAAATAGAGGCAGATAGTCGGGGAGTTCTAAAGCATCGAGATCAAACCCATGCTCTGAGTAAACGTTCATTAAATCGACCATAGCTTGGCCACGATCTCTTGACTCCCCATGAACATGTTCAAAAAGATGGAGAGATAAAGAACGCCCTTGATCAAAAAGTAAGCCGTAGCTTTCTTGTGATTCCATTAATTCTTTATCAAAAATACTTTCCACTGCTGCGATAAGTTTGCTCCTCATTTGTGGCGGTAGTTCTTGGCTACTATCGATTTCTAACCGTAACTCATGAGAGTGTTGTTGAACTTGCTCATTAGGGTAGTCTAGGAGATGAGCTAAAACTTTGAGTATTTTCATATTTATTTCTGCCAAATTTGAACTGAGGAAATAATGTCTTTGCGGTTAGTTTTCTTAGCACCGAACATATTGACATCGCTATTCCCATCACTGCAGCCATTACCAAAGCTGAAGCCACATCCATTAGCCTCAGCTTGAGCGTATTTCAAGGCTTCTTCTCGATGAGCGGTAGGAACAACAAAACGATCTTCATAATTTGCTATAGCTAGGTATCGATACATTTCTTCAACCTGAGATTCACTAAGGCCAACATCGTCCAAAACTGAATAATCTTTCTCGCCATCCACGTGTTCGGCTCGTTTGTATGATCGCATAGCTAAAAGTCGTTTTAACGCTGTTCTCACGGGCTCTTCATCGCCTGCGCTAAGCATGTTGGCAAGATATTTTATAGGTATCCGTAATGAATCTACGTCAGGAATCACCTTATCATTTCCTATTACAGAGCTTGGTATAGTTCCATTGTCAGCTGCACTTTGAATAGGGGAGAGAGGGGGAACATACCAAACCATCGGCATTGTCCTGTATTCCGGATGTAGGGGGAGTGCAAGCTTCCAATCTACTGCTAGTTTGTAGACTGGAGAATTTTTGGCCGACTCGATCACAGAGTCTGGAATTCCATCCTTTTTAGCTTGCTTTTGTACTTCAGGATCGTTGGGGTCAAGAAATACAGATAGTTGCTCTTGATACAGATCCGTCTCTGATTCGGTGGCTGCTACTTCTGCAATTCTATCAGCATCATAAAGTAGGACGCCGAGGTATCTAATACGTCCAACACAAGTTTCGGAACATACTGTGGGCATACCGGCTTCGATACGAGGAAAGCAAAAAATACATTTCTCTGATTTTCCACTTTTCCAGTTAAAGTAAATCTTCTTATAAGGACACCCGCTGACACACATACGCCAGCCCCGACACTTATCCTGGTCAATTAGTACTATTCCATCCTCTTCTCTTTTATAAATCGCTCCGCTTGGACATACGGCGACACATGCCGGATTGAGGCAGTGCTCACAAAGACGAGGCATATACATCATGAAAGTATTTTCATATTCTCCATAAATTTGTTTTTCAATTTGATCAAAGTTTTTATCTTTACTTCTTTTTTCAAATTCGCCACCGAGAATTTCTTCCCAATTTGGTCCCGTTTCTATTTTTTCCATACGTTTCCCACTCATTAGTGAACGCGGTCTCGCAGTGGGTTGATGTTTGCTTTGTTTCGCAGAATGAAGATGTTGATAGTCAAATGTAAACGGCTCGTAGTAGTCGTCAATTTGAGGCATGTGTGGATTGGCAAAAATTTTGGTTAGTGTGGTGATCTTTCCACCCAATTTCGGTATTAACTTACCTTTTTTGGTTCGTTCCCAGCCACCTTTCCACTGGTCTTGGTCTTCCCAGTTATTGGGATATCCCACTCCAGGTTTAGACTCTACATTATTAAACCAGGCGTACTCCATACCTTCGCGCGAAGTCCATACATTTTTGCAAGTAATGGAGCAGGTATGACATCCAATACATTTGTCTAAATTTAGAACCATGCCAATTTGTGAACGAATTTTCATATAAGCTCCTTAAATAGTATCTGGTAGTGGTTGAGGGAGATCATCTCCATATGGATCATCAAGCCAGTCCACTTTTTCCATCTTGCGCACAACAACCATTTCGTCTCGGTTGCAACCTACAGTTCCGTAGTAGTTGAAACCCCAAGATTGGTGAGCATATCCGCCGATCATATGTGTGGGTTTCATCACTACGCGTGTTACAGAATTATGGTGGCCTCCGCGCGTTCCTGTTAGGGAGGAGCCGGGTACATTGACTATTCTCTCTTGTGCGTGATACATCATAACCATGCCAGGTTTGACGCGTTGGCTAACCACTGCACGACAGGCGATTGCCCCATTTGCATTGAATACATCAAGCCAATCGTTATCTTCGATATCTACGCTTTTAGCATCTTCCTCATTAAGCCAAACAATAGGTCCCCCTCTGGATAATGTCAGCATCAATAGGTTGTCAGAGTAAGTACTATGAATTCCCCATTTTTGGTGAGGAGTAATCCAATTTAGTACTATTTCCTTGTTTCCATTTGATTTGGCGCCCTTCATTAACTCGACAGTGCGTGTTTTGATGGGAGGTCTGTAAGCGACCATTTGTTCACCGAACGCTTGCATCCACTGATGATCTTGATAAAACTGCTGTCTTCCAGTAATGGTTCTCCAAGGAATCAATTCGTGGACATTGGTATAGCCAGCGTTATAACTCACGTGCTCATCTTCCAAGCCAGACCAGGTAGGTGATGAGATAATTTTGCGTGGCTGGGCTTGAATATCTCGGAAACGTATCTTTTCGTCGTGTTTCGGTCTAGCCAAGTGAGTGTGATCTCTGCCAGTGATTTTACTTAATGCTGACCACGCCTTTACCGCGACATTCCCGTTGGTCTCTGGGGCAAGGCTCAATACAACCTCGGCTGCATCGATAGCCGTTTCGATTTTTGGCTGTCCTTTGGCGATTCCTTCCTCGGTAACGGTATAATTTAATCCTCGAAGTAGTTCAACTTCTTCATCTGTTTTCCATCCAATTCCCTTACCGCCGTTGCCTAAACTTTCAAGCGATGGGCCTAGAGAAGTAAATTTTTTGTAGATGGCGGGATAGTCTCGCTCAACAACAACGATATTCGGTGCGGTTTCGCCAGGAATAAAGTCACACTCACCCTTTCGCCAATCGGCAACGTCGAACGGCTGAGCCATCTCAGATGGCGTATCGTGAAGTATTGGTACGGTCACGATATCCTTCTCTACGCCAATATTTCCCTCTGCAATCTCTGAAAACTTCTTGGCAAGCCCTTTATAAATGTCCCAATCAGAGCGAGCCTCCCATGCTGGATCGGTAGCTTTAGATAGTGGATGTATAAATGGGTGCATGTCCGAGGTATTTAAATCATCTTTCTCGTACCAACATGCAGTGGGTAGGACGATGTCAGAATATAAACATGTTGAGGACATCCTGAAATCCAGTGTGATCACTAGATCTAGCTTTCCTTCTGCCCCAGAATCTACCCAGTTAACCTCTTCAGGAATAAGACCATCGGTGTGCCCATTGTCTTCGTTCATCACTCCGTTTTTCGTACCCAAGAGATATTTCAGCATGTACTCATGCCCTTTACCTGAAGAGCCCAATAAGTTCGAGCGCCAAACGAATAAATTCCGTGGATAATTGGCTGGATCCTCAGGAGATTCACAAGCGAACTTTAAAGTCCCCGCCTTGAGTTGTTCAATTACATAGTCTTTTGGGTCTACACCAGCGGCCTCGGCTTCTCGGCTTAACTCAAGTGGATTACGATCTAGTTGGGGTGCGCTCGGAAGCCAACCCATCCGTTCCGCTCTGATATTGTAATCTAGGATATGTTCAGGATATTCAGTCTTTTCCACCAGAGGAGATAGGATATCGTGCATATTGACTTTTTCGTGACGCCATTGAGAACTATGGTTATAAAAAAATGATGTTGAGTTCATCTGTCTTGGAGGACGACTCCAATCAAGGCCGAAGGCGAGTGGAAGCCACCCCGTTTGAGGGCGCAATTTCTCTTGTCCTACATAGTGAGCCCATCCACCACCACTTTGACCAACACAACCACACATAATCAACATGTTGATTAAACCACGATAGTTCATATCCATGTGATACCAATGGTTCATTGCTGCGCCGACTATAACCATAGATTTCCCCTTGGTTTTGTCTGCATTATCAGCGAACTCTCGTGCCACTTGGATTACTTTGCTTCGATGCACTCCCGTGATTTTCTCTTGCCATGCGGGGGTATAGGCTACACTCTCATCGTCATAGTTTTCTGCAATATTTGATCCACCTAATCCTCTGTCAATGGAGTAATTGGCCAGTGTTAGATCATAAACAGTAGCTACTTTAGTTTTAGTTCCATCCGCCAGTGCTATTTCTTGATAGGGAATATTTCTAAACTGAACTTCTTCTCCCTCTTGATGTTCCCAATGTTCATTCTCTTCATGGGCGAAGTAGGGCAAAGCAACCGATACGGAATTTTTTTTATCAGAAATTAGCGATAGTTGTAACTTAGTATTTTCACCGTGAGTTCCCTCTCTGGCTTCGATATTCCATTTACCACTCTCATCCCAACGATAACCTATTGAACCATGAGGAGAGACTAATTCTTTGGTGTTCTCATCTAGTGCAATTGTTTTCCATTGGGGATTATCATCTTGGCCAATATTGTCAAATAGATCACTAGCGCGTAGGAAACGAGTTGGCTTAAATCCACCATTATATTCATCGAGTTTTACTAACATGGGCATGTCAGAGTAACGACGAACATAATCAACAAAGTATTCACTTGGATTATCTACATGGAATTCCTTGAGTATCACATGGCCAAATGCCATTGCTAGAGCAGCATCTGTACCTTGCTTAGGATTGAGCCACAAATCAGCCAGCTTAGCCGCTTCAGAGTAATCTGGTGTGATGACGACGCCCTTGGCTCCTTTATATCTCACTTCAGTAAAAAAATGAGCGTCTGGAGTTCTTGTTTGTGGTACGTTGGAACCCCAAACTAGAAGATAATTAGAGTTATACCAGTCTGCGGATTCAGGAACGTCTGTCTGCTCACCCCAAGTCATCGGTGAGGCAGGTGGTAAATCACAATACCAATCATAAAAACTCATACATACGCCACCGATTAGAGATAGATAGCGCGATCCTGCTGCATAAGAGACCATTGACATCGCAGGAATAGGAGAGAATCCAATGATACGATCTGGACCGTATTTTTTTGCAGTATAAATATTTGAGCTAGCTATTATTTCATTGACTTCGTCCCAGCTAGAGCGAACAAAGCCTCCCATGCCTCGAGCTGATTTGTAGGATGTAGCTCGCACAGGATCCTCAACAATTGCAGCCCAAGCATCGACAGGGTTCTTAAATTCTAGGCGGAGTTCTCTCCAAAGCTTTAGTAAAGGTTTCCTTACCTTGGGGTATTTCAAACGATTTGCGCTATAGAGATACCACGAATAGCTTGCTCCGCGAGGACACCCTCGAGGTTCATGATTTGGAAGATCTGGGCGAGTACGAGGGTAATCAGTTTGTTGAGTTTCCCATGTTACTAACCCATTCTTGACGTAGATTTTCCAACTACATGACCCAGTACAGTTGACGCCATGGGTGGATCTGACAATTTTGTCATGTTGCCAGCGTTGGCGATAGCCATCTTCCCATTCGCGAGACTCGTTGGTGACCTCTCCGTGTCCATCGGCGAACTCTCCGACTTTCTTTTTAAAAAATTGTAATCTATCCAAAAAGTGACTCATGAATATTCTCTCCTTAAATCATCATAGCTAGCGTTATTTGTAAGTTTATGGATTCCAAAATTCGGCATCTTTGCGCAAATAAAACCACCAATTGAGAAAGATGCATATAACGTAAAATACAGAGAATCCGTAAAGAGCTACTTCAGGAGTAGTGGCCTGTATTTGTTCACCGAATACCTTTGGTATGTAGAATGCGCCATACGCGGCAATGGCAGATGTCCAGCCTAATACAGGGCCAGCCTGTTCTTTGGTGAAAACCATAGCAATACTTCTAAACGTAGAGCCATTGCCGATCCCGGTTGCCGCAAATAGAACCAAAAATAATAAGAAAAAAGGAATAAAGTATTCTTCTGGAGATGCTGAGCTGTAAGCTGCTTTCATGAAGTACGCTACACCTAGTGCGCTAGCTATCATCACAAATGAACAGACTTGAGTAACTTTAGCGCCACCAAACTTATCAGCTATCCAGCCTCCCAATGGACGAATCAATGCGCCTATGAAGGGACCCATCCATGCAAACATTAAAGCGCTCGGACCATCAGAGTTAATGGTATCGTGCGTTAATACTCCGTCACTACCCGCAATATGGCTATATCCAAAAATTACCTTTATAGCTAGCGGGAAGGCAGCGGAGAAACCAATGAAAGAACCAAAAGTCATTGTATAAATGACGCTCATAACCCAAGTGTGCTTGTTGTTAAAAATTTGATACTGGTGTTGAAGGCTTGGTCCAATTTGTCCGGGCAATAGTTTTAGTAAAAAAACCGTAGAAGCAATCACAGCGAAAAGCACGATTTCTTTTGGAACATTGAGTCCTGAACCGTTTGCACTCGCAGGAAGTATCAGCCAAAGTCCGATCGCTGCTGTCATGAACCCAATGAGCAGCATCCCAATAATTATTGAAAAACTGACCATAGGATTGGGAATATTAGGTGAAACCTCTTTGGTACGGATATTGTTCATGCCAAACCAAGACAGAAAGGCGAGAGGTATCAAAATTAAAAGCCAAATAAATCCAGAGTTTTGAATCCATGTTAGGCTTCCCGAAGGTATTTTACCGATTAATGTTCCTGAGGTTTGCTGAAGCATCATAGAATCTCCGCCAAGCACACCAAATACACCGAATGACATCATCAATGGTACTAAGATCTGCATTGCCGTAACGCCAAAGTTTCCTAAGCCCGCATTTAATCCTAAGGCTAAACCTTGCTGATTTTTAGGGTAAAAGAAACTTATATTGGACATGCTGGATGCAAAATTACCGCCACCGATACCAGACAAAAGTGCAAGAGCTTGAAATACCCAGAGCGGAGTGGTTTGATCTTGAAGAGCCAATCCAGTACCTAGTGCAGGAACAATAAGGAGAGCCGTAGTAAGAAAAATTGTATTGCGACCTCCACATAAACGGATAAAAAAACTACTTGGAATTCGTAGCGTCGCACCGGTGAGTCCAGCAATGGCCATCAAGGTAAATAGTTCAGATTTTTCAAATGGGAACCCTAGATTTAGCATTTGGACAGTGATAACACCCCAGTAAAGCCATATAGCAAATCCACACAACAAACTTGGTATGGACAGCCATAGATTCCGTTTGGCAATTTTGTTGCCAGTGGTTTCCCAAAATTTCTCGTCCTCAACATTCCAATGTTCTATGTCAGACATTTAATTTTCTCCCAGATTAAATAATCATTAGTACGCTAAATAAGTTGGTATGCCTCGGTTTAGGTAAAGTTTTCTGTCAGCTCTAATCCGCTTTTTTGACGCATATTTCTTATCGATATATGCATCATGATCATGCATAGAGCGACGACACCAAATAGCAGCATGAAACAAGAAGTCCTTATATCTAAGAAATCTGAAGCCAGACCAAAAAGAATGGGTAGTACAAATCCCCCAAGTCCTCCAATTACGCCAACCAGACCTCCCACCGAACCCATATTGTTTGGGTAGTAGTCATGAATAATTCGATAAACGCTTGCTTTTCCGATACCTTGAGCAATCCCAATAACAAAAATTAAAAATGTAAAAAACCAGATATTTGATCCAATGGAGAATGTGTGATCCCCGGAGATCCCATGAACGATATATGTGGTTTGTGGATATGAAACTAAAAATAGACAAATCAGAGAGACCCAAAATACCAACCAGTTAACATGACGCGCGCCATATTTGTCTGACAGCCACCCACCGAAGGCCCGGATCAAACCTGATGGTAGTGTGAAGCACATGGTGATTAGGGATGCTGTCTTGAGGTCGAGGCCATACTCACCAACGTAGTATTTCGGAAGCCAAAGCGCCAGGGCAACAAATCCCCCAAAAACAAAAAAGTAGTAGATACCAAACCGCCATACTCTCATTTCCTTTAGAGGCGCGAGCTGGTCGGCAAGCTTAAAATGGGTACCCGTGCGATCTCGCTCCAACTGCTTGGGATCAGGGAAAGTAAAAAGCCAAAAAATGATAGCCATACAAATCATGGCCAAAGAGTAAATTTGAGGCACCATTCTCCACCCAAAACTTACAACAATTAGCGGAGCCACTAAATTTGTTATGGCAGCACCGGCATTACCTGCACCAAAAATACCCATTGCCGTGCCTTGACGTCTATGCTCGAACCATGCTGATGTGTATGTTATTCCAATAGCGAATGAACCACCGGCAAGGCCTACAAATAGGCCGATTACTAGGTAATGCCAGTATTGGTCTGCGAAAGCAAGCCCATAGGTTGGGAGAGCTACTAGTAGCATTTGAATAAAAAATACGATCCTGCCACCGAATCGATCCGTCATAATACCCAAGGGTAATCGAGATATAGACCCAGTGAGGATTGGGGTGGCGACTAGCAAGCCAAATTGAGTATCAGAAAGACTTAGTTCTTGCTTGATTTTGATTCCGATAATGGAAAACATTGTCCAAACAGCAAAATTACACGCAAATGCCAATGTATTCATTGATAATACAGACCATTGCTTTTGGACAAGAGTTGCCATGGAAACTTGAACGACCTTTTGTTCGAATTATTCGTGAGTGAGTAATTTACAGCGGATAGAACGTTAGTTAATTGACATATATCAAGGTGATGGTAAAAAGCTACAATTTATCGAAGATTATTTTGCAATGTCACTCGAATTGCAGCTTTATACAATTTTTGAAAAACATAAATGACTCTAGTGTAGAGAAAGACCCCGATACCTCTGGAGACACTAAGTAATTCAGGGTCCTCTATCGCCGCATTTTGAGTAACTGATCGGATGAGTACATGGACGAAACACTACGTCCTAACTGCATCATATGAACTTGATCAGGTCCATCAGCCAGTCGGATAGCTCGGGCCATTTGGTAAGCTTCAGCCAAGCGATAATCTTGGCTGAGTCCAGCTGCTCCATGAATTTGAATCGCTCTATCAATAACCTTACATGCCATTTGGGGCGCAACTATCTTAATCATAGAGATTAAATTTTTAGCGCCTTTGTTCCCTAATTGATCCATCTGAGCGGCCGCTTTTAGTGTGAGTAATCTAGCTTGCTCAATCTCACAATGAGACCGTGCTATGCTTTCTCGTATAGACCCATGAGAACTCAATCTCTGCCCAAATGCAATTCTTTGTTCCGCTCTCACACAGGCGGCCTCAAGTGCGGATTGTGCAGCTCCTACTAGTCGCATGCAGTGATGGATCCTTCCCGGACCTAGGCGACCTTGAGCAATTTGAAAGCCGCATCCTTCCCCTAAAATGATATTTTCACAGGGAACTTTCACATTTTGAAATAATACTTCAGCGTGACCTTCTGGTGCATCATCATTTCCAAAAACCTTCATCGGCCTAACAATAGTGACGCCGGGGGTGTCGATGGGGACAAGTATTTGAGATTGTTGCTGATACCTATTTTCATTATCGGGGTCAGTCTTACCCATGACTATTAGAACCTTACATCGAGGATCACAAGCACCTGAGATATACCATTTACGGCCGTTGATAACGTAGTGGCCATCAACGCGAGAGATAATTGTTTCAATGTTAGTCGCGTCTGAGGAAGCTACGTCAGGTTCAGTCATTGCAAAAGCGGACCGTATGTCCCCATCCAAGAGAGGTTTCAGCCACTCTTTCTTTTGTTGGTCGGATCCATACCTTACTAGAACCTCCATGTTACCTGTATCTGGAGCGCTACAATTAAAAATTTCGCTTGCAAAACGCGAGCGTCCCATTAGTTCTGCAAGAGGAGCATACTCAAGATTAGTCAAACCAGGGCCATATTCAGGATCAGGTAGAAAAAAATTCCATAGGCCTTCAGATTTTGCTAATTCTTTAAGTTGTTCGATCTGAACAGGAATACTCCAGCGATTTGAGTTATTTTCAATTGAATCGTATATTTCTTTTTCGATCGGGTAATAGTGATCTGTTAAAAATTGGTCGATTCTCGTTAGATACTTTTTAACAGCATCAGAATATTCAAAATTCATAGGAGCACCTCATTTAGCTTATCAATTGACTAATATTTTCAGCATAGATGAGATAATAAAATTTTTGAAATTTATTATTATTATGATTAACTATTAGTTTGAGTGATACTATGCATCTTATAATTCAGGAAATGTAATGAAACTAAATAATGTCGATCTCAACTTATTTGTGGTTTTTGATACGATTTATCGAGAGAAAAATCTTACTCGAGCGTCTGAAAGTCTCAATATTACTCAACCTGCAGTGAGTAATTCATTACGTAGACTGAGGGAGTTATTTAATGATCAGTTATTTGTAAGGCAAGATGGCAAGATGATTCCTACCGCCACTGCCAAGAGTCTGGCAGATAGAGTTCAAAATGCACTTGTAGCCCTCGATGAAAGTTTGTATGAATTAGACAGCTTTGATTATGAGACTTCCACGCGTACATTTAGGTTGGCAATGAATGACGATGCTGAGTGTTCTTTATTGCCGTATTTGATGGAGTTTTTGCAAAATCGAGCTCCAGGAATTTCAGTAGAGAGCTATTTAATTCCCAGACGTGACTTGGCTAGGGAATTTAGTACAGGTCAGTTAGATTTTGCCTTTGATGCTCCTTTGATTAGTGTGCCCAACCTATTACACCGTTATCTAACGGAAGATACTTATATCTGTGCAACTCGTAAAGGTCATCCCTCGGTTACTCAAAAAGCAATTTCTCTTGAGGATTACACGGCCTTGCCTCACGCGCATGTCTCCAGCAGAAGAAAAGGGCAGGGCCACATAGACTTACACTTAAATCGGCAAGGCTTAACGAGGAATATAAAGATCAGAACGCCAAACTCTCATACGGCTATTGCGATCGCCGAGAAAACAGATATGCTCTTGACTCTTCCCAGACGGATTGCAGAAGGACAAAGTCTTGCTGTCGTCGACTTGCCTTTTAATGTGCCTAACTTAGAGTGGCATGTCTACTGGGCAAAAATTTGCGAATACGA
>ENA-UZWY01002403-UZWY01002403.1-metagenome-genome-assembly--contig:-Day-2--50m-contig-2403_pt1 | contig 25440 bp, 16 predicted proteins | sample MGYA00260341_ERZ794901 | MGnify/ENA metagenome assembly ERZ794901 | reverse complement strand
CAACGTATTGTAAGTAAAAAAGTTGCTAGAGTTCTACTTAATAAAAGAGTAATTTCTTTAAACATGACAACCATCGTCGCTGGTACAAAGTATCGTGGTGAATTTGAAGAAAGAATGAAGAATATTGTAGAAGAGCTTAAGATGGCAGATGATGTAATTGTCTTTATTGATGAGTTACATACGATTGTTGGAGCTGGTGGAGTTAGCGGAGCATTAGATGCTTCAAATATTCTTAAGCCAGCATTGGCCAGGGGTTCCGTACAATGTATTGGGGCAACTACACTTGATGAATATAGAGAGAATATAGAAGATGATGGAGCTCTAACCAGACGATTCCAAGAGGTTTTTATTGATGCTCCAAGCGTGTCTGAAGCTATAGAAATTCTTACAAGAATTAAACATAAGTATGAAGAACACCATTCAGTAGAATATTCTGCAGCAGCTATTGAAGCCTGTGTAAGAATGTCAGAAAGATATATCAAATCAAGAGAATTACCAGATAAAGCAATTGATCTATTGGATGAGGCAGGTGCAAGAACTCACTTATTAGAAGTTAAAGTGCCAGCAAGAATTAAACAATTAGAAAAAGATGCAGATAAAGCTAAAGAGGCTAAAAAAACTGCAGTAGAAAAACAAGACTATGAAATAGCTGCAACTAAGCGTGATGAACAAATTAGTTTAGAAGCTAAGATTCAATTTGAAACTGAAGAGTGGGAATCTACACTTAAGACAAAGAAAAGACAAGTTACTATTGATGATATTGCAGAAACTGTATCAATGGCTACTGGAATACCCGTAACACGTCTAGGATCTGATGATATGCAAATGATTAAGAATATGGCAGATCATGTTAAGAAGTCTATTGTTGGCCAAGATGAAGCAGTTAATGCTTTAGCTAAAGTAATTAAAAGATCTAGAACTGGAGTTGCATCTGCAAAACAACCTACAGGTTCATTTATGTTTTTAGGTCCAACTGGAGTTGGTAAAACAGAAACAGTAAAAGCTTTAGCAGAATATATGTTTGGAGATACTGACGCAATGATTAGAATTGACATGTCAGAATACCAAGAAAAATATAATGTATCTAGATTGATTGGAGCTCCTCCGGGATATGTAGGACATGACGAGGGTGGTCAATTAACAGAAGCAGTAAGACGTAAACCTTATTCAGTTGTATTATTTGATGAGGTTGAAAAGGCTCACCCAGATATTTTCAATACTTTATTACAAGTTTTAGATGAAGGTAGATTAACAGATTCTAATGGTAGGGTGGTAGACTTCACTAATACTATCATAGTATTAACATCTAATGTTGGTGCAAGAAAGCTTGCAGACTTTGGAACAGGTATTGGATTCTCAACTTCATCATCAATGCTAGAAAAACAATCTAAAATAGATGGTGTTATTAAAAAAGAGCTTAAAAATAAATTTAGTCCAGAATTCTTAAATAGACTAGATGATATTATTGTATTCGATCAGCTTAATAACGAGTCTATCTTAGAAATTGTAGATATTGAACTTAATAGATTTATTGAACGTATGAGCATACAAGGTTATACTTTTAAATTCAATAAAACTACTAAAGACTTTTTAGCAAAAGAAGGTTACGATCCTAAGTATGGCGCAAGACCAATTAAAAGGGCTATTCAAAAATATGTTGAAGACGTTGTTGCTGATGGTATATTAGATGGTATAGTTAAAGAAGGCAAAACATATACTATCTCAAAAGACAGAAAAGAGAATAAACTTAATATTAAGTAAACATTCTATAAATTCCTTGTATAAGTATTAACATTAAAACATTAAGATACATGAGTTTTTCAAATACATTTATTAATATAATAAACCACATTGAAGATCAAGGTGAAGAAGCTCAACCAAGAGATTTAAAAGTAAAAGAAGCAATTCTTTCTAACTTCATCGTTGACCCTAGACAACCAATCGCAGACTTTCCACAAAGAAAGTTTAACTGGAAATACCTAGCAGGTGAATTAGCTTGGTATCTAAAACAAGATAGAGATGTAGATTACATCGGACAGTTTTCTGGTTTTTGGTCTTCTTTAACTAATCCAGATTCGAATGAAATTAATTCTAATTATGGGTCTTTAGTTTTTAATAAAGAACAATTTGGTTGGGTTGTTGATTCACTTACAACTGATAAAAATAGCAGACAAGCTATTATGTTCTTTAACCAACCTAAATTTCAGTTTAAAGAGAATAAAGATTTTGTTTGTACCATGTATGCTAATTTCTTTATTAGACATAATATGCTACACATGAAAATTCAAATGAGATCTAATGATATATTTTATGGTCTTACATTTGACGCACCATTCTTCGCATTCTTACAACAATCAGTATTTCTTAAACTTAAAGAAACATATCCTGATTTAGAGCTTGGTATGTATTATCATTATGCTGATAACTTACATTTCTACGAAAGACATTTTGAATTAGCTGACGAAATCAAAATAGAAGAAATAGATGAGGCACAAGAGTCTCCATTCTTATTAAGGAAGCCATTCTTAGATTATGATGGTGAAAATGTCAGCCTAACAGATTCTGCATTAGCATTTATTAAAGAAATAGATGACAGTGTTGACAATCCAGAAATAGACTCCAAAAAAGACTACAAAGAGATTCTCGATAAATACTTTGTAACTAATGGAGAATAATAAGATACCAGAGATTCACATAGATCCTAAGATGCTAGAAGCGGATTTAGAAATGTTATTAATGTCAAAGTATGATATCTTTTTTAGAAGAATTGTAGAATTCGTATTAGACAAAATAGAAACCAAAAATGAAACTTCTGACTTATTAGCGATATTAATAGATGACGACGGAGTGCAATATAGTATGGATCTTCCTAAAAAAGGTTTTAAGAAAAGTTTAAATAAAGCAAACGAGTATTTTGAAAAGATAGAGGAGTTTGAAACTTGTGATCTTATCAAACAAATGAAAAAACAAATATAAATGAATTACTTCCCAAAAGATAAAGAGTTCGAAAGATATGCAAAATCTGAACATAATATTAGTTCAAATAAATTAGATCTTTACAAGAAAGAGAATTCTTTAACACCATATATCCTAGAAGAGCGCGAGTTACGTATGACTCAAATGGACATCTTTTCTAGATTAATGGTAGATAGATTATTATGGGTCGCAGGACCTGTAAATGATAATATGTCTACAATTGTCCAAGCACAGTTAATGTTCTTATCATCCACTAGTGGAGAAGACATTACTATGCATATCGATTCACCAGGAGGTTCAGTTAAATCTGGGCTATCCATGGTTGATGTGATGGAGTATATTCCAAACGATATAAAAACTATCAATACCGGTATGGCAGCTTCTATGGGATCAGTTCTCTTAGGAGCAGGAACTAAAGGTAAAAGATCTTCATTAAAACATTCACGAACTATGTTACACCAATCATCTGGTGGATTTAGTGGAAATATTCAAGATGCTGAAGTAGATTGGGCTGAATGGCAAAAACTTAATGAAGAGTTATTTATCTTATTAGGATCTTATTGTGGTAAAACTGCTAAACAAGTCAAAGAAGATGCTACCAGAGATTTTTGGTTAGATTCAAAAGCTGCAATCAAATATGGTATTATAGACGAAATTATTAAATCTCAGAAAAAATGATTAAAAGAGAAAAGACGAAACAAGTTTTTGTAGAACTTGTAAATTTACAATTAGAACCTCATGGCAAAACCTATGAGGATGTAAAAGGCGATCCAGAGTGGTATATGAAATATAAGACTACTAGAAAGGATGAAGTTAAATTTCAAAAAAGAGGTATTACTATTTTAAAGAAAGAGCTTGGCATATCTCAAAAATTAGCAGAGCAAGAAATGAGTTGGTTCATTCTACAGTGGGGCTTAACTACCACTAGCACAGTTGCTACTTTAGAAAAAGAAGTTAATAAACTTATTCAACCAAAGAAGAGAATTACAAAAACTGGTAAGCGCCCTAGAAAAGCTTAAAACAAAATTATGTTAGTACATACTCAATTATCAAAAGAAATATCTATTGAAGCTAATTTATTTATGTTTAAGAATAGATTATATGAGAAATTATATAACCATTCATATAAATATAGATTTTTTATAGACCAAGATAATTATGATTATACTAATCAATTAAAATAATCAAACGTGGCAATATTAGATTTCCGTGATAGTGTACACGGTGTGATAAATCTAAAGTATTCAAATAGAATACAGATATTAAGAGAAGATCTTGATAGAGGAAAGGTATTATACACAATAGTACATAAAAAAAGCCCATTACACAGAGCTAAATCCGACGAAATCCCGCCGATACACAAATCCCATTTAACATTCGAAGAAGCAGAAGACGCTGCATTGTACTTATTAGCTAATTATGAAAAATATTTTATGTCCTAAATTGGTATGGTGGTAAATTGTTGATAGATAAATATCCTATGAGCAAGTTAATAATACCTAAGTGGATCGAAGAAGGTCCAGACGATTTAGAATATAAAACATATAAGCTTTTACAAAGAGTTAAAGAGCTTAAAATGTTAATTCAAAAATCTTTAATGTCAGCTCTATGGGAAATAGATGACACGTTAGATTACTTATATAGATATGATGCTATTAAACAAACAGATTTAGTACCAAGCATTGAATTCATGGGTTTACCATGGGAAGATCTAGAAATGGTCTTTACAACACAAGAAGAAGTTAATCAAGATTTAATAGTAGATCAGATATATGGAGAAGCCATTGATCAATTTGAAGAATTACATACTAGATGTAGAGAAGAATGGAGGGATATCGAATCGGGTTTAACAACTTCTTATATAGGGGATAAGAAATACTTTCTCTCCGGTGGGTTTGTTTTTATTACAACACCCGACAGCAAATTACATATTTACTATTTTAATAAGCCTAGTAAAAATTATCTTATGTCTTGGAAAGATTTTAAGATGCAACATATTAAAACTGAGAAATATAATGAAACAGAGTATTTTAAGACTCTTACAGAGCTGAGTGAAAAGAAATCCGATAGGATTTTAATTAAAGCTGATCTAAAAACACATACCAAATTAGAGGGGCATGCAATTACAGTTATCAATAGCACGATTTTTTCACTCTTACATAGAGACTACGCATTTTAATAATGATATATAATACAAGCAATAAAAAAATTAGACAATAATTATGCCAAGTGTAAACTCCCAAGGACTAATAGCAGTTTCTCCAGAATATATTAATATTATCAGGGGACAACAAGCTAATTTAACAGTTTCCTTACATAAAGATTATGTTGGAAATCAAATTAACATCGGTGCAATCACAAACGTTATCGCTGAATATGTTGATACTGATCTCAACATTTTTAAAACTCAATCTAAATTAACCAATAATTTAGTTTACGGTGCAGCAAACGGTGACACCCAAAATCAAATCAGCCTTTCTATTCTAGCTGCTGAAACATCAGCACTTCCATTAGAAGATAATAATGTGAATGGTGAATGCTGGGTTAGATTTAAAATAACAGAAGGTATCTCAGAGGTTACTTTACCACTTATTAAGATAGGTAATGTATATGATGCTGGAGATGTTGTTGGTGAAATTGTAGCATCTAGATATGGAATGCCAAGTACTGTATATAATGTACAAGGTGTTGCAATCGCAGACTATAATGGTATTAACCCTTCTCAAGGTCAAATTCTTTTTAACTCTAATGTACCTTCTCAAGTTACTAAATTTAAGTTAGCTCTTAAAGATGATAAGGGTATTAGAAATAGTTACTTTGAAAACTTATTAGAAGAAAGATTAGATGTTGACGCTTTAAAGTCAACGATCTTCTTTACAAACGTAAAAAACAATAGTGAATATTCAGTATACAAATTAGTTTCTTATTCAAGAATTAATGTTATTGATGAGGATCCTTTAAATCCTATTAATACTGAAGATGATGATGCATTAGAAATTATCGTTCAATACGAATCTAATTCAACTACGCCAGGTGAAAACTATACTTTTGCTATAGGCGATCACTTAGGTCTTTTTTACGAAACATATTCTAGATTAGCAGATGTTGCTGGTTCAACTATAAAGATTGGATCTACAGCACCAATAACAGATATTAAGAAAATAAACTTCATCGGAGGAGCAACTGGTTTTGCTGGTCCTGGTGGAAATGAAATAACAATCGATATTCCTTTACAAGGTGATGGAACTTCTGGTTCTTCAGGAACTTCAGGAGCTGCTGGTGCTGATGGTGCTGATGGAGCTACTGGTCCTGATGGTAAAAGTGCATACGAATTATACGTTGCCGGTTTACCTTCCGGAACACAACCAATGCCTGAAGGTGACTGGTTAGATTCATTACAAGGTACTTCTGGTTCAAGTGGAACTTCAGGTGCTGATGGAGCTGACGGAGCTGCTGGTAACGATGGAGCTGACGGAGCTGCTGGTAACGATGGAGCTACCGGTCCTGATGGTCCTGCTGGTCCTGCTGGTCCTGCTGGTTTAAATGGAGCTGATGGTGCTGATGGAGTACAAGGTAATCCTGGTCCTGTCGGTCCTCAAGGTGAAATTGGTCCTGCTGGTCAACAAGGTAATCCTGGTCAAGATGGAGCTGCTGGTCCTACCGGTCTTACTGGTCCTGCTGGTAACGATGGTGCTGATGGTGCAACTGGTCCTGACGGAGCTACTGGTCCTGCCGGTCCTCAAGGTAATCCTGGAACAAACGGTGCTGATGGAGCTGACGGAGCTGACGGAGCTGATGGTGCAGATTCTACTGTACCTGGTCCTACTGGTCCTGACGGAGCTACTGGTGCAACCGGTCCACAAGGTACTCCTGGTACAAATGGTGCTGATGGAGCTGTCGGTCCTACTGGTCCTGATGGTGCTGATGGTGCAACTGGTCCTGATGGTGCAACTGGTCCTGACGGTCCTGCTGGTCCTACCGGTCCACAAGGTATACCTGGAACAAACGGAGCTGATGGAGCTGATGGTGCCGATGGTGCTGCTGGTCCTACCGGTCCTACCGGTCTTACTGGTCCTGTTGGTCCTCAAGGTGATGCTGGCGCAGATTCTACTGTAGCTGGTCCTACTGGTCCACAAGGTATTCCTGGAACAAACGGAGCTGATGGAGCTGATGGTAATAATGGTACTGATGGTGCCGACGGAGCTACTGGTCCTGTCGGTCCTCAAGGAGCGCCTGGTGCTAATGGTGCTGATGGTTCTCCTGGTCCAGCTGGTATAAACGGTGACGATGGAGCTGATGGCGCTGATGGTGCAGTTGGTCCTGTTGGTCCTCAAGGTGATGCTGGTGCAGATTCTACTGTACCTGGTCCTACTGGTCCTACTGGAACAAACGGAGCTGATGGAGCTGATGGAGCTGTTGGTCCTCAAGGTAATGCTGGTCCTACCGGTCCTACCGGTCTTACTGGTCCTGCTGGTCCCCAAGGAGCTGACGGAGCTGATGGTTCTGATGGAGCTACCGGTCCTGCTGGTAATGATGGTGCTGATGGAGCTACTGGTCCTACTGGTCTTACTGGTCCTACTGGTCTTACTGGTCCTGCTGGTAACGATGGAACAAACGGTGCTGATGGTGCTGATGGAGCTGATGGAGCTGTTGGTCCTACCGGTCCTGCTGGTAACGATGGAGCTAATGGCGCTGATGGTGCAACTGGTCCTGTTGGTCCTCAAGGTCAAGCTGGTTCAACTGGAACTGGAATAACAATGAAAGGTAGCGTCGCGAATGTCGGCCTATTACCTGCAAATGGAAATACACAAGGTGACGCATATATAAATCAAACAGACGATTCTCTATGGATATGGGATGGAGGCACATGGGTAAGTGGTGGATCTATTCAAGGTCCTGAAGGTGCTGTTGGTCCTCAAGGAACGCCTGGAACAAATGGTGCTGATGGAGCTACTGGTCCTACTGGTCCTCAAGGAGCGCCTGGTGCTGATGGAGCTGACGGAGCTGATGGTGCAGATTCTACTGTAGCTGGTCCTACTGGTCCTCAAGGAGCGCCTGGTGCTGATGGAGCTGATGGTGCAGATTCTACTGTAGCTGGTCCTACTGGTCCACAAGGTAATGCTGGTCCACAAGGTCCTGCTGGTCCTACTGGTGTTGATGGTCCTACTGGTCCTACAGGTCCTGATGGAGCTGATGGTGCAACCGGTCCACAAGGTACTCCTGGTACAAATGGTGCTGATGGAGCTGTTGGTCCTACTGGTCCTGATGGTATTGCTGGTCCTCAGGGTCTACAAGGTATTGCTGGTCCTACTGGTCCTACCGGTCCTGATGGAGCTGATGGTGCAGATGGCGGAAGCACTGGAACATTATACTTCGCGAGAGTTGAATATAGCTCATCACAAGTTGTTGGTGGAGTTGAATTCTTAGATCCTTCTGGAACTGGAGCCTTTACAACAAGTAATGCTAACGTTGGAACAATCGCTGGTAACAATGTTGATTTAACGTTTACTTCTGAACTTACTCCTCCAAAAGAAATAATAGCATACGGATATCAAGCGAATTCCTCTAGATACGTAATTACACAATTAGATGGTGGTGGTAACAACGCCCAGTATTACGCTTTAGGCGCAAATGAAAGTTCTCACGATTCTAGCTTTGCTATTGATAATCAAGTAACAACAGATATAATGACAAACTTTGGAAGTGCTAAATTAACGTTAGACCTTTCAATGCAAAATCTAGACGCAATTAGAGAAGCTGGTGGTTTCGGAAATGAAACTAAAGAAGCCCACGCATTTGTAATATTTAGATTCTAATAATAAATTAAATTGAGGACGGCTCCGGTCGTCCTCCTAATAAAACAAAAAGTATATATGTCAACATTTACTCCAATAACGTTAACAGGACAAGTAACTACTTCCGTTGGTAAACAGCTTTATGCAGAAGTTGATGGAACTGGGATGGAATCTCAATTTCAAAGTTATGATCTCGTATTAGCACTAAACCCAAAAGCAACCGGTGACGGTTCAAGTAGAAAAGCTAATGAATATAATGCTATCGATGTTTCTATTGGAATGTGGATTACTGATGCTGGAGGTGATACTGTATTAAGAATTAAATCTATTTCTGAAAAAACTGAAACATCAATTGCTCTAGTAGCAGAAGATGTTGATATGCTTTCATATAGATTAAATGCACTTAACTCTATTACAAATGGTAGTGCAATTATAGTATTTAGCCAAAATTCAGAAGGTGAAGCAATCATTACAGATACTTCAACATTTCAGCCAGGTGGTTTAGATAAAATACAATCTCGTTTCGTTGTAAACGAAGCTGATGATAGAGTTAAATTTACACATTCAGTAGCTCCTTCTTTATCGAAGGGTGATGTAGTAACTATTAATACTTCTGGAGACTTAGTAAAATATGGTACTGTAGGCGGTTCCGATATTAAAGTAGGTACAGTAATTGAGATAATTAGAAATGGTAAAGATATTTTAATCAAGCCATTCAATGATATTCTTAAAAATTACAAAGAGCCAGAATCATTAACTGCTACTCCAGGTGATGTTTATTATACAGATCCAAATAATGCAGGTGAGATTACTACTACTGAAGGTGGTAAAGCTTCTTACATGCACTTAAATACTAAAATTGCATCTTCACAAATTGCAGGTGATGCAACTCCAGGTGCAAATGATGTAATTAACTTTAATGGAATTGAAATTTTTAATGGACCTAATGGTGATAGTGTAGCAGATATTACTGCATTTAGAGATTTAATTAATACTAAAACTTCAACATCTTTTGTTACTGCGACTTCAGCAGCAACTCCAGTAAGTCTTGAAGGTGGTGATTTTGAACCTAACTATGCATCTAATGATTATTATAGTGGAAGTGATTCTTATATTGTAACAGGTATACAAGGACAATCTCCTGCAATTGGTGAGATTACAATAAGTGACGGTGTAAATGCAGCGCAAACTATTTTATTCGATAACCCAGATGATACATTAAGCTTAGGAGATACTTACGATGTAATTTCTCCGGCTGCAATGCTAACTAAATTCCAAGGTGCAATTACTGCAGGTAGTTTAGATCTTGTAGCAGAATTAGTAGATATGCCTTCATACGATGGACAAACTGTAAAAATCTCAACAACAGGTTCGGCAACAGGAGTTACTCTTACTAATGTTGCACCAGCAGCATTTGGTAATAATGTTGTAGGTACCGCATCATGGACAGGGATTGGAGAGTCAGCTACGGTTGGTGCTCCGGTTTTAACTTTGAATAGAGCAGCTGGTGGTCCAATTAATATTACAGGTTCACCTATTACTGGTGGATGGATTAATACTGGCGGTGCAGTTTCTTCAAACTCAGGTAGAGTACCATTCTTATTATTAATAGAATCTGAAGGCGGTGGCGGTGTTGCTGAAACAGGCGTTTCTTTTTCTGAAGAATTTACTTCTGCAGTTACAACAGCAGATGAAGATTCAACTGGAGCTACAATGACATATACTCCATTTAGCGATGGTAATGTTATTGTAAGAATAAATGGTTTACAAACAGATGTTGGTAACGGAGTGAAGACAAAACCTTCATATTTCTCCGCAGATGGTGGAACTACAGCAAAATCAAGAGCTGATATTGCAGCTGGAGATATCCTATATTGGATGGGATCAGTTGCTGGATATGAATTAGACGCATCTGATGAAATTGATTTTGATTATGATGCATCTTCTAACGATGTTTAACTAGATTAAATATAAATAATTCTTAAGAAAGAGCCTTCTATTCATTTAGATAGGCTCTTTTTATTTTTGCCTAAAAATATTAGCATAATATGACAAGGAGACATCAGATTATAGCTAAAATTTGGAAAAACTTTAATATATAACATTGAGGAGATACTAACATCTCTTTAGGCCTAAATAAACAACACATATAACATGGCAAGATTAAAAGCAAAACAAATTGAAGATTTTAACTCTGTTGTACAGGGATTAATCGACAACGACGCGGATCAAAACGCTGGATTAATTGACGCTCTTGAGGCTTCTGTTGACTCTTTAGAAGTTTCATCAGGTGGAAACACTTCTGATATTAACGCTTCTATCGATTCTATCGAAGTTGCTTCTGCTGCATTGCAAACAGTCGTAACAAATGACGCAGCTGACGCTGATGCATCTATCGACTCTTTAGAGACTTTAGCTGGGACGCTAGCTGTTGCTGCTGATGCTGATGCATCAATTGATTCTATCGAAGTTGCTTCTGCTGCATTACAAGCAATTGTAACAAATGACGCAGCTGACGCTGACGCATCTATTGACTCTTTAGAGACTTTAGCTGGTACGCTAGCTGTTTCTGCAGATACTGATGCATCTATTGATTCTTTAGAGATCTACGCTGGCACTGTCAGTTCTGATTTAGCGAACGAAGCAACTGCTAGAGGAAATGCTGATACTATTCTTAACGCTTCTGTAGACTCATTAGAGACTGCAACAGATTTAAGAGTTACTGTAGTAAATGCATCTATCGATTCTTTAGAAGTAGTAGACGGAGCAATTTCTGCTGAAGTAGCTACTGAAAAAGGTAGAATTGACGCAATACTTTCTGGATCAGCTATTGATTTAGATTCATTCGCTGAAATCGTTTCTTTCGTAGCATCTGTAGATACTCTAAATGACGGTATCGTTTCTGACTTAACTGCTAACACTGGTGCGTCTATCGACTCATTAGAAGCAGTAGTTGGTTCTAACGGTGGATCTGCTGACGCATCTATCGATTCTTTAGAAACTGAAGCAGCTGGAATTCAGTCTGACGTTGACACTAACGAAGCTAATGCTGACGCATCAGTTGATTCTTTAGAAACTTTAGTAGCTGCAGTACAGTCTGACGTTAACACTAACGAAGCTGACGCTGACGCATCAGTTGATTCTTTAGAAACTTTAGTAGCTGCAGTACAGTCTGACGTTAACACTAACGAAGCTGACGCTGACGCATCTATCGATTCTTTAGAAATTGAAGCAGCTGGAATTCAGTCTGACGTTGACGCTAACGAAGCTGACGCTGACGCATCTATCGATTCTTTAGAAACTGCATTAACTGGAGCTGTATCTAACTCTGACGCATCAATTAACTCTTTAGAGTTAATGACTACGTACAGACACTACGGAGCAACTGTAACGGGTCCAACGACTTTCACAGTTCCTGCAACACTAGGGTTTGGACAAGCAGACGATCTATTAGTATTCGTTAATGGTCATAATATCCATCCTATAATTGAAGGATCGGAAGTTCTGACTGACGGTTATTCTACAATTGATGGTGTGAACTTCACGTTAACAGGTATCGGTTACTCAATTGATGTAACAGATCACGTTTACGTTACTGGTCACAGTATGTAATCAATAACAGATCAAATCTTCTAATTTATTAGAAACTAAGGGTCCCTTCGGGGACCCTTTTTTATTTTGCAGATATATAAAACATAGAAATAATAAATTCATAATTATGCGTATAGGTATTACAATCAGTCTTTTAGAAGAAAAAGAAAGCCTTTGGATTAATGGCATAAAACTTAATGCATTATTCTTATGTAATGTACTTAATAAAACAGGCCATACAGTTACAATAGTAGATACTGGAAAACATGTAAAAGAAATCAATAGTACAACTGTTAGGTGGGATTTAGATAAGTTCCCAACAGAAAAATGGTCAACAGCACATCGCAATATAGATTTATTAATAATGTTAGGTACTTCATTTGATGAAGAATCTATAATTAATTGGAAATCTGGAAAATTAGGTAGAAAGGCTATTAAGTACCATTGTGGTAATAATTATGTAATTGATATGGAGAGGTCTATCTTTCCTAAGAAAAATCCTAGAGAAATGGGAAGCGCTGCATACCAACGAGAGTGTATCGATGAAGTATGGTTTGTTCCTCAACAAGGTTTACAAAATAGATCTTATTATTCAGTAATTTACAATTTACCAAAAGAAAAAGTTATTCCTGTTCCTTTTATATGGGATCCTTGTTTCTTAGATGAAGAAATTGGGAAGTATCAAGAAATGTTGACGCTAAGTAAAGACATAGCATCACATGGAGTTCCAATTTATAGGCCAGGTAGAGATAAACAAAATTTAAAGTTTTGTGTTATGGAGCCTAACTTAAATGTGGTAAAATTTAATATGTTACCTATAATGATAGTAGAGCAATGGAAAAGAGATGGTAATAAAATGGATAGCTTAAACCTAATGAGCTCAAAAGCTTTAATTAAAAATTCATATTGGAAAAGTATTGTAACGAAATTAGATCTTACAGCTCCTGGAGATACAGATCTTAGAATTTACGGTAGATTACCTGTTGTGGCTACATTAGCTAAATATGCTGATATTATAGTTTCACACCAATGGCAAAATCCACTTAACTATGCTTATCTAGATATACTCTATTTAAACTTCCCCCTTGTACATAATGCTGAGATGATTAAAGATGCTGGATATTATTATGAAGACTTTGATGTTCATGAAGGTTATGAAAAACTAAAAGAGGCTATTGAGCAACATGACTTTAATTTAGAAGCTTATAGAGATCGATCTGAAGCAGTTATGGAACGATACACTGTATTTAATGATGGTTTAGTAGATACTTATACTAAATTAATTAAAGACCTTATGGTTGGTGTAAGAACCTCAGGGCTATCTTATGAATACGATTGGAAAACAAATTTATATAAATAATGGGAGAAGTAACTTTTTGCTTAACTAGTTGTGGTAGAATGGATGAGCTTGTAAAAACTGTAGATAGTTTTATTAAGTTTAATGAATACCCTATTAAAGACTGGTTTATTGTAGAAGATTCTGGAGATACAGAACAACATAATATATTAAAGAAATTAAACTTTGAAAGATGGGGCGGTAGGTTTAAGTTATTTTTAAATAATGATAACATAGGCCAAAACGAATCTATTGATAGAATGTATTCTAATGTTAATACAGAGTACATATTTCATTGTGAAGAAGATTGGGAATTCTATAGAGGTGGTTTTATAGAAGATTCTTTAAAAGTTTTAAAAACTCAACCTAAGGTTCTACAAGTTTGGATTAGACCAAAATCAGATAGAATACTTAATCAAATAGAAAAGAGAATCTTTACTTTACCAGGTGGTGTAAATGTAAGAAGAGTTTTGCCAGTTAGTTTTACAGTACAAAGGCCGGGTGGATCAGATCTTGTAGTTAAAGATTATGCAGGTTTTAGTTGGAATCCTGGATTAAGAAGAAAGGCTGATTGGGAAATAGGTCCTATTAATGGAAGTTTCTCAAAATTAAAACATGAACATATTATAGATTTTCTATATCAGAAGTTAGGGTTTATGATAGTCTCTCTTTCTAAAGATGATAATGATGGGTATGTAAAGCATATTGGTTGGGATAATAGAAAGATGGGACAAACTAACGCCACAAAAAACAAATAAATATAATATGGCATTTAAATATGATGTTACCTGGATTATGCAATCTTATTTAGGAGAGTATGAAGGTAGTAGAGAAGATTCAGATAAAAAGTTTATTAGAGCTGTCAAATCATTTTTGGCAATGAAAGATCCTAGGACTCAATTAGTAATTGCTTCAGATGGATGTGAAATTACACATAAACTATATTACAAACATTTTAAGAAGGAGTCACAGATAGAATATGTGTATGTTGACAAGAATACACCCACAATGTACGAAAAATCAAAAGATGGTAGTAACAATCAGTATTATAGAGGGCTGCCCAGGCAAGCTGCACGCGCGTTGGCAGAGGGATATTTAACAGCATATATAGACTCCGATGATTTTTTAATGCCTAATTCTGCAAAAATTATTAGAGCACATTGGAATGCTATGTGTAAACAAAATCCGGAAAAAGATTTTAAATGGGGTGCAATGACTAATTGGATAGAAAATATTGCAATGAATGCATGGTTAGAGAATGGAAAGTCAAAACAAGTTTTTGGTCCTATAAAAGAATCTTTTAAAATTAAAGGCCTAAAAAGCAAATGGCAAAAGTATTCTATGAATGAACCTAGTAAAAATGTGCAATCAACTACATGGGCAACGGTCCATAGATCTAATTGTACATCTACATGGAAAGATCATATTTCAGATCCTACTGCAGGTGGTATTTCTGAAGATACTTTATTTGCAAGAGCAATAAGAAAAGAAGGTGATGGAATGCTAATTAATGATGGCTTTTATGTCAGGTGCCATTATCACGGTATTTGGGATTATTAATAAAAAATTTACATGAAATTATGACCACGATCATAATTTCAAAATGATATATACTATAACGCGTAAAAATACAACAGTATTAAATGTCTAGACTAAAGTTAAAACAATTGCAAGAAATTTTGCTAAATGGCCTACAGAATGGCGATTATTTAGCATATAATTCTTCCACACAAAAGTGGGAAAACAACACACAACCATTAGATGGGACATCTGGATCCTCCGGGACTTCAGGTTCTTCAGGATCAAGTGGTTCTTCAGGAACTTCAGGTTCATCTGGTTCAAGTGGTTCTTCAGGAACTTCAGGTTCATCTGGTTCTTCAGGATCAAGTGGAACATCTGGTTCTTCAGGATCAAGTGGAACTTCAGGTTCAAGCGGTTCAAGTGGTTCTTCAGGAACTTCAGGTTCTTCAGGTACATCTGGTGCCGATGGTTCTGATGGTGCTAATGGAACATCTGGTTCAAGTGGCTCTTCTGGTTCATCTGGAACATCTGGTTCATCTGGATCAAGTGGTTCATCTGGAACTTCAGGTTCATCCGGTGTAAGTGGAACTTCAGGTTCTTCTGGTTCAAGTGGCTCTTCAGGTTCTTCTGGTTCATCTGGAACTTCAGGTTCTTCAGGTTCATCTGGAACTTCAGGTTCTTCAGGTAGAACAATGATAAAATTTGGAGCTTCAGTTCCTAGTTTAGGAGACGGAGACTTTACTGGACAAAGAGGTATTTTAGATAATGGAACAATATATGAATGGAACGGTGAAGCATGGGAACAAGTAGGAGACCTAGCAGGTACTTCTGGTTCTTCTGGTTCTTCTGGTTCTTCAGGATCAAGTGGAACTTCAGGTTCTTCAGGTTCATCTGGTTCAAGTGGTTCTTCAGGAACTTCAGGTTCAAGTGGAACATCTGGTGATGATGGTGCTGATGGTAACCATGGAACATCTGGTTCATCTGGTTCAAGCGGTTCTTCAGGAACTTCAGGTTCATCTGGATCAAGCGGCTCTTCAGGAACATCTGGTTCTTCTGGTTCATCTGGTTCATCTGGAACTTCAGGTTCAAGTGGAACATCAGGTGCTGATGGTGAAGATGGTGCAAATGGTAACCATGGAACATCTGGTTCATCTGGTTCTTCAGGTTCATCTGGTTCTTCAGGAACATCTGGCTCAAGTGGTACCTCTGGTGCCGACGGTGCTAATGGTAACCATGGAACATCTGGTTCTTCAGGTTCATCTGGCTCATCTGGTTCATCTGGTTCTTCAGGAACTTCAGGTTCATCTGGATCAAGTGGAACTTCAGGTTCTTCAGGTTCAAGCGGATCAAGTGGTTCTTCTGGTTCATCTGGTTCAAGTGGAACATCTGGTTCTTCTGGATATTCAGGTGCTAAATCGGGAGTTGAATTAGAGGATTTAGGTAATGGTGAATTTGTAGGTCAATTAGGATTTACAGAAAATGGTGCTGTATATACATGGAATGGAAGTGCATGGGAAAATACAGGTAATTTAAACGGTTCATCTGGTTCAAGCGGCTCATCTGGTTCTTCAGGATCAAGTGGTTCTTCTGGAACTTCAGGTTCAAGTGGTTCTTCAGGTTCATCTGGTTCTTCTGGAACTTCAGGTAGCTCTGGAACATCTGGTTCTTCAGGTTCTTCAGGATCAAGTGGTTCTTCAGGAACTTCAGGTTCTTCAGGAACATCTGGTGCTGATGGTGAAGATGGTGCAAATGGTAACCATGGAACTTCAGGTTCATCTGGTTCTTCAGGTTCATCTGGAACATCTGGTTCATCCGGTTCATCTGGAACATCTGGTTCATCCGGTTCATCTGGTTCAAGCGGAACAAGTGGTTCTTCTGGCTCATCTGGTTCAAGTGGTTCAAGTGGAACTTCAGGATCAAGTGGTTCAAGTGGAACTTCAGGTTCAAGTGGCTCAAGCGGTTCATCCGGTTCAAGCGGTTCTTCAGGTACTTCAGGACAAGACGGTAACTTTGGAGGTGCGTCATTTGATTATACAATGACAAATGCAACAAGTGCAACTACACCTCTAAGTGGTAGATTAAGACTTAACAATTTCGCTTCTCAAAGACAAGCAACAGAAATCTATATAAGTGAAACTGACGATGATGGTGGTAGTATTCAATCATTTATGAATACGATAAGAGCCGTAACATCAGGTGTTAAAGGTTTTGTTAGAATATCAGAAAAATTCAATACAGACGAATACTTATTATTTGCAATTGATGGTTTGCAGGATCAAGGTACGTGGTGGAAAATTCAAGTTGCCAATACTGGTTACTCAGCTACTGCTCCATTTGCAAATGGAAACGATATAATAATTTCACTAGTTGCGACTGGTGATAAAGGAGACACTGGTGCTTCAGGAACTTCAGGTTCTTCTGGTTCAAGTGGAACATCTGGTTCTTCTGGTTCATCTGGAAGCTCAGGTTCAAGTGGTTCATCTGGTTCTTCAGGAACTTCAGGTAGTTCTGGTTCTTCTGGAACTTCAGGTTCAAGTGGTTCATCTGGTTCTTCTGGAACAAGTGGTTCAAGTGGTTCTTCAGGAACTTCAGGTTCAAGTGGATCAAGCGGTTCATCTGGTTCAAGTGGAACATCTGGTTCTTCAGGTACGTCAGGTGCCGATGGTGAAGATGGTGCTAATGGTAACCATGGAACTTCAGGTTCAAGTGGATCATCTGGTTCTTCAGGAACTTCAGGTTCAAGCGGATCAAGCGGTTCATCTGGAACATCTGGATCAAGTGGTTCTTCAGGTTCATCTGGAACTTCAGGTTCAAGTGGCTCAAGTGGTTCATCTGGTTCAAGTGGAACATCTGGTTCTTCAGGTACGTCAGGTGCCGATGGTTCTGATGGTGCAAATGGAACATCTGGTTCTTCAGGTTCATCTGGTTCAAGTGGAACATCTGGATCAAGCGGTTCAAGTGGAACATCTGGTTCTTCTGGTTCTTCTGGTTCATCTGGTTCATCTGGAACTTCAGGTTCAAGTGGAACATCAGGTGCTGATGGTGAAGATGGTGCAAATGGTAACCATGGAACATCTGGTTCAAGTGGCTCTTCTGGTTCATCTGGAACATCTGGTTCATCTGGATCAAGTGGTTCATCTGGAACTTCAGGTTCAAGCGGATCAAGTGGTTCTTCTGGAACTTCAGGTTCAAGTGGAACATCAGGTGCTAATGGTGAAGATGGTGCAAATGGTAACCATGGAACTTCAGGTTCAAGCGGATCAAGTGGTTCATCTGGAACAAGTGGTTCATCTGGTACTTCTGGTGCTGATGGTGATCCTGGTGAAGATGCTGGTGTAGCAACTATATCTGGAACAAATGTAAATAATAGAATCGTTACAATGACGGGTACACAAACCCCGTTTAATGGTGAGTCTAACGCTACGTTTGATGGTACAACTATGACTGTTGCTGGTGCTAAAATTGCAGGTGGTGGTTTTGCAGCTACTTCTTCTGATAGTACATCCAAATATAAACTATGGGGTACTGATACAGCTTACGCAATCGGTATGACAAACAACCAAACGTATGGTTATCTAAACGGATATGCAACTAACTTCCACATGAATAATTCTGCATTGAGAGGTTGGAAATTCTCTGCAAACACTGCAGCCGCAAGTGCTGGTGCAATGTCATTAACAGTAGATGGAAGCATGTATATTCAGAAAATAATAAACGTTCCAACGTATACGTTCCCTGCTGGTGGATTTATGACATCAGATGGTAGTACTATTAGATTTTCGTTTTAATTAAATAATTAAAGATAGATGAGTTTAGATTTTACAAAATATAGAAAGGCATCACACGCTCACATAGCAGTTGCCGGTAGTTACACAGATACTTTTATTGAAGCGCAGGGCTCATCGCCCAGCTCTTTATCTACCGACGCTTTTGTAAGGTGGGTTCCTAATAATAAAGATAGCTGGACTGATTCTAATATTGAAACAGGTACTGTAGTTAATGAACTAGAAGAACTTGGATATTTAGAATGGCAGCCAGGAAGTGTAGGTTATCATACTTTATATTTTAAGTATTATAGTGCTGAGAATTACGCGTACGATGGCAGTAGCACATCTCCCGGTATTGCTCTAGTAAATATATCATCTTTTGTGTCATCTGAAGAAGGTTGCAACCAAATGGCAGCACACCTAGGTGAATTTATTGGTAATCCAGTAGATGATGGTGGGTTTATAGTTATCATAAACAATAGAGCTATAGGAAGTTCTAGCGATTTACATACACAAATGTTAGCAGCTAGATCATGGAGACATGAAGTTACACTGGGTTCTACTACAGCTATTAGAAACTGGACTTATGCCGCATGCATGACTAATATAAATGATATAGGTTTTTTATCTGAAGCGCTTTCAGGTTATGGTACTCATAGCAACGCTTCGATTGAATTAGCTATTGAACATAATAAAGCAAATATAGGTCATGCTGGTTATGGTAAAGATATGGCTTCAGGCCTTGGTAACGGTGCAGATTATATTGGTATGGAAACTGGTACTTATGCTTCTTCTATTAATACATTAGGTAATGGTACAGCACATCAATATTGGAAAGTTTCTGGAGACGAATGGGTTAGAGCAACTTGGGAAAGTAAAATAGGACAGGGTGCTCAATATTGGGGAGGAGCCGCAAGACTTCGTATGTATTATTTAAATGGAGGCGGTGGTACAACTACTACAGTAAATAATCCAGTAGCTGAGCAACAATCTACAGACGTTTGGACAAAAAACGAATTAATAATTAAAAAACCTAATTCTACAGATCAGCTCTTAAAGCTTTCTTTAGAAATGGATCAGGGTTCTGGTATAGGTAATGGATATGATTCTCATAATACATTAGATATACGAAATTTAGAAGTATATAAATGTGGACAAGGGCCAGATCAAGAAAGAGATATTTCAGTACATAAATGGCATATAAATGCTTTGAATGTTGATGAAGGTCCTGGTAATTTTAAAATTGGAAAAGAAAGTTCATTTAAAACTTTCCATGCAAGCGATAGAAATTTATTAGGAAATTCAACTACTTATACATTAGATACAGCTTATGGTAATACACTTGAATGTAAATCTCGTCAATATACAAATACATCTGTAGGAAACGCTTACAATCAAAGTAGATATAATTACCCTAGATTTCAGGCTGATAATTATACTAGTACATCAGACTCCCAAACTTGGGGTTGGACTAGAGATGTTTGGTCTGCGAGTGCAAACCATGCAAGTACTAAATTCTTAGGAACTGGAACTGTAGTCGATCATACTAAAATGTATATGTCTGGTATTTGGGTTCGTGTAAGAGAGAATAACCATACAAACTATAATTTAGCACCTAATAGAATTTCTTTATGTGCAACTGCAAAGACTGCAGGTGGTCAAAACACTGTACTTGGTGGAGAAACTACACCAGGAGCTTTTACCACAAATCATGCTTTTCAAAGTGTATATGCTGGTCAATATGGTATGACTGTGGAAAGACAAGAATGGAAATTAATAACAGGTTTCTATTTACCATCATGGTTTACAAGTGGAGACATGACAACCTGGATTGAAGATTATTGGGCTGCATGGAGTCAATATGAATGGGACGAAGAACAAAAACAAAGCGGAAACGTACCAGGTTATGGTATTGAAAATTTAGTAATGAGTAAAGTGGCTGTAATGTCTAGTTCAGTAGCTACTATTAGAAGTAAAGTGGTTTGTGAACAATATTCAGATACTGATTTATGGGCAGAATTTATGTACCCATTTTTAATAGAGATCGATCCTGCTAATTTTGTAGACGGAGGTAATGCTCATTTCTGGGATTTCACAGAAAGCTAAATTTAATTAACAAAGATATATAATTATATAATAAAAAAGAAAGACTTAAAGAATGGCTAATCTAAAATCAGGCGCAACTATATCGGGATTTACAATATTACACGCTGGTAATTTTGACCCGACAAATTTCAGCGTACTTAAAGGTGACACTGGTACCAAAGGAGCTAAAGGTATTACAGGAAATACTGGTCCTAAAGGTGACGGTGGTGGTCAAGGTGACCAAGGTCAAAAAGGCGCGCAGGGAGGTGTCGGTGCAACTGGTGTTGCTGGATCTGTTGGACCACAAGGTGCTGATGGCCCAGCTGGACCTGGTGGTTCAACTGGTAATGCAGGTGCTAAAGGTTCTGCTGGTGCAACTGGTCAAAAAGGTGAACCGGGAGGTACTGGTCCTAAAGGAGACCAAGGTCTTAAGGGTGGCACAGGAGTTAAAGGTGTTATTGGAATCCAAGGAGATATTGGTGTTCAAGGCCCAAAAGGTAATACTGGTCCTCAAGGTGGCGGTGGTGCTCAAGGTGGTACTGGTTTAAAAGGTAGTACTGGTGTAAAGGGTGCAACTGGTTTACAAGGTCCAACTGGTAATCAAGGTGCTAAAGGAGTAACTGGTCCTCAAGGTGCTCAAGGACCACAAGGTGGAGTTGGTGTTACTGGTCCACAAGGTCCACAAGGTGGAACAGGTTTAAAAGGAAATACAGGCCCGCAAGGAGCACAAGGTGATACTGGTGTTAAAGGTGGAACTGGCCCAAAAGGTGATTTAGGTGCTCAAGGACCACAAGGTGGCGTTGGTGCAACTGGACCACAAGGTGGCGTTGGTGCAACTGGCCCACAAGGTGGCCAAGGTATAGGAGGAGATCAAGGTAGTCAAGGTCCAACTGGTACAAAAGGTAATACTGGTGCAACTGGTCCACAAGGAGCTAAAGGTAATACTGGTGCTCAAGGTGGTCAAGGTGCTCAAGGTACAAAAGGTTCATTAGGACCAAAAGGAAATGCAGGCCCACAAGGTGGCGTTGGTGCTCAAGGTCCACAAGGTGGTCAAGGAGCTAAAGGTGCTCAAGGAGCAACTGGTGGCCAAGGCCCTGTCGGTACTCAAGGTGGTACTGGTTTAAAAGGTAATACTGGTGCTCAAGGTGGCGGCGGTCAAAAAGGTGCACAAGGTGGCGGTGGAGCCCAAGGTCTTCAAGGAGCACAAGGACCACAAGGAGCACAAGGTGCAACTGGTGCACAAGGTGGTACTGGTCAAAAAGGTGCACAAGGTGGCGGTGGAGCTCAAGGTCTTCAAGGTAACCAAGGTGCAACAGGTGCTAAAGGAGCAACTGGTCCAAAAGGAAATACTGGTGGAACTGGTCCAAAGGGTGATATAGGTGCAACTGGTCCACAAGGAAATACTGGTGGAACTGGTACAAAGGGTAATACTGGTGCACAAGGAAATGCTGGTGCTAAAGGAGCAACTGGTCCTCAAGGTAGTCAAGGCCCACAAGGTGCAACTGGTCCAAAAGGAAATACTGGTGCACAAGGTGCTACGGGACCTGGCGGTCCAACTGGCCCTGGAGGTCTTAAAGGTAACACTGGTCCAACTGGTCCAACTGGTCCAAAAGGAAATACAGGTGGTACTGGTGCAAAAGGTGCTCAAGGTGGTGTAGGTGCTACGGGAGCAACTGGTCCAAAAGGTAATACAGGTGGTACTGGTGCACAAGGTCCAGCGGGTGCTAAAGGTGCAACTGGTCCAAAGGGTAATACTGGTCCACAAGGTGGTACTGGTGCTAAAGGTTATGCAGGTCCAACTGGTGCAACTGGTCCACAGGGTGGAACTGGTCCTGGAGGTGCTAAAGGTAATACTGGTCCACAAGGTGGCGGTGGTGCTAAAGGTAATACTGGTGCAACTGGTCCACAAGGTGGTACTGGTGCAACTGGTCCAAAGGGTAATACAGGTCCAGGTGGAGCACAAGGTCCAACTGGTACAAAAGGTTATGCAGGTCCAACTGGTCCTAAAGGTAATACAGGTTCAACAGGTGCTAAAGGTAACACTGGTCCACAAGGTGGTGGAGGTGCTACAGGTGCTAAAGGTAATAACGGTCCAACTGGTCCTAAAGGTAATACAGGTCCAACTGGTGGCGCTGGTCCAACTGGTCCAACTGGTCAAAAAGGTCAAAAAGGTGCAACTGGTCCAACAGGACCTCCTGGAACATCTGATAGTAGATTAAAGAATATTGAAGGTCCAATTGGAAATACATTAACTAAGATCAATGCTATTAGAGGTGTTGTTTGGAATCCAAACGAATATGCTCAATCAATAGGATTAGGTACTTCACCAAGATATGGTGTAATTGCAGAAGAAGTTGAAGCACAATTCCCGGAATTAGTATTCCAACTTCCTGATTTACCAAGTGCTGATAACTATAGAGGTGTTGATTATTCTAAATTATCTGCAGTATTAATAGAAGCAATTAAAGAATTAGATACTAAACTAACAAACATCGAAGGTGAATTACCTTCATAAGTTAATATAAAGACAACAAATGGCTGACTACAATAGAATACTTATTGCTGGTAACCCAGTACTAACTAGTGATAACCTAAACACTGACAATTTCCCGCATCTTAAGGGAGAGCCTGGTGATGCTGGAGATACAGGTTCGACAGGTAATAAAGGTGCTAAAGGTTCGAAAGGTAATAAAGGTGCTAAAGGTACTGGTGGTGGTTCTGGAGATAAAGGTGCTAAGGGTACTAAAGGTGGTAAAGGTGCTAAAGGTGCCTTAGGTAGAAAAGGTGTCAAAGGTGCTAAAGGTCAAGCAGCTACTGCTTATGTAGCACCTGGTGAAAAAGGCGCTAAAGGTATACAGGGTGAAATAGGTATTGAAGGTGCTATCGGTGATGTTGGTATTCAAGGAGCTCAAGGAGCTCAAGGCCCAAAAGGAATCAAGGGTTTATTAGGCCCAAAGGGTGGTATAGGTGATACTGGTTTAAAAGGTGCTACTGGTGCAATCGGACCTAAAGGTGGAATAGGTGATACTGTAGGTGGAGATATAGGTCTACAAGGACCAAAAGGACCACAAGGTCAAAAAGGTGTAATTGGTGTTATTGGTGCACAGGGAACACAAGGTCAAAAAGGTTACATTGGTTATCAAGGTGCAATCGGACCTAAAGGTGGAGTTGGTAATAGCCCTAAAGGTATTAAAGGTATACCTGGAGCTACTGGTGCACAAGGAATAAGAGGTGATCAGGGTTTTGAAGGAGATCAGGGCGCTAAAGGTGTAATTGGTTCTAAAGGTGTAATTGGCCCAACTGGTACTAAAGGTACTAAAGGTAATAGAGGTGCAATTGGTTTACAAGGTCCAAAAGGTGGTGGCGGTGCAACCGGTGCTAGCCCTAAAGGCGGTGGAGGAGATCAAGGTGCAATTGGTTTACAAGGTCCACAAGGTGATCTTGGTCAAAAGGGTGGAATCGGAGATACTGGTATTAAAGGAACACTTGGTGCTGTAGGTCTTGTTGGAGCTGTTGGAGATCAAGGTGCAGGAGGATATAAAGGTTATCAAGGTTGGCCAGGTGTTATCGGCCCAAAAGGTGGCGGTGGCGCAACCGGTCAAAAAGGTACTGCTGGTGCAACCGGTCAAAAAGGTAATCAAGGTCCAAAAGGTGATATAGGTATTGAAGGTGGTCAAGGTGGCCAAGGTCCAACTGGTTCTAAAGGTAATACTGGTGGTCAAGGTGCTAAAGGTAATACTGGTCCAAAGGGTCCAGTCGGAGCTGTTGGCCCAAGTCCAGGTGGAGATAAAGGTGTGGTTGGTAATACTGGACCACAAGGTCTTCGAGGTGACCAAGGTATTGAAGGTGCTGTCGGTAACCAAGGCCCTAAAGGTGCTGTCGGTCCTAAAGGTGTTGTCGGTCCAAGTCCAGGTGGTAGTCAAGGTGCTGTAGGTTTACAAGGAGGACAAGGTCCAAAAGGTCTTGTCGGTAATCAAGGTTCTACAGGTTACAAAGGTTATATAGGTTATATAGGTGCTACTGGTGGTATAGGTGCTAGTCCAACAGGTCCAAAAGGTGCTGTCGGTAATCAAGGTCCACAAGGTGGTGGCGGTCAAAAAGGTTTTACTGGGCCTGGAGGTCCAAAAGGTCCTGTAGGTAATCAAGGTCCACAAGGTGGCGTCGGTCCAAGCCCGGGTGGTTCTACTGGTGCTGTCGGTAATCAAGGTCCAACAGGTGGCCGAGGTTTAACTGGTCCACAAGGTGGTGGAGGTGGTACTGGTGCAATTGGTAACCAAGGCCCTAAAGGTGTTGGAGGTTCTCAAGGTCCTGTCGGTCCTAAAGGTGGTGGAGGCTCACAAGGTCCTGTCGGTCCTAAAGGTGGCGGAGG
>ENA-UZWY01009139-UZWY01009139.1-metagenome-genome-assembly--contig:-Day-2--50m-contig-9139_pt1 | contig 25674 bp, 19 predicted proteins | sample MGYA00260341_ERZ794901 | MGnify/ENA metagenome assembly ERZ794901 | reverse complement strand
AGGTGCGGGCGTTGTTGCTAAGGTTACGGATTAAATAGTTAAGTTTAAAACTTAAGAAAAACCAGAAAAAAATTGGCTCGGACCTTTGTCCGAGCCTTTAAAGTTTATAGGCGAGTGGCTCAACTGGTAGAGTGGCGGTTTCCAAAACCGTTGGTTGGGGGTTCGAGTCCCTCCTCGCCTGCCATGTTAAAAGGTGTATTGTGAATAAAACAACTGAAAGTCAAGTAAAAGAATCGTCACTAGGAATGAATTTATCAATCCTTATAGTGGTTGCTTCACTTGTTGTGTTTTATTTAGATCCGTTAGGGTTAATTACGACACTATATAAAGTATTACTTTTGTTGGTGGGAATTGTAGTTGCTGGTTTGATATTTTTCAAAGCACCTCAAGGTAAACGATTAGGTAACTTTACTAAAGAAACAAAGATTGAATTGCGTAAGGTTGTATGGCCAACGCGTGATGAAACTGTTAAGACAACAGGTATGATCATGGTTGCTGTAGTTATTGTTGCTATATTCTTGTGGATAGTGGATGCATTATTTTCGTGGATGGTTCAGCTATTAACAAATTAAGAGAGTTTTAGATGTCTAAAAGATGGTACGTACTTCATGCTAGAAGTGGTTATGAAGCAAAAGTTAAAACTGCAATTGAAGATGCTGTTACAAGAGAAGGTCTTGAAGATCTAATCGCTGAAGTAATGGTGCCGACTGAGCAGGTAGTTGAACTTAAAGATGGTCAAAAGAAAATGGCTGAACGCAAGTTCTTTCCGGGTTATATGTTAGTTAATATGGAGCTTACTGAGCCAAGCTGGTTGTTGGTTAAAAACACCAATAATGTTATTGGCTTTATTGGCGGATCATCTGGCAAACCTTCGCCAATTACTCAGCGTGAAGTTGATCGTGTTATGATGCGCGTTCAAGAAGGTGCTGATAAACCAAAACCAAAAGTTGCTTACCAACCTGGTGAAGAGATTCTTGTTATTGATGGACCATTTAATGAATTCAATGGAACGATTGAAGCAGTAGATTATGATAAGAGCATTCTTAAAGTTGAAGTATTAATTTTTGGACGTACAACCACTGTAGATCTTGAATTCTCACAAGTAGAAAAAACGTAAGATATGGCGACTTTAAGTCGCTTTTAACCGGGGAGCTTAATAGGCGCTTGCACCCAAACGAGGAAACCCCTCAAGGAAGATAGAATGGCTAAAAAGATTGAATCGTACATTAAGCTTCAGGTGCCTGCACAAGAAGCTAACCCTTCGCCGCCAGTAGGACCTGCACTAGGTCAACACGGTGTAAATATTATGGAGTTTTGTAAAGCGTTTAACGCAAAAACTCAAGAAATTGACAAGGGTATGAAAGTGCCAGTAATCATTACGGTTTATAACGATCGTAGTTTTACATTTGTTACTAAAACGCCACCAGCGGCACTATTAATCCTGAAAGTAACAGGAATTAAAAAAGGTTCTGGTGTACCGCATACTGATAAAGTTGGCAAGATTACTCGTGCACAATTAGAAGAAGTTGCAACAATTAAAATGAAAGATCTTAATGCAAATGATTTAGACTCAGCAGTTACTATTATTGCTGGAACAGCCCGTTCAATGGGTATTGAAGTGGAGGGTTAATCTGATGGCTAAGTTAACAAAAAAACAAAAATTTATTGCTGATAAAGTTGAAATTGGCAAAAAATACACAATTGAAGATGCTTTAACAATTATCAAAGAATGTGCAACGGCTAAGTTTGACGAGTCTATTGATGTCAGTGTTAACCTTGGTGTTGATGCGAAGAAATCAGACCAAAACGTGCGTGGCGCTGTTGTGTTGCCAAAAGGAACAGGTAAAACTGTTCGTGTTGCGGTATTTACACAGGGCGATAATGTAGCAAAAGCTGAAGCAGCTGGCGCAGATGTTGTTGGTATGGAAGATTTAATGAAAACTATGCAAGACGGCGATCTTGATTACGATGTAGTAATCGCTTCCCCTGATGCAATGGGTGTTGTTGGTCGTTTAGGTCAAGTATTGGGCCCTCGTGGTTTAATGCCTAACCCTAAGGTTGGTACGGTAACACCTGATGTTGCAACAGCCGTAACAAATGCTAAGTCTGGTCAAGTGCGTTATCGTACTGACAAGGCAGCTATTGTTCACGCTGGCGTTGGTAAGGCATCATTCGATGTTGCTGCATTAGAAGAAAACATTACAGCATTAATGGAAGCATTAAAAAAGGCTAAGCCTAGTTCAGCTAAAGGTGTTTACTTTAAAAAATTAAGTGTTTCATCAACTATGGGCGCTGGCGTTTCTGTTGATTTAGCATCACTTGATATTTAATAAATATTAAGTAAAAAATTCTTTGGGTCGCAGGATATTAATCTTGCGTTCCTCAAAGACCATAGGTGTAAATTCCCCTCCTGGGTGATTTACATAAATGACTGATAACACAGTCTGCCTATGTAGAGGGTGCGCAAGTGCTCTGTGGCGAAAGTTACAATAATGTAACTTTCTTTTTTAAACTGTTCAGGAGAGGCAAATGGCTCTAAATCTTGAAGCAAAAAAAGTTGTTGTCGAACAAGTAAATTCACTAGCTGATAGTGCAATTTCTGTTGGCGTAGCTGAGTATCGCGGATTGACAGTTGAACAAATGACTATGCTTCGTGCAAGTGCGCTTGATGCGGATGTGACTTTACGTGTTGTAAAGAACTCATTAGCTAAATTAGCACTTAACGAAACAACATGTGAATGTGTATTACCGGTGCTTAGCGGCCCAGTAATTCTTGGATTTTCTCAAGAAGATCCAGGCGCAGTTGCACGTGTCTTCAGTGATTTTGTAAAAGAAAATGAAGATTTAGTCGTTAAAGGTTTGGGCGTATCAGGTGAGTTTGTAGAAGCAACTCATCTTAAACGTATTGCAGACCTTCCAACTAAAGATCAAGCAATTAGTACAGTTATGGCATTAATGTTAGCACCAGTTGAGAAACTAGCTAGAACTTTAAACGAAGTTCCAACTAAAGTAACTCGAGTGGTATCAGCAGTAGCGCAACAAAAATAATAATCAAATAATATAAAAGGAGTAAATATCATGGCATTATCAAATGAAGATATTTTAAATGCAATTGCAGATATGTCTGTAATGGATGTTGTTGAATTAGTTTCAGCAATGGAAGAAAAGTTCGGTGTAAGTGCAGCGGCAGTAGCAGCAGCACCTGCTGCAGGTGCTGGCGATGCCGGTGCAGCAGTAGAAGAAAAAGACGAGTTTGATGTTGTAATGACATCTTTCGGTGAGAAGAAAGTTGCTGCAATTAAAGCAGTACGCGGCATCACTGGCTTAGGTCTTAAAGAAGCTAAAGATATGGTTGAATCTGTACCTGTTTCAATTAAAGAAGGCGTATCTAAAGCTGAAGCTGAAGAAGTGCAAAAGCAGCTTGAAGAAGCTGGTGCTAGCGTAGAACTTAAGTAATAGGTTCAGCGTAAAAACCCAAAATCCCCACTAGGGGATTTTGGTGTTTATTGCATTTGTACTCTTTATCGAGTGCAAACCCAACCTTTTTTATTTGATTAAATTAGGTTGGTTTTATTTTAAGAAGTACTGCTTCTTAATAAGAATTAGAACAACTAATACGAGGTATTCATGGCTTATTCATTTACGGAAAAAAAGCGAATTAGAAACAACTTTGGTTCAAGATCGTCAATCTTGCAAGAACCTGATTTACTAGCTATTCAAATTGATTCTTTTAACAGTTTTATTCAAGCTGGAAATAGTAGCAAAAAAGAAGATATTGGCTTGCAATCGGTGTTTCAATCTGTTTTTCCTATTACTGCAGTTAACGGCTATGCCGAAATTGAGTACGTAGATTATGAATTACAAGAGCCTAAGTTTAACGTAGAAGAATGTAAGTTGCGTGGTGTAACTTTTGCTTCTATATTGCGCGTTAAGCTTAACCTGGTATTGTTCGATAAAAATGGCTCTACGTTAAAGAAAAAACGTAAAGTTAAACAAATCATTGAAGAGGATGTTTACTTAGGTCAACTACCTTTGATGACCGATACAGGTACCTTTGTTATTAATGGTACTGAGCGTGTTGTAGTTTCTCAACTACATAGATCTCCAGGTGTTATTTTTGAGCACGACAAGGGAAAGACGCACTCTTCAGGTAAGATTTTATTCTCTTCACGCGTTATTCCTTACCGTGGCTCATGGTTAGACTTTGAGTTTGATCATCATGAGCATCTATATGTTCGAATAGATCGTCGTCGTAAGTTGCCAGTAACAACATTACTTCGTGCAATGGGATTGTCTAGTAACGAGATTCTAAGCACATTCTTTAACAGTTCTACTGTTAAGATGAAAGCCAAATCATGTGAGTTAGGTGTGAAGCCTGAAAGTTTACGTGGCACGATTGCAGAGTTTGATATTCTAGCTGGTAAAGATGTTATTGTTGAAACGGGTCGCCGTATTACCGCTAAACATGTGAAGCTTTTAAACGCTGCAGGTGTTAAAGCGATTAACGCACCTTTTGAGTCGTTAATTGATAAGGTTATTTCAGAAGATATTATTGATACTGAAACGGGTGAAATTTTAATTGCAACCAATACGGTTATTTCCGAAGATGTTTTAGAAGTATTGATTGCGAACAAAATTAAGAAGTTTAACGTTCTTCATATTAATGAATCTGAAACGGGTGCATATATTTCAGATACATTGCGTTTAGATGAGTCTGAAACTGAAATCCAAGCACGCATGAGTATTTATCATGTGATGCGTCCTGGTGAGCCTGCAACAGAAGACGCGGTTAACTTATTGTTTAACAACTTGTTCTTTAAGAATGAGCGTTACGATCTTTCTAAAGTTGGACGTATGAAGCTTAATCGTCGTTTAGGTATTGCATCTGAAACGGGTGAGCATGTACTAACTAATGACGATATCTTAAGCGTTATTAAATTGTTGATCGATATTAAAGATGGTAATGACTCTGTTGACGATGTAGATACACTGGCAAACAGGCGTGTTAGAGCGATTGGTGAAATGATTGAAAACCAATTTAGAATTGGTTTAGTGCGTGTTGAAAAATCTGTTCGTGAAGGTTTGAACTTAGCTGAAACAGACGAATTAACACCGCAAGATTTGATCAACTCTAAGCCTGTATCGGCTGCTGTTAGAGAATTCTTTGGCTCATCGCAGTTATCTCAATTTATGGATCAGGTGAACCCTTTATCAGGTGTAACGCATAAGCGACGTATTTCTGCACTAGGTCCTGGCGGTTTAACGCGTGAGCGTGCTGGTTTTGAAGTGCGTGACGTGCATCCATCACATTATGGCCGTTTGTGTCCAATTGAAACACCAGAAGGACCAAACATTGGTCTAATTAATACTTTGGCCGTGTATGCCAAAACGAATGAATATGGCTTCTTAGAGACACCATATCAAATTGTTAAAAATGGCAAGGTTACTGATGAAGTAATTTATGTTTCTGCAATTGATGAGCTTGAGCATACCATTGCGCAAGCAAATGCAACGGTTGATACTAAAGGCAAGTTAATGGATGACTTGATTTCATGTCGTCGTAAAAATGAATTTGTACTGGTTAATTCAGATGAAGTATCATTGATCGATATTGACTCTAAGCAGATTTCATCGGTAGCAGCATCGTTAATTCCATTCTTGGAGCATGATGATGCTAACCGTGCATTGATGGGATCAAATATGCAACGTCAAGCAGTTCCAACACTACGTGCTGAAAAGCCACTAGTAGGAACAGGTATTGAGCGTGTTGTAGCAACAGACTCTCGAGTTTGTGTTACTGCTAAACATGGTGGTGTGGTTGAGGCTGTTGATGCTTCACGCATTGTAATCCGTGTTGACTCTAAAGAGACAGTTGCCGGTGAGTTAGGTGTTGATATTTACAACCTAACTAAGTATTCACGTTCTAACCAAAATACTTGTATTAATCAAAAGCCATTGGTTAAAGTTGGTGATAAGATTACTAAGAGTGATGTATTGGCAGATGGCCCTTCAACTGATTTAGGTGAATTGGCATTAGGTCAAAATATGAAGATCGCCTTTATGCCATGGAATGGTTACAACTTTGAGGATTCAATTTTAATCTCAGAGAAGGTTGTTCAAGATGATCGTTATACAACAATCCATATTGAAGAGTTAACCGCATATTCTCGCGACACTAAATTAGGTCCTGAAGAAATTACAGCAGACATTCCTAATGTAAGCGAGTCAGCATTGGCTAAGCTTGATGAGGTTGGTGTAGTTTATGTTGGTGCTCGTGTTAAGGGTGGCGATATTCTTGTGGGTAAAGTTACACCTAAAAGTGAAACCGTTCTTTCTCCTGAAGAAAAGCTATTAAGAGCTATTTTTGGTGAAAAGGCCAATAACGTTAAAGATTCCTCACTACGTATTGGCGCATCTAAATCAGGTGTGGTTATTGACGTTCAAGTCTTTACGCGTGATCGTGTTGAGAAGGACTCAAGAGCACTTAGCATTGATGCAGAGCGTCTAGAAAAGATCAAAAAAGATATTGACGATGAGTTTGGTATTATCGATGGCGATATTTTCCGTCGTGTGCGTGCGAAGCTTTCGGGTAATGTTATTACTAAAGCAGTTGGCGACATTAAAGCTGGCGAGAAGTTAAATGCCAAGCTAATGAAAAAACTTGATAACAAAGACATTGCCAAGATCAAAGTAGAAGATGCAGCGATCAATAAAGAAGTGGCAGTATTGGTTAAGCAAGCAAAAGCTAAGCAAGTTGAATTTGATAAATTCCTTGAAGAAGAGAAAGCTAAGATTGACGAAGGTGCAGAATTACCACCAGGCGTTATGAAGATGGTTAAAGTTTATGTGGCAACACGTAAGACACTTCAAGTTGGTGACAAGATGGCGGGACGTCACGGTAACAAAGGTGTTATCTCACGTGTTTCTCCAGTTGAAGATATGCCTTATTTAGCGGATGGATCTACAGTTGATGTAGTTCTTAATCCACTAGGTGTACCGTCGCGTATGAACGTTGGTCAGGTGCTAGAAGTCCACTTAGGTTATGCGGCTAAAGGCTTAGGCTTTAAGATTGCAGCTATGTTGGATGAAAAGCGTGCTGAAATGGTTCAAGAGATTAGAGATTTCTTAGACAAGATCTATAACTCTTATGGCAAGCAAGAAGATTTAAAAGCTTTCTCTGATGAAGAAATTATCGAGCTAGCTAATAACTTACGCACCGGTGTACCAATGGCAACACCAGTGTTTGACGGTATTAAAGAAGAAGATATTAAGTCATTATTAAAGTTAGCTGATTTGCCAGAGTCTGGACAAGAGCAGCTTTATGATGGTCGTACAGGTGAGGCATTTGATCGCCCTGTAACGGTTGGCTATATGCATATGCTGAAGCTTAATCACTTAGTTGATGATAAGATGCATGCGCGTTCTACAGGTCCTTATTCATTAGTAACACAGCAACCATTGAGTGGTAAAGCTCAATTTGGTGGTCAGCGTTTCGGTGAGATGGAAGTTTGGGCATTAGAAGCTTATGGTGCAGCACACACATTACGTGAAATGCTAACGGTTAAGTCTGATGATGTTGCTGGTCGTGCAAAGATGTACAAGAGCATTGTTGACGGTAAGAATCTAACAGAATCTGTTATGCCAGAGTCGTTTAATGTACTAATCAAAGAGATTAGATCATTAGGTATCGACGTTGAGCTTGAGCAATACTAATTAGGAGAATAAAGTGAAAGATTTATTAACTATATTAAAGCAAGAAAATAAAGAACAAGATTTTGATGCAATCAGAGTTGGTCTAGCGTCTCCTGAAAAGATTCGTTCATGGTCATATGGTGAGGTTAAAAAACCTGAAACTATTAACTACCGTACATTTAAGCCTGAAAGAGAAGGTTTGTTCTGTGCTAAAGTATTTGGTCCAATGAAAGACTTCGAGTGTTTGTGTGGTAAATACAAGCGCATGAAGTTCCGTAATGTTGTTTGTGAGAAATGTGGCGTAGAGGTAACATTCTCTAAGGTTCGTCGTGAGCGCATGGGTCACATCGAATTAGCAGCACCAGTTGCTCATATTTGGTACCTTAAATCACTACCTTCTCGTTTAGGCCTATTAATGGACATGACGCTAAAGGATATTGAGCGTGTACTATATTTTGAAGCATTTTTAGTAACAGATCCAGGTTCAACACCTCTTGTTCATAAACAATTGTTAACAGAAGAGATGTACTTTGATGCGTTAGATGAATATGGTGATGATGAGTTTGAAGCGAAAATGGGTGCCGAAGCAATCCAAGACGTATTGGCAGAAATGCAACTTGAAAAAGAAGCGGCTAATTTACGTGAAGATAGCTTAAACACCAAGTCTCAAACAAAGCTTAAGAAATACAATAAGCGTCTTAAGCTAATTGATTCTTTGATTCAATCAGGCAATAAGCCAGAATGGATGATCCTTAAAGTATTGCCAATTCTTCCGCCAGATTTACGTCCATTAGTACCTCTAGATGGTGGTCGTTTTGCAACTTCTGATCTAAATGATCTTTACCGTCGTGTTATTAACCGTAACAATCGTCTAGCTCGTCTACTTGAGCTTGATGCGCCGGAAATTATTGTGCGTAATGAAAAGCGCATGTTGCAAGAAGCGGTAGATTCGCTTATTGATAATGGACGTCGTGGTCGTGCAGTGATGGGTAATAACCGTCGCCCTCTGAAATCAATTTCAGACATGATTAAAGGCAAGCAAGGTCGTTTCCGTCAAAACTTATTAGGCAAGCGTGTTGACTATTCTGGCCGTTCAGTGATCGTTTGTGGTCCGTACCTTAAATTACACCAGTGTGGTTTACCGAAAAAAATGGCATTAGAGTTATTCAAGCCATTTATTTACAATAAGTTAATTGGCAAAGGTTTAGCATCAACTATTAAAGCTGCTAAGAAAATGGTAGAAGCTGAAACACCGGAAGTTTGGGATGTTTTAGAAAAAGTTGTACATCAGCACCCAATTCTATTAAACCGTGCACCAACGTTACACCGTTTAGGTATTCAAGCATTTGAACCGTTACTAATTGAAGGTAAAGCTATTCAATTGCATCCATTAGTTTGTGGCGCATTTAACGCTGACTTCGACGGTGATCAGATGGCGGTACACGTGCCATTATCTGAGGAAGCACAATTAGAAGCAAGAACATTAATGTTAGCTTCTAACAATGTATTACATCTTGCAAGTGGTGAGCCGATTATCGTCCCTTCACAGGACGTTATTTTGGGCTTGTACTACATGACGCGTGATAAGATCAATCAAAAAGGTGAAGGCATGGTCTTCACTTCACCAGCTGAAGCGTTAACTGCTTATGAAGCTGGACACGTTACTTTGCATGCAAACATCAAATTAAGAATTAAAGAATATTCTAAAAATGATGACGGTAAATTTGAATTTAGCGCAACTCGTATCGTTGATACAACTGTTGGACGTGCAATTTTCTCAAGAATCTTACCAAATGGCTTATCATTTGACTTAATCAATGAAGCGATTACTAAGAAGGTGGTATCAAACTTAATTCATGTTTGTTACCGTACGCAAGAGCTTAAAGAGACAGTGATGTTTGCTGATCAAATGATGTACTTGGGTTTCCAGTACTCAACTAAGTCAGGTATTTCATTCTGCTCAAATGACATGACCATTCCTGACACTAAAGCCGGCATGATTGAAGATGCTGAAACTCAGGTTAAAGATATTCAAGATCAATACTCCAAGGGTGTTGTAACAGATGGTGAGCGTTACAATAAAGTAATTGATATTTGGTCACGTACTTCAGAAACTGTTGCTAAGGCGATGATGGATGAAATTGGCTTTGATGATTTTGAAACTAAAGATGGTAAGACTGAAAAGTTAGCTTCATTTAACTCGGTTTATATGATGGCTGATTCAGGTGCAAGGGGTTCTCCTGCACAAATGAGACAGCTTGCTGGTATGCGTGGTTTAATGGCTAAGCCAGATGGCTCAATTATTGAAACGCCAATTACTTCAAATTTCCGCGAAGGCTTGAATAATCTACAGTACTTTATTTCAACACATGGTGCTCGTAAAGGTTTGGCTGATACAGCACTTAAAACAGCTAACTCAGGTTACTTAACACGTCGTTTAGTAGATGTTGGTCAGGATTTAGTGGTTACAGAAGAAGACTGTGGCACTGAAAATGGCCTAATTATGAAGGCTGTTATTGACGGCGGTAATATTGTGCAAACGTTAGGTGCAGCTGTTTTAGGTCGTGTTGTTGCTGAAGATGTGCTTATTCCTGATACATACGATGTATTTATGCCAAAAGGCCATCTTGTTTCATTACAAGATTCAGACAAAGTTAACGATTTAGGTATTGAATCTATCAAGGCTCGTTCAACTATTACATGTGATACACGTTACGGTGTTTGTGCCAATTGTTATGGTAATGACATGGCGCGTGGACACAAGATTGGTGTTGGTGAAGCAGTTGGTGTTATTGCAGCACAGTCAATCGGTGAGCCAGGAACTCAGCTTACTATGCGTACTTTCCATATTGGTGGTGCAGCGTCTGCATCAACTGCGGTTAGTAGTATTAATGTTAATGTTGATGGTACGGCGCACTTTGAAAATATCAAATCAATTACGAATGACAATGGTGATTTGGTGGTTATTTCTAGATCTGCTGAAGTAACTATTAGTAACAACAAAGGTCAAGATGTTGAGCGCTACAAGATCCCTTATGGTGCTGTTGTTCATGTACAAGAGGGTGGCACAGTTAAAGCAAAAGAGAAGATTGCTGACTGGGATCCGCATACACATCCAATTATTACTGAGCAATCAGGTCGTGTAATTTTCGTTGACTTTGAAGAAGGTATTACGGTTAATAGAAATACAGATCCATTAACTGGTTTAACATTCTTTGAGATGATCGATGAAGCAGAAAGATCTGCGGCAGCTAAAGGTCTTAAGCCAATGATTAAGATGGTTGAAGAGAGTGATTCTGAAGTTGTGCTATCAACGCATTACTTGCCGTCAATGGTGAAGATTAATTTAGAAGATAATCAAGTAATTACAGCGGGTGAAGTTTTAGCTAAAATTCCTAAAGATCAATCTAAAACAAGTGATATTACTGGTGGTTTACCACGTGTTGCTGACTTGTTCGAAGCGCGTAAGGCTAAAGATCATTCAATTCTTGCTGAAGCAGCAGGTGTTATTAGTTTTGGTAATCCTACTAAGAGTAAAGATCGCTTGATCATTACTTCAGCTGAAGGCGAGCCAACAGAAATGATGATCCATAAATGGCGTCAAATTAACGTTTTTGATGGTGAAACCGTTGAAAAAGGTGATGTTATTTCTGACGGACCTTCAAATCCACATGACATCTTACGTCTATTAGGTGTTGAAGCGTTAGCTAACTATGTTGTTAAAGAGGTTCAGGATGTTTATCGCCTACAAGGTGTAAATATCTCAGATAAGCATATTGAGGTTATTGTTAAGCAAATGTTACGTAAAGTAGAAGTGCTTGATGCAGGTGACTCTAAGCTTGTTAATGGTGAAACTGCCGAGTATGTGAAGGTAATTGAAAATAATAAACAATTAAAAGCTCAAGGTAAAACAGAAGTTACTTACCAAAGACTATTAATGGGTATTACTAAAGCGTCACTAGCAACAGAGTCATTTATTTCAGCTGCCTCTTTCCAAGAGACAACTCGAGTATTGACAGAAGCATCAACAATTGGCCGTGTAGATACACTACAAGGTTTAAAAGAAAATGTAATTGTTGGACGTTTGATTCCTGCTGGAACAGGCTTTAAGCACCATGAGCAGCGTCGTGCTAAGCGCGCTGAAGGTATGGTTCAAGCCGCTGATGCTGAAATTGCATTAGCAGCTGAGTTAAGCGAAGCGGAAGAAGTTCAGGAGTAAAATCCTAACTTGCTCTAATATGAAAACCGCATTCAAATATGGATGCGGTTTTTTTATGCCTAAAATCCGTTAAAATGCGCTAAAGGGTATCTCTAGAAACTATGATAATTTCTGACAACGGAAAATTATCCTATGTAAAATCAAATTTTGTAGACATAGTTATTCATATGTCAAATAATTTTATAAAGCATAGGGCGGTTTTCCTCAGTCCTTAAAGGCAAGGCCCCTAATCTTTTTAACCGTGTTAAATTTTCCAGCAATATGAATAACTATTACTTAAAAAATTATGCCTTATTAAAAAGATTAGGAATTCTTGCAGAATTTCATCAGCGCTTTTAGAGATACCCTTAATGAACAAAACAAGTTTTAATACATTTGCTGACCAGGGTTACAATCATATTCCAGTCTTTAAAGAGGTTGTGCTGGATACTGATACAGCTTTAGGCTTATATTTAAAGTTGGCTAACAATAGTTATAGCTATCTATTTGAATCCGTCCAAGGTGGAGAAAAATGGGGTCGATACTCTATGATTGGTCTTCATGCAAAAACAGTTATCAAGGTTTTTGATCATGAAGTTCAAATAGAGCAAGATTCAAAAATCGTTGAGCGTCTTACTGTGCAAGATCCTTTGGCCTGGATAGAAGAGTATCAGCAGCAATTTAAAGTGCCTGAAATTAATGATTTACCTGAATTTAATGGTGGATTGGTGGGTTACTTTGGTTATGAGATTGTTCGTTATATTGAGCCTAAGCTAAAGGATATCAATCTTAAAGATGAGTTAAATATTGCTGATATTTTGCTTATGGTCTCAAACGATTTAGTGGTATTTGATAATTTAGCTAATAAGGCTTTTTTATTAACGCATGTTAATCCTGAAACTCAAACTTATGAGCAGGCTCTGGAAAGACTCAATGAAATCGAATCTCAAATTGATCAGCCTATCGTTAAAGAATCTTATCGATCGGATCAATTAACTGAGCAAGATTTTGTTTCTAGTTTTGGCGAGCAGAACTATAAAGACGTGGTTAAACATATTCAGCAATATATTGTCGCTGGCGATGTGATGCAGGTAGTACCTTCTCAGCGCCTTAGTGCGCCTTATAAAGCGCCAGCGATCGAACTGTATCGACAGCTTAGAAGGCTAAACCCTTCACCTTATATGTATTATCTGAATTTGGATGATGTTAATATCATTGGCTCATCGCCAGAAATCTTGACACGCGTGGATGCGGATAGACGTGCTACCGTTCGCCCAATAGCAGGCACAAGAACCAGAGGTAAAGATCAGGCACATGATTTGGCACTTGAGAAAGATTTACTTTCGGATGAAAAAGAAATTGCAGAGCATTTAATGTTGATTGATCTTGGACGGAATGATTTAGGCAGAATTGCTAAAACAGGCAGTGTTAAGCTGACCGATAAAATGTTTGTTGAACGTTATTCGCATGTGATGCATATTGTATCGAACGTTGAGTGTGAACTGAAAGATGATATGAGTGCCATGGATGTACTTAAAGCAACCTTCCCTGCAGGTACGCTAAGTGGTGCGCCAAAAGTGCGCGCTATGGAAATCATCAATGAAGTAGAGCCATTGAAGCGTAATATTTATTCAGGCGCCATTGGTTATTTGTCTTGGCATGGAAGCATGGACATGGCGATTGCTATTCGTACAGCTGTGATTAAAGATGCTGTGTTACATGTGCAAGCGGGCGCGGGTATTGTGTATGATTCTATACCTCAATCAGAGTGGGATGAGACAATGCATAAGGCGCGTGCTTTAATTGCGGCTGCAACGCAAGTCTGAAAATAATATAAAGTTTTTATAATAGAGTTGCATTTACAGAAAAAACGTATAACATAAGTTATTTAGTAGGGTTTCAAATCCCTGCACGGGGTTTTATTTTTTTATATAAAGAGGAGAGAAACATGAAGAAAACCATTTCTTCTATCTCAGCAGTAGCAGCTTTAGCAGCATTATTCGTAATGCCACTAGAAGCAGGCGCTAAAGAGATGACGGGCGAAGAGGTTACTTTCGGTCGAAAATTAGGCAACTGCCTAGCATGCCATATGATTCCAGGTGGTAATTTACCAGGAAATGTCGGTCCGCCATTGTTAGCAATGAAAGCAAGGTTTCCAGATAAGGCGACATTAAGAGCGCAAATTTGGGATGCAACTGTTAACAATCCAAATACAATCATGCCTCCATTCGGTAAGCACCAAGCGCTAACTGAAAAGCAGATTGATCAAATTACTGATTACATTTATACTAAATAAGGAAAATAAGATGAAAAGAAGATTATTTCTAAAAAGTGCAATGGCAGGTTCTGCTGTTGCAACGGCAGTAGGCGCAGGCTTGCTAACGCCATCAATGGCATTTGCTAATACTGCAGGCTTCAAAGCTAAGTCAGACGCAGCAAGCGCTTCATCTGCTGCTGCAGGAAAAGGTTCATTTAAATTTAAAGCACCTAAGATTGCTGAAAACGGTGCAGTAGTGCCAATGACAGTAGACGCTTCTAAGATGGATGGCGTGACAAACGTTTCTTTCTTTGTTGTTAATAACTCTACACCATTAGCTGCTTCATTTAACTTATCTGGCGCTGCTGTAGGTTATGTTTCTACTCGTATTAAAATGGGTAAAACATCTCCAGTGGAAGCTTTAGTTACTGCTGGTGGTGCAACTACTAAAGTAACTCAAGAAGTTAAGGTAACTATTGGCGGCTGTGGCGGTTAATTCGCTCGCGAATCATATTAATTAGGAGAATATAAAATGGGAAAAATTAAATTAAAGCCAAAGGCTAGAAAAGGCGTTATCGGTATTAAGGCGCTTATCAAGCACCCAATGGAAACTGGTTTACGTAAAAAGAAAGGTAAGATTGTACCTGCTAACCATATTGTGCATATGGTTGTTAAGCACAATGGTGCAGTTGTAGTAGATGCTGATATCGGTGCTACTATTTCAAAAAACCCGTACTTTAAGTTTAATGTAGCTGGCGCAAAAGGCGACACTATTGAGCTTACTTATAAAGATAACAAAGGTAAATCAGATACTGCGACTGCAAAGTCTAAGTAACTAGTTTATTATTGAGGAGAGATAAATGAAAAAACTAATAACTGCAGTTGTCAGTTTAGGTTTAATGGTTGGTGCAACATCTGTGATCGCAGATGTAGAAGCTGATCGTAAAGCCTTTGTTGGCCACTTTAAATCAATTCTTCCAAATGTTGAATTTGCAGACTACACTAACGGCGTTTACGCGGTTGATGAAGGCTCAAGAGATCAATTTGAAGAAATTCTAGACGGTATTCCTCCCTACGAGGAAGCGGTTGAAAAGGGCGGAGAAGAATACTTAAAGTTTGGTCTTAATAAGTGTGCTGCACTTGCAGATCCGGCGGCAGCTCGTGTAAAGCATCCATATTTTGATGAAAAAGCTCAACAAGTGGTAACACTTGAGGGTGAGATCAAAAGATGTTATAGCGAGCAAACTGGTAAGAAGCTAGGCTCTAAAAAAGGCAAGATTGCCCGTATTAGTGCTTGGATGTCTGATCAAGCAGCTGGCGAGAAGATCAACGTAATTGTTGAATCTGATGGTGCAAAAGCAGCTTACGCTAAAGGTAAGGCAACTTTCTATGCTAAACGTGGACAGTTCAATATGTCTTGTGCAGATTGTCATGTATACAACGCTTCTAAAAAGGCACGTGCTGATATCTTATCACCAGCACTAGGCCATACAACGCACGTACCAATGTATCGTGCCAAGTGGGCCGGCATGGGTACACTTCATCGTCGCTATGGTGGTTGTTACAAGAATATGCGTGCTAAGCCGTTAAAGGCTCAAACGGAAACTTACCGTAATTTGGAATTCTTCCATCAAGCGATGAGTAATGGTCTTGAGATTACTGACGCCAGATACAGAAAATAGGAGAATATGATGAAAAAATTATTAATAATAGCTTTATCAGTATTCGCCTTAACAGCTCAAGCTGATTTTCTAGGTAATTCACATAACTGGAATAATGGTTCGTCTGATGCGTTTAAGTCAGCTCTTAGAATGGCTGAAACTGGTTATAAGGCCAACTTAGCAGCTAAGATGGCTTGGCGTGATACGGGCAAAATGATCAAAGAGGCTAAGAAATTGCATGCTGCTGGTAAATCAGCTGCTGCAGTGGCACTAGCCAACAAAGCTCATGCTCAAACAGTAAACGCTACGGCGCAAACTGGTATTGCATCAACTGCAGGCCCTCTTTTCTAACTAGAGAAGAAAGTTTGTAAAAAAATACCCCTTAATTGGGGTATTTTTTTGTCCAAAATAAATAACAACATCCATAAAATTGATGGATAATTAATTTTTTAATTCGATATTCAAATCATCTTTTATGTCTAATTCCGGGTTTTGCCATCTGCATTGTCAAAGTGAGTTCTCTGTTGAGAATTCATTGGTGCGTATCCCTAAGTTAATAGAGAGAATGTCTGAATTGGGCATGGGTAGCATTGCCTTAACAGATGAATCTAACCTGTATGCCGCAGTAAAGTTTTATCAAAAAGCCATAGCAGTAAATATTAAGCCAATTTTTGGCGCACGTATTAATATTGCCAATAGTGAGGGCGGGTTTTTCTCAGTTCTATTATTATGTCAAAATCATCAAGGGTTTCTTAATCTCTCTGAACTAATATCCTTATCTTACATGCAAGAGCAGTCTATTGAAGGTGTGAGCATTAGCGAGACACAATTATCCAATCATAACAAGGGTTTAATTATGATTGCGACGCCTGTATATAGCGACGTTGCTAAACACTTGCTGGAAAATCAAATGATTGAGGCTAAAGAAAAAGCTCAATATTGGAGAGATGTATTTGGAGATCGTTATTATTTAGCTGTACAACGAACTTCTAGAGAGTTTGATGAGCAGCACTTGCATCTGTGTCATGCATTAGCATTGGAGCTTGATATTGCGATGCTTGCAACTAATGATGTGCAGTTCTTATCTGAATCTGATTTTGACGCCCATGAGGCGCGTATATGTATTTCACAAGGCGGATTGTTAGATGATTCACGTCGTATTCGTCATTTTTCTGATCAACAATATTTAAAGTCTGATGAGCAGATGCAAGTGCTGTTTTCCGATTTACCAGAAATACTTGAAAATACAGTAGAGGTTGCACGACGATGTAATGTACATTTTGAATTGCATAAAAAGAATTACCTACCTGACTTTCCAATTCCTGAAGGCTTGAGTATTGCTCAATTCTTTACCCAAGAATCTGAGCGTGGACTTGATGCTAGGCTTGAGAGTATTGAAGTTGATCGCACTGAGTATGATGAGCGACTTAAGTTTGAGCTGGATGTTATTATTCAAATGGACTTTCCAGGCTATTTCTTAATTGTGGCTGATTTTATTCAATGGTCAAAAGATAATGATATTCCAGTAGGGCCTGGACGTGGTTCTGGTGCAGGTTCTTTGGTGGCTTATGTTTTAGGTATTACCAATGTTGATCCTATTAAACATGAGCTTTTATTTGAGCGCTTCTTAAACCCTGAGCGTGTTTCTATGCCAGATTTCGATATCGACTTTTGTACTGATCGTCGTGATGAGGTGATCGATTATGTGGCCAAAAAATATGGTCGAGAAAAGGTGTCACAAATCATTACTTATGGCACCATGGCGGCCAAAGGTGTGGTGCGTGATGTTGGTCGAGTTTTGGGTCATCCTTATGGTTTTAGTGACAAAATATCCAAACTCATTCCTAATGATTTAAAAATGACTCTGAGTAAGGCGCTAATGCCTGAATCTGAGGGCGGCTCAGATGATTTGCTGGCACGTTACGGCTCAGAAGAAGCGGTAACTGACTTGATTAACCTATCAAAGAAGCTTGAGGGTGTAGTTAGAAATGTTGGTACGCATGCAGGTGGCGTTGTTATTGCACCTAGTAAGATTAGTGATTTTTGCCCTGTTTATAAAGGTGCAGGCGAAAATGACGGTGTTGTTTCTCAGTTTGACAAGGATGATGTCGAAGCAGTTGGCTTGGTGAAATTTGACTTTTTAGGATTGTCAAACTTAACGGTTATTCATAAAGCCATTAAAATGATTGAGGCTAGTGGCCTTAGTGAGGAAAAAATTGATTTAGATGCTCTGCCATTAGACGATGAAAAAGTTTATGAGCTATTGCAACGCTGTGATACTACAGGTATTTTCCAGCTGGAATCAGATGGTATGCGTAGCTATCTTAAAAAGCTACAAGCCGATAATTTTGAAGATATTGTCGCGATGTTGGCCTTGTACCGACCTGGACCATTAGATGCAGGCATGGTAGATGACTATATCAATGTAAAACACGGCGCTCAAGTTAAGTATCCGCATCCAATGCTGAAAGAAATTCTTGCACCAACGAATGGTGTATTTTTATATCAAGAGCAGGTAATGAAGTCTGCTCAGGTGATGGCTGGCTATTCTTTAGGTGGCGCAGATTTATTGCGTCGTGCCATGGGAAAAAAGAAAGTTGAAGAGATGGATAGGCAGCGTAGTGTATTTGTTGAAGGTGCTGCTGAAAAGGATATTGATTCAAAAAAAGCCAATGAAATTTTTGACCTAATTGATAAATTTTCAGGCTATGGATTTAACAAATCACACTCAGTAGCCTATGCTTATGTGTCTTACCATACGGCTTGGTTAAAATCTCATTTTCCCGCACCTTTTATGGCGGCGGTATTGTCAGGCATGATGGATGATACTGATCGTGTTGCATTTACTGTGGGAGAGATTCGACAAATGGGCTTAGTGGTTAGCGGTCCTAATGTTTGCCTGTCTGATTATCAATTTAGTATTGCAGATGATAAAACTGTTGTTTATGGTCTTGGTGCCATTAAGGGTGTGGGTGAGGCATTGGTTGAGCGATTAATGATTGAGCGCCAGGCTAGCGGTATCTTCAAGGATTTGTTTGATTTTTGTTTTAGAATTCAAAAGCGTTATTTGAATAGACGAGCAATGGAAGCGTTAATTTATAGTGGTGCATTTGATGTGTTTGGGGTTGAGAGATCTAGTTTGATTAAAACCTATCCTATTGCTGTCAAACAAGCAGAACAGCGTCAAAATGATAATTCTAGTGGTCAGAGTGGCTTGTTTGCGAGTGTTGATGAGCATATTGAGTACGAGGCGCATTATTTAAATGCACCTGAGTTTGCTTTTAGGCAACGCTTGCAGTTTGAGAAAATGGTGATGGGTTATTACTTTTACGATCATCCAACGGACGAATATAGAAAAGATATCAAACATATTAGTGCCGTATTGCCTAGCGAATTACGTTTTAGAAACAATAAGGAAGTTCGTGTTTTAGCGCTTATTTCTGAGTTGCGCTATCGCCCTACTAGAAAGGGTGGCCAGATCGCAATCATTACTGTTGAAGATGGCAATATGCCACTCAATGCAGTGGTTTTTTCTAAAGTATTAGGCGATGTGAGTGATAAGTTGATTGTGGATGATGTGGTGATTATTTCAGGAAAAATTCAGCGCGATGATTATCGTGATGGCTGGCAGATTATTGTTGATAAAATTGAAAATATTGACGAAGTTAAAATGAATTATGCCAAAGGGTTTGAAGTAAGACTTGACGCTCAGCACCAGTCTATTTTTCCTAAAATTAAACAACTTTTAAACGAACACAAAGGTAGCTGTCCTGTTAAGATTTCTTATAGTGCCAAACACCTTCAAGGCAGCATTCCACTAAGTAAGGAGTATAAGGTTAATCCAGGGCAATCTCTAGTTGAGCTGATCAATACACTTACTCAAACACAAGCTAGTAAAATTCATTATCATTGAGTATTTTAGTTGGGTGAACAAGCCCTCCAAAAATACCGTTTTTGCAATTTCCGATACTGATTAATTTCGATTTTATCCGCTAATTTAATATCGATTTGCCCTGCGCAGTTTGTATTTAATATTTTAATGTTATGCTTTTTATATCGATCCGTTACTTGTTTGGCGGGATGGTTAAATCTATTTTTATAGCCACTTGATATGATTACCCATTGCGGGCTTGTTGCGGTTAGAAATGCATCACTAGATGAGGTTTTACTGCCGTGATGCGGGCTAATGAGAATGTCTGATTTTAATTTTTCAGGCCAAATTTTTATCAAATTTTTCTCCGCTTCTTTTTCAATATCACCCGTTAATAGTATTGAATATTGCTTAGTAGAAACTCTAAGTACGCAAGAAGCGTTATTACCTGTAAATTCGTGTGTTAAATTCAACATTTGAAAATTAACGCCATCCCATTGCCATGAGGGTAAGGATTGACACAGGTCAGAATCAGTAGAGATTTTTTCAGGAATTGAGCTGAGTACTTTTTCAGTTTTGAAGTCTTTTAGGATACTCGATAGTCCACCAATATGATCATTGTCACCATGAGAGATAATGATCATATCAAGAAAATTGATCTGTTGTGTACGTAGATATGGAGTGATAACCGCATCGCCCATATTAAATCCAGAGGGGTATTTAGCACCCGTATCAAATAACAGTGTGTGATTTTGTGTACGAACAACATGGGCGAGGCCTTGACCTACATCGAGTGTTGTAATAAGCGCCTCTCCTTGAGTGATTTTTGCACCTGGCTGAATCCAAATAACCAATAACAATATTAAAGAGACTTTTCTAAATTTAAGTGCACTAGGTAGTATAAAAATAAAGGCAACAATAATAAGCGCTATCAGATCAATACTTGAGTAAGGAGAATAATGCCATTGATTAAAATCAAAATTTTGTAAAAACTCAAGCAGTATGGACAGATACTCTAAAGACCCATTTGCAATGCTAAAACTGACATTACTTAAATAAGGTAATTGTAAATATAATAGCACTGCACCCAGTAAAGATAATGGGGTGGTGATAAAGCTAAATATTGGAATAGCGATCAAATTAGCAATTGGTGATAGAATGGACCCAGAATCAAAAAACCAGGCAACTAGCGGCAGTGTGGCAATACTGATAATAAACTGTATATAAAGTAGGCGCACGAACCAATGTGATTTTTGATGCTGACTAGCGCCGTAAATAATAACCGCCACGACATAAAAAGACAGCCAAAATCCAACACTGAAAATACCCAATGGATCGGAAATAAGAACTAGCAATAAGGCAATACCATAAAGCTGCCAAACATTATGATGACGCCTTAGAATTAAAGTAATAAATACCACGCTGGCCATAATAAAGGCGCGTTGGGTTGGGATAGAAAATCCGGCAATAAGCGCATAAGAAAAAGCACTTAATAAACCAAAATAGGCGCCTATCACTTTAGCAGGGATCTTTGCACTGCAGTTTGTACAGAGTCGCCATAAAAAACTTGTCAATATAAATATAAAACCTGAAATAAGGCCGATGTGCAATCCTGATATTACACTAAGGTGTGTGGTATTAGTGGCTTTAAATAGGTTCCAGTGTTGTTTAGAGATAAGTGATCGATCACCAACGATAAGTGCATTGATAACACCTAGGAATGAGAAGTCCGCTAGATGATTGGCGAGCGAATGTCGGATATCTTGTCGAATAGAATTAATGGATAATGTGTTATTTTTAGCAAGAAGTTGATTGTCGTTAGATTTTCTGACATAGCCAGTCGCATTAAATTGTTGATAAAAAAGCCATTGTTCGTAATCAAAGCCTCCTTGATTTTGGTAACTATTGTTGTGCTTTATTTTAATTAACAACTTCCAAGTATCATTACTTTGGAGTTTATGGGGTAATTTTCCATACCAAGATAGCTTTACTTTCCCTTTAAAGGGTTCAGAAACTCGAAGAGAGAATTGTGTTTTTTTATCAGATTGCTTGGGTAAGTCCTCAATTATTCCAACAACGCTAACAGGTGTATTGAAAAATTTTTCATCAATATTTAACTCTAAAGCGTTACTTGAAAAAACACCCATCCAGGTAAAACCAACGGTAAAAAATATCAAACTAATAGAAACGTTATTGTAGCGCCTAAAAGTGAGAAAAATTAGCAGTATTAAAGAGCAAAACAGGCCTAATTCTAAGTTTGAAAAATCTATGGTATTTTTTAGTGAAAATACCATGATTCCAAACAAAAAATTTAGGGCTAAAATTAGCATAATTAAGGCTTAAATTTTCAAGTGTTAGGTTTTTATAAAATTATAAATTTATGATTGTCTAATATATCGTGAAACCCTTGATTTAACACGTGAAACGTGATTAGTTTTCCTCCGGTGCATTCTTAAAAGTATTTATGAGTGTTTTCTAATATTACGGTTTTTAACTTAATTATATAACACGTTGATTTTTAACTAAAAAAAACAACTGTTTAGTTTTTATTCAAAACCATAACAAAGTGCAATGTATCAACGTTTTAGATGCCTTTTAAAGAGATATTAACAGAGTTATCCACAGTTTTGTGAGTAACTCCAATAGGTGTTGATTTAACGGTATTTTTAGGCGTTTATAAGAACTCTTTAATAAAGATTTTTAGAATTTTTTTGGCAATTTTTGATTTGCTATTTTTGGCAATTTTTTGCTGTTGGTTTTGACTGATAAAAACCACCTGATTTTGATCAGAATTAAAGCCAATTTCAGTCTTTGAAACATCATTTAAAATAATAACGTCGCAAGCCTTGTTATTAAGTTTATTTTGAGCATTTTTTAAGGTATTTTGCGTCTCAGCAGCAAAGCCAATGCACAGTGGTTTTTTTTCTAATTTGCAAACATCAGATAAAATGTCTTTATTGGGAATTAATTCCAAAATTAAATTATCGCCATTTTTTTTAATTTTTTGAGAAGCGGGATTTTTAACGTGATAATCGCTCACCGCCGCACAAGCAATAAAAATATCTTGCTGGACAATGTTTTCCATAACGCAATCGTGCATTTGATTCGCACTAAGTGTTTGTATGTTAATTGCCCGATCATTTAATGGAATGTTAATGTTGCCATAGATGCAAATCACTTTTGCACCCATATCGATACATGCATCAACCAAAGTCATGCCCATTTTCCCGCTAGAATGATTAGAAATATATCTAACTGGATCAATGGCTTCAAGCGTCGCCCCTAGGGTGATGGTGATATTTTTACCACTCAGCTGGGTGCTTTGAAATTGAGAGGCTACTTGATTGGCGATATTGCTAGATTTTGGCAATCTACCTGGGCCGTTATCGCCACAAGCTTGAGGCCCTGAATCAGGCGTTATAATAGTTATCTTTCTGGATTCTAGGGCTTGTAAATTTTCTTGAACTGCACTTGAAAGATACATTTGTTGATTCATTGCAGGTGCAATCATCACAATTGTATCACTGGCAAGCATAATACTGCTCAGAAGGTCTGTGGCTTTGCCATTTGCTATAGTTGCAATGGTATTGGCACTAGCAGGGGCAATTAGGATAAGGTCGGCCCATTTTGCCAACTCTATGTGTCCCATGGCGAGTTCTGCTTCACTATCCCATAAATTATCATAAACTTTATGTTTTGAAATGGATTGAAGTGATAAGGGGGTGATAAATTTTGAGCCACCAGTAGTAAGAATAACACGAACTTCAGCGCCAAGATCTTGCAAGCGTCTGACAATATCAGGCGCTTTGTAAGCGGATATTGAGCCACTAACACCCAGTAAAATACGTTTATTGGTTAAATTTTTCATGAGCAAATTGAGGCGGTTATGCGAATATCATTACCCACCATGCGAATATCACTAATATCAAGATTGATTTTGTCAGTCATATTTTTAATAGGTAAGGTTGTCATAGAATTAGCGTCACTACCCATAAATACAGGTGCAGTATAAATAATAAATTCATTAATTAAGTTTTCTTCAATCATAGCGCCAATAAGCCCTGGTCCCGCCTCTAGTAAAACTGAGTTAACACCTTGACCGCCTAATTGAGCTAGAACATCATAAAGATCTAGTTTGCCAAGCTGATTAAGCTGGGTATTTTCACGATTAAATATTTGGGTGGGTGCGTCATCAGAAAAAATATTAAGCGTTTTACCTGCGATTTGATTTTTGCCATCAATCACAACTCGGAGCGGTGCAATATTTAAATGATCAAGTCTAACTGTCATTGAAGGGTTGTCAGCTAAGATTGTGCCAGATCCTGTGATGATAGCTTGATGCTCACTTCTAAGTTTTTGCACATTTGCTCGGGCACTAGAGCTGGTGATCCATTTACTTTCTCCAGAGCTCATTGAGGTTTTTCCGTCCAAACTCATGGCGATTTTACAAGTGACAAAGGGTAGTCCAGTTTTCATGCGCTTAATAAAGCCGCGATTTTGAACTAAAGCTTGATCTTCGAGTAATCCAACTTCCACTTCAATACCTGCTTTTTTAAGTATAGCAACACCTTTTCCACTAACCAGGGGATTGGGGTCTAATATGGCAATAATAACTTTTTTAGCGCCAGAGTCAATAATAGCCTGAGCACAAGGTGGGGTTTTTCCCTGGTGTGAACAAGGCTCTAAAGTTACATATAAAGTTGCACCTTGCGCTTGATGATTAATTTGATTAAGTGCATTGATTTCTGCGTGCGCTTGTCCAAAGGTTTGATGATATCCTTTGGCTATTATCTTTCCGTCTTTTTCAATAACACAACCTACCATAGGGTTGGCGCCAACACCATGCATGCCAAGGCGTGCAAGTTTGAGCGCCAAGTCCATATTTTGAATGTCGTTTATTGAAAAAGTTGCCACAATATTTCAGATATAATTACTAGTTAAATTTAATTACATTTTACCTAGGAGAAGGGACATGGATGAACAGAAAAAACAAGCACTTAAGGCGGCATTAGCGCAAATAGATAAGCAGTTTGGTAAGGGTTCGGTCATGTTTTTGGGCGATGACAATGCTCAGGCTGATATTGAAGCCGTTTCTACGGGAAGTTTGAGCCTGGATATTGCGCTCGGTATTGGTGGCTTACCAAGAGGTCGTGTGATTGAAATTTACGGCCCTGAGTCTTCAGGAAAAACAACACTTACTTTGCATGTTATTGCTGAGATGCAGAAGCTTGGTGGTACGGCTGCTTTTATTGATGCTGAGCATGCGCTAGATCCGCAATACGCAAAGCGTTTAGGGGTTAATACTGATGATATGTTGATTTCTCAGCCGGATACGGGCGAGCAAGCACTAGAGATTACTGATATGTTAGTACGTTCTGGCAGTGTCGATATTGTTGTTGTAGATTCAGTTGCAGCATTAACACCAAAAGCAGAAATTGAAGGTGAAATGGGTGCCTCACATATGGGTCTTCAGGCTCGTTTAATGTCGCAAGCATTAAGAAAGCTTACCTCGAATATTAAAAAGACCAATACCATGGTGATTTTTATTAACCAATTGCGTATGAAAATTGGCGTTATGTTTGGTAACCCCGAAACCACAACAGGTGGTAATGCGCTTAAATTCTATGCTTCAGTGCGTCTTGATATTCGTCGAATTGGCGCTATTAAAAAGGGCGATGAAATTCTGGGCAATGAGACGCGCGTTAAAGTATTGAAAAATAAAGTTGCACCACCGTTCAAGCAGGCTGAATTCCAAATTCTTTACAATCAAGGTATTTCACGTGAAAGTGAAATTATTGACTTAGGCGTGAAGCATGGTTTTGTAGAAAAAGCAGGTGCCTGGTATAGTGTCGAAGGCGAAAGAATTGGCCAAGGTAAAGATAAAGCTAGAGATTATCTAATCGAGCATACAGAGTTAAGCCAAAGCATTGAAAGTAAGGTTCGCGAAAAGCTAATGAGCGACGGTGACGACGAAAAATAAGCAAAAATGTTATGC
>ENA-UZWY01003305-UZWY01003305.1-metagenome-genome-assembly--contig:-Day-2--50m-contig-3305_pt1 | contig 25678 bp, 29 predicted proteins | sample MGYA00260341_ERZ794901 | MGnify/ENA metagenome assembly ERZ794901 | reverse complement strand
ACCAAAAAAGTAACCAAAAAAGTAACCAAAAAAGTAACCAAAAATTTACGTTCTAAAGTAATTTGTATTTCTCATAAAGAAGATGCTGATGGAATTAGTTCTGCAGCATTAATTCGTCAGGCATTTGGTGGTGATTCTTTGTTAGTTGATTATCCAGGTCAAATGGAAGCATTCCAACAAGTTGTTTCTGATGAAAAATTAAAGTCTCTATACATTTGTGATTTAGGATTAAGTAAAAAAACCCAAGATGAGTTTATTGACATTTTGACTAGTCTTAGAAAAAATAAAGTTTCAGTTACTTACATTGATCATCATGATATTGATCCAAATGTTGTAAGTGCATTGGAGAAAATCAAGGTTAAAGTGATTCATGACATCAATGAATGTACTACTGTACAAATTTACAATGCATTCAAATCAAAACTTAATGATCATGCTTCTTTTGTTGCAACATGTGCTGCAATTACTGATTATATGGAAGACCGTCCAATAGGTTCAAAATTACTTCAAATGTATGATAGACAATTTGCATTAATCAGTGCAACTGTTCTAACATACAATATAGTTGGACATCAAAGAGAACCTGATTATCTATTATACCTGGTAGAAGAATTATCTGAATCTAAATTCCCTCATGATATTCCAAATACTTTTGAATTTGCTCAAATTCAAGTAGAAAAATTATCTCTAATGATTGCTAAAGTAAAACAAGGTATGAAAACAATGTCTAATCTCGGACATATGGAAATTCTAGATTCAGGTGCAAGCGGAGCTGTTAATTTTGTAATGGGTCTATCTGGCAAAGATGTTGGTGTTGCATACAAAGAACGAGTTGATCATGGAATTTATGCTGTTTCTGTAAGGGGCTCAAAAAATTGTAAAGTTCACTTGGGGAAAATAGTTAATATTTTGGCTACTGATCTTGGTGGCTCAGGTGGTGGGCATGATAAAGCATGTGGTGCAGTTGTTCCAAAACCAAAAATAAAGAAATTCATTACTGAACTAAATAAGAAAATAAAATAATCTTACACTCAGAATTTTTTATTGAGATCCTAAATAGAAATTTCTATTATTGCATCAATTTCAGTCATTGACCCTAACGGCAAACTAGTAACTCCTACTGCTATTCTTGAGTGCTTTCCTTTATCTCCAAATATTTCAAAAATTAAGTCAGAAGCTGCATTGATTACTTTTGGGTGTTGTGTAAATTCTGGAGAAGAATTTACAAATCCTGATAATCTGACTATTTTGGAAACTTTGTCAAGATCTCCAATTTCTCTTTTAATTTGTGCTAAAATGTTAATTGCACACATTCGTGCTGATTTTTGAGCGATATCTAAATTATTATCTGAAACTTTACCTGAAAATACTACTTTACCCTTCTCCATTGGAATTTGTCCTGAAATGAATAACAGGTTACCTGTTTTTACAACTGGAATATATGATCCTGCAGGAGTTGGTGGGCTTGGTAATTCAATTCCTAATTCTTCAATTTTTTCTTCAATCATAATTATTTTGCCTAATTTTTGTATGATTTTAGTTTTTACTTATTTTGATATGTATTTTTTCGCCTTTCTGAGAGTTATTTTGATAAACTGTTCTAGTTTTGTATCCTTGTTTTTGAAGACATCCATCTAAAATAGAAACCCATGGTAGTGAATGACCGCTGTTTAATTTTGATTCTATGGTGATGTTTTTTGTATTTGCTTCAAAATTTACATGACCTGAACATGTTATTTGTAATACTGCATCCATAATTTCTATTACATCATCAAGTGATTTTGATTTTAAATATATTCCATTTCTCTCTAATAATTTGAACAAATCAAATTCTGATTTTTTTGAGATCATTATAGAATTAAGAATATGCATCAAACCCATTTCGTTGATTGTTTTAATTATTTTGTAAATCTCTTGTGCTTCTGTTTTTGTCATGTCTGCGAGGGCTTTAGTTTTAATTGAATTTTTCCACACATTTGAAAATATTTTTTCTTGATTTATTCCAAGAATTTCAGTTGATGAAAAAATTGCACCTTTTCCATTTTCATTATTAATCATTAGTAATTCAGTTTCATCAAAAATTATACAATTTTGAGAAATTTCTGATGCTCTAATTTCTACTCCATCTGGGATTTTTCTATATGCTTCAGAACAAATTTGTGATGGTGACACTAATACTTTAACATCTAAATTTCTACGTAATGCTGAAACTAACTGTTCTTTACATTCTGCCAATAATCCAAAACCCCATTGATCTGTCATTATTTTGATTGATGATTTTGAACCTTCAATCATTGTTTGAAGTTGTGTCAGTACATTGTTTGCACTAATGTGAAAATATCTTTTTTCTTCAGATCCTCTTGATTTTCTACTTTCTTCACTTGTTTTCTTCAAATTTGATACCAGTGAATTCATTGCATTTACTTTGTTGATTTGTTCATGAATTATATCATCAAATGCATCTTCTGGTGCAATTGCAGTACACATAATTGGTTTACTTTTTGAAATTATTGCAAGTTTTTTATTTTCTAATTTTAATAGTGTTGGATAAATTTTTGTTCGTGGGATTTCTGAATAATACGCTAATTCACTAGCTGCAATTGTTCCTCTGGATATTAAAGCAACATAAGCTTGTGCTTCATACTTACTTAGTCCAAATTCTTCTAAACTTACTGTTAAAACATGCTCATTGACCATGATTATTCTTAATTTTTTCTTAGGTAAAATTGAGAGCTAAATTCCTTTACACAATTACTCAAAAAAAATCAAAACTGTATCTATGGATTTATGTCGCCGTGGTTACACAATTACTCGTTACACTGTCCACTAATACAAAATCTAGATAATTCTTTAATGTGTTAATTAAATATCGTATTGATTCATTAGATCATAATACAATCTCTCATTCAGTTCCCTTAGTTCCTAGATTGGAATATTCTGTAAATTTGTTAAATGATATTATTGATGTAATTGAAGAAAAAAGATTTGATTTAAGAGTCTCAAATCAATATTTGATAAATAATTTTGATGAAAATGATGAATCTGCTCTTGATTCCATTAAACTAGAACAATTAGTTGCATTTTCTTTGGAAATTCTTTTTCAAATAAAAAATAGAACTAAAAGCATCTCTGATGTGACTAGTATCACAAAAATTCTTCCATCATCAATACATGTAATCAGAATTGTTAGTGCAAAATTATTTGATATTCTTCCTAATTGTAGTCAAAAACTTTCTGAATTGTCTGTTCATTTAGGCAGTATTTTGTTGGATTCTGCAGCTCTTACTCAAGCAAAATTTGATTTTAGTAATTCAAATGATGAATCTACAATTTTTCTTGATGAAGTAAAATTGATGGTAGACTCTAAAATAAGTAAGCAGTATCCTAATCTTGATTTTCTTAAACCCTGTAATACTTGACATTATTAAATTCTAAACGAAATTTTTCAAAGGATATAGAGCGAATTAAACATATTTCTAAAAGAATTGACAAAAAACTTTCGGAAGTAAAACCTTCTGATACTGACAAAATTGATAAACTTACATTAGAAGAGTTACAAGATTTAGACAAACTTGTAGGAATTGCTGATTTTATGCTCGCAAAATACTCTGATAAGAAGGAATTTAGTTCTATTTTGAAACATTTTACATCCATAATATCTGAAACTGCCTATTCTTTAGGTGATTTAGATGACGAAATCTCTGAATTAATAATTTCAGCAGAGGATTCAATAAATAAAGTCAAAGACATGCAAACCAATATTTCTGATAAATCTGATTTTAAGAAGAATTATCGTAATGGACCTGATTTTGATGAACATGAAACAAGTGCAATTAATTTAACCAATCTTGTTACAGAGGTTAACACCGTAGAATACCAACAAAATTCTCGAGGAGATACTCGTAGGTAATTGAAATGAGTTTAGCACCCCAAGAATTAGAGAATACTGCAAGCAAATATGCCTCTGAGGCTATAAAATTTGATTCTCAAGGTGCTCGTGGAATGGCAGTTACTCATTACCAACAAGCAATAGATGCCCTTGTAAAATTATTACAACTATACCCCAACAGTAAACTGAATCAAATTTACAAAGAACGATGTAACTCTTATCATAATAGAATTAATGCATTACAACAGGCTCATGGTGTAGAGCCAGCAGTAGACCCTAAAGCCTCCGCTGAAGACCAAAAGAAATCTGTTCAGAGACAAGAAGCAGAAAATGATTTTGAAGATTTAGTTATGAAGGAAAAGCCTGATGTAACTTGGAAAGAAGTAATTGGTTTGGATGATGCTAAAAATGCATTACGTGAATCCATTGTTTATCCTACTAAGAGGCCTGATCTATTTCCTTTAGGTTGGCCAAAAGGAATGTTACTTTACGGTCCACCTGGAACTGGAAAAACAATGTTGGCAGCAGCTACTGCAAATGAGATGGATGGTTATTTCATTAATGTAGATGCTTCTTCAATGATGAGTAAATGGTTAGGGGAAGCAGAAAAGAATGTTTCAAAATTATTTGTAATGGCTAGACAATATGCTGAAAAAGAAGGAAAACCTGTTATTTTATTTGTAGATGAAGTTGATTCGTTGTTGGGTTCTAGAAATAGTGAAGTTGGTGGCGAAGTTAGAACAAAAAATCAATTTTTGACTGAGATGGATGGTGTTAACGGAAAAGGAAAAGATTTGATGTTGTATGTAATTGGTGCCACAAACAAACCTTGGAGTCTTGATTGGCCTTTCTTAAGACGATTCCAAAAGAGAATTTATGTTTCATTACCTACACAAGAAGCTAGAGAAAGTCTATTCCATCAATACACTGAACCTCTAACAAAAAACTATAGAGTCAATGATGCAGAATTGGCAAAAATGTTTGATGGTTACAGTGCAAGTGATATCAAAGATGTATGTCAAGCCGCCCAGATTAAAACAGTTCACGAAATATTCAATGCCCCTGATTATCATGAACCTATAGAAGGGGAATCCACAGTTCAACCTAGAGAACTTACACCACATGATTTTAAAGAAATTATGACCAGAAGAAAGCCTAGTGTTTCTGTTGAAATGATTAGGGCATATCATAAGTGGAGTGAGGAATTCAAAGCACTCTGATTGCTTGTATTTTTAATGCGATCAAATTATTCCCTTAATTATCTACGACAAAACTTAAATTCACAATTACTCGGACTTTACGAGGGTCACAATAACTACAAAGAAATCAATCCATGCAAAAAAGTTTGGGAAGCTAATCTTTGATGATGGTACTGTTCTTGATGGACAAGGTTTTGGTTATTCTACAACTGTTTTTGGTGAAATTGTATTCAATACAGGAATGGTTGGGTATACTGAGGCGTTAACTGACCCATCATATAATGGTCAAATTCTCACTTTAACATATCCTCTAGTTGGAAATTATGGTGTTCCTGATCCATCAATTAAAGATGATGATGGAATACCAAAATTTTTTGAATCTGACAAAATCCAAATTCGTGGATTAGTAGTTCATGAATTGTCTTTAACTGCCAGTCATTGGAACCTTTCTATGACTTTAGATGAGTGGTTATATAATGAAAAAGTGCCTGGTATCTCTGGAATTGATACTAGGGAATTGACAAAAAAACTTCGAACTGGCGGTGTTATGATGGCCGCACTTGTTGTTTCTGATTCAGAAATAGATGTTGAAAAAATCAAAAAACAATTATCTTCTACAACTCATTATGACTCTGAACAATTCATGGATGTTGTTTCTACAAAACAAGAACAAATTTTTGGTAATGAAGCACAATCAGTTGTTGTAATTGATACAGGTGCAAAAAATGCAATTTTGAGAAACATACGTGAAATTGGTTACAAGGTGATCCAACTTCCATGGAATACATCATATGAAAAAATAATGTCTTACAATCCTGATGGTGTTGTACTTAGTAGTGGTCCAGGTGATCCACAAAAATGTCCTGATACAATTGTTGTTGCAAAAAAATTAATTGAAAATAATATTCCTACTCTAGGAATTTGTTTAGGTGCACAAATAATTGGTATTGCTGGCAATACTGATACTTACAAATTAAAATATGGTCATCGTGGACAAAACAAACCTTGTGTTAATTTAGAAAATAATCAGGTATATGTTACTAGCCAAAATCATGGTTATGGCATAACCCCTGAATCTCTTGCAAAATCTGATTTTAATTTATGGTTTTCAAATGCAGATGATAATACAGTTGAAGGAATTAAACATAAAACACAAAATTGTATTGCAGTACAGTTTCATCCAGAAGCTGCCCCTGGTCCATATGATTGCAAATTTATTTTTAAAGAGCTGAAACGTTTTATGGAGTTGAAAAAAAATGCCAAAGAATGAGTCATTAAAAAAAATTCTTGTACTTGGAAGTGGTGCCATTAAAATTGGTGAAGCTGGTGAATTTGATTATTCTGGAAGTCAATGTCTCAAAGCTATACATGAAGATGGACTGAAAAGTGTTTTAATCAATCCAAACATCGCTACAATTCAAACTGATACTAGGTTTGCAGATCAAGTGTATCTTCTCCCTGTTAATCCCGAATATGTGGAATCTATTATTGAAAAAGAACGACCTGATGGAATAATGTTGGCTTATGGTGGACAAACTGCTCTAAACTGTGGTGTAAAACTAGAGGAATCAAATATTCTTCAAAAATATGGTGTGAATGTACTTGGAACTCAAATTAAAGGAATTCAAAAAACAGAAGATCGACAACTTTTCAAGGATTCTATGCGGGAATCAAATGTTCCTATACTGAAAAGTAAAACGGTTACAAATTTTGATGATGCAAAAAAGGCTGCAGAAGAATTATCATATCCTGTAATTATTCGAGTAGCCTATACTCTGGGTGGGCGTGGAGGTGGTGTTGCCTACAATGAAATTGAACTACATGAAATTGTGGAACGCGGACTAAAGGCTAGTATTGTAAATCAAGTATTAATTGAAGAATACATTGGACATTGGAAACAGATTGAATATGAAGTGATGCAAGATTATGATGGAAATAATGTAATTGTTTGTAATATGGAAAATGTCCTTTCGATGAAAGTTCATACTGGTGATAATATTGTAGTTGCCCCCTCACAAACAATTGATAATCATGAATATCATATGTTACGTTCAGCAGCATTACGTGCGACAAAACATGTTGGAATTGTAGGTGAGTGTAATATTCAATATGCACTTGCTCCTGATTCTGACCAATACGTTGCAATTGAAATAAATCCTCGACTTTCACGTTCATCTGCCCTTGCAAGTAAGGCTACTGGGTATCCTCTGGCATACATGTCTGCAAAAATTGGTTTGGGTTATAATTTGTCTGAGTTAGTAAATAGAATTACAAAAAATACTACTGCTTGTTTTGAACCTTCTCTTGATTATATTGTTTGTAAACATCCTAGATGGGATTTTGAAAAGTTTGAATCTGTAAATAGACGACTTGGACCTACTATGAAATCTGTTGGTGAGGTTATGGCCATTGGTAGAACTTTTGAAGAATCTTTTCAAAAAGCAATTCGAATGTTAGATATTGGAAATGATGGACTAGTTCTAAATCGTACAACTGGTAAAACTTACAATGAAGAAGAAATTGAATATGCGCTATCTCATCATGATGATAAAATTTTGTACACTGTTGCAATTGCATTAAAGATGGGAATTTCTATTTCTAGAATATACAAACTTTCTGCAATTGATCCTTGGTTTATTGAAAAAATTCAAAACATTGTAAATATTGAATCTAAACTTTCTGATTCTGAACTTGATGAACCCTTGCTACGTGAAGCAAAGACTATGGGTTTTTCTGATAATCAAATTGCTCGTGTTAAAGGTAAAAATGTAGATGAAATTCGTGATTTACGTAAGAAATTAGGCGTGATTCCATCTGTAAAACAAATTGATACTCTTGCAGCTGAGTGGCCAGCTGTCACCAATTACCTTTACCTGACATATGGTGGAAATTCTAATGATGTTATTATTCCGCCCGATGAAAAAGGAATTGTAGTAGTTGGAGCTGGTCCTTATCGGATTGGAAGTAGTGTTGAATTTGATTGGGGTACTGTTAACATGGTTTGGGGTCTACAGGAAAATGGCGAGAAAAGTGTATCTGTAGTAAATTGTAATCCTGAAACTGTTTCTACTGATTATGATATTTGTACTCGGTTGTATTTTGAAGAATTAACTCAAGAACGTCTTTTAGATATTACCGAGTTTGAACATCCTAAAGGAATCATTACATGTGTTGGTGGACAAACTGCAAATAATCTAACTCCTGGGCTTGCACAACACGGTGTTAATATTTTAGGTACTAGTGCATTTGATGTTGATAGAGCAGAAGACCGTTCAAAGTTTAGTGCAGAATTAGATAAACTACACATACCTCAACCACGTTGGCAAGCATTTTCTAATCTTAATGAAGCTAAAACTTTTGCACAGGAAGTTGAATTTCCTGTAATCGTTAGACCATCTTATGTCCTTTCAGGTGCTGCAATGAAAGTTGTTTGGTCTCAAGAAGAATTAAAAAAATATGTTAAAGAAGCAACTGATGTTTCCCCTGATCATCCTGTGGTAATATCGAAATTCATGTTAAATTCACTTGAAGTGGATGTTGATGGTGTGAGTAATGGAAAAGAAGTTGTTATTGGGGCAATAGTAGAACATATTGATAGTGCAGGTGTTCATTCTGGAGATGCCATGATGTGTATCCCTCCATGGCGTTTGAGTAATAAAATAATTGAAACAATTAATGATTATTCCAAAAAAATCGCATTGACTTTTAATGTCGTTGGGCCATTTAATTTACAATTTTTGGTTCATGATGATCATGTCTATGTAATAGAGTTGAACATTAGAGCTTCTCGTTCAATGCCTTTTGTATCTAAACTTGTAAAAACTAATTTGATTTCTTTGGCAGCTAAGGCCATTTTGAACAAACCCCTACCTGCAATTCCTGAAAATAAATGGCAAAAAATTCATAATTATGGCATTAAAGTTCCTCAATTCTCCTTTATGCAGCTTGAGGGGGCAGATATTGCATTAGGCGTTGAGATGCAATCTACTGGAGAGGCAGCATGCTTTGGATCTAGCTTCTTTGATGCATTATCAAAAGGATTGACATCTGTTGGATATACTCTTCCTGAGACTGGTTCTGCTCTCGTCACTGTTGGTGGAACTCAAAATAAAGAAAAACTTGTATCATCTATTGCAAAACTCAAAAATCTTGGATTCAAAATTTTAGCAACTGAGCATACTGCAGAATTCTTTGAGGAAAAAATTGGTCAAATAGAAATAGTTCATAAAATTTCCGAGCCTGAAAGAAAACCAAACATTTCTGATTTACTTTATGAACGAAAGATTGACTTTATCATAAATATTCCAAGTACCTCTACATTGGAAAAATATGTAGGCATGTTAGATGATGAATATCAAATACGAAGAAAATCTTTGGAATTGGGAGTTCCTGTTTTAACGACTCTTGAATTGGCTGATTCTTTTGTGAAAACATTGGAGTGGCTAAAAACTAACAAAACTACTGTAGAGCCTATTCGTCCTTATGATGAACTTCCTTAGTTATTTGAAGTTCATAAAACTTGTTTAATGATTGATTCATTTCCTAAAATTGAACCGTCTAATGTGACAATTTTTGCAGTTGTAATATCTCCAAGTTTATTGATAATTGGCGAAATTGATTTTTTATACAATTTTTTGTGTGTGGCATAAAAATATCTGTTAAATGATGGAACAATTATAATTTCAATCTCTCCTGATGTTGATGGAAATATTTTTTCCTTATCTGTTTTAATTGAAACCCATACCCTTTGTCCATTCATTACTGATTCTTTTTGAAAAAACACTGGATGAATATGACCCATAACAATTTTTTCAATATTTGAAAAATTTTCTGAAGGCATTGTATGACCATGTGTGAATAATGTATTCTCTTCTATCATTCCTACAGAACTAATCATTGTAATATCATCGGGAACTAGTTTCTGAATATTTGCATCATGATTTCCAGGAATTAAAATAATGTCACATTTTTGTTTTATTTTCTCAAAAAATAATGGAACTTCATCCCATTCATTTCTTGAAATATTTTTAATGCTTGATTTGATATCTCCTAATAAAATCAATGAATCTGGTTTTTCTATATCTATTATTTCTGATAATTCTTGAATTGTTTCATTTGTAGTCGTATTTTTTCCTATAAAAATTTCATTTGATGTCATACTGTTTTCAAATCCAATATGAATATCAGTTACAACTAGATTCTTTTTTTTACCTTCTAGAATTAATGCTGGTTTTGATGGAACTATTCTAGTATGCAACATCAAAGTTATACAATACGTATCAGATTAAATTCTTGTGAACAAAGACTTTGATAGAGTTGAGATCCTAGTCTCTGAAAAACGTGTCAAACTACATGTTTTTGAGCCTAGTCAAAGAAAAATTTGGACCGTAGTTGGAAAGGGTGAAGAACATTGGATTGATCCTGATGGTCATTATTGTTCTTGCCCTGGATTTTATTTTGGTAAACTAAATGGGAAAACCACTTGCTATCATTTAGAATCTGCTGAATTGGCAAAAAAAGAAACAAAAATAGAACAAATTATTTTTTCCGATGATGAATTCTCTGATTTTCTTTCGGGTTTAATTTCTGATTTATAGATTTTGTTTTTCGAATATGTTAATAACTAGAAAATTTACTGTTTGTTATGAATGAAGAAGAACAAAATTTTGAAATTGAAAAAATTGCAAATTTAATGGTTCATGACAATGTTTCTCCTGATGAACAAGACTCATTAAAATTGGAAAAATACAAAAATCAAATCAAAGAAGACTGCAACCTTGATGATGAACAAGCAATGAAATTAGTTTATGAAACTTTATTGTTTAGAAAATTGAAAAGCTCTGATTCTGGGGATCTATTAGAAAAAGGTAATGATTTTGGTGCTGGATTTAGCTAATCTATCCTAACGATACTGTATCGATATCCTCTTTTGAAACACCTTTCCAAAGACCGACCATTCCTTCTGGTTCTACATCTTCAACTTTAGTAATTTGTTGAATTTTGATATGATCTGGATTTGGTGGCATCCATAACATTGCCATGTATTCTCCAATTTCACCAACTTTGTTTGGAAGGGCCATGGTTACATTGTCTTCTGTAAATCCTTTTGTAGCTAAAGCATTCATTGCTTTTTCTTTAAGATCCATTCTTCCATGCAGGAATAAGTAAACCTTTTTTTGATTGTCTAATTCTGCCATGATTTTGTTGTTTTTTCAAACTAAATCAACCTTTCTTGATCTAATTTCTTCCAAAAAGGGTTAAATTACAACAATCAAAAATTCTAATTGTGAAAATATTTACTGTTGGCAGCAAATCATTTGTAACTAGTTTTCAATTAGCTGGTGTTCCAGGAATTATTTCTGAAAACCCTCAAAAAGCTTTGACTGAAATTAAGCGTTTAACTGACGATTCTGATGTAGGCTTAGTCCTTGTTAGTGATGATATTACAGAATCAATCAATGATGAATTAACTACACTTAGGGCTGAAAAATCTACTCTAGTCTTTGCATTACCTGCAACTGGAAGTGAAAAAACTGACGTTGATTACAGAGTAATGCTGAAGAAAATTCTCGGTGTATGATTAATTTAATCTTCTTATAATCGAATTATTGATACCTTACCATGAAAACTGCATCTGTTAAAGATTCATCTGTAATTTCTGTTGATGAAACTCAAAGACCCACTTTGAACTCTGGTGATATTTTAGTTCAAATGCATGCATGTGGAATATGTGGGTCTGACTTGGAAAAAGTATTTGGTCAATACGGTCAACCTTCTATGCGCTTAGGTCATGAACCTGCAGGAATGGTTTTAGATGTTGGTTCTGATGTTATTGAATTCAAACAAGGTGATAGAGTATTTACTCATCACCATGTTTCATGTTATGATTGTCATTTTTGTAATCACGGAAATGAAACAATGTGTAAAAAATATTCTGAAACTAATCTCTCCCCTTGTGGGTTATCTGAAGAATATGTTGTACCTGCTTGGAATGTTTCTCATGGTGGAGTTTTAAAAATATCTGATTCTTTGAGTTTTGAAGAAGCTGCAATGATTGAACCTCTTGCATGTTGTGTTAGGGCATGGACCAAGTATTCTTATCGTGAAGGTGACTCTGTTGCAATTTTTGGTGTTGGCCCTACTGGAATGATGCATGTTATGCTTGCACAGGCAAAAAAATTCTCAAAAATTTTATGTTTTGATCTTAATGACTTTAGATTAGATTTTGCAAAAAAATTTGGTATTACTGAATCCATTCATTCCATGGATGAACATAGAAAACAAAAGGTTCTAGACCATACTGATGGACTAGGTGTTGATGTAGCAATTGTTGCAACAAGTAGTCTAAAGGCATTTGATGATGCAATTGATATGGTTAGAAAAGGCGGAGCTGTGATGATGTTTGGTGTGCCATCAAAAGGTGCTATGATTAATTTGGATATGAGTAAAGTGTATTCTAAGGAAATTACACTTGTTACTAGTTATGCTGCATCTGATGCAGATACAAAAGAAGCACTTCATTTGATAGAGTCTTCCCAAATTGATGTTAAACAATTAATCACTCATACATACCCAATTGGTGATACTCAAAAAGCATTTGAGCATGCGAAAAGTGGTGACAATGCAATGAAGATAATTATCACAAAATAATTTTTTATTTTTTTTAAATTATTATGACATTCTGATAAGAAAGGCTTAAGAAAGGTCGTTAATTCTTTCAAAATCGAAGTAAGATGGAATGGGGATTAGAAAATAGAATTGCAAGTATCATTAAACCAAATAATAATCGTGCATTGATGTTAGCTGTAGACCATGGATATTTTCTTGGTCCTACTGAAAAATTAGAAAATCCAAAAAAAGTCATTGCACCTTTATTGAAATATTGTGATTCTCTTATGCTTACTAGAGGCGTTCAAAGAACATCTGTACCTGCAACTACTTCCACTCCTATGGTCTTGAGAGTATCTGGTGGTTCTAGTATAATTGGTGATGACTTGTCTCAAGAAGATATTACCGTATCTATTGAAGATGCACTTCGATTAAATGCAAGTGCTCTTGCAATGTCTGTTTTTGTTGGCTCAAAATATGAATATCAAACAATTGTAAATCTTGGAAAATTAGTTAGTGAAGCTGCAAAATATGGTTTACCTGTACTTGCCGTAACTGCCGTTGGAAAAGAATTAGGAAAGGATGCAAGGTATCTTTCTTTAGCATGTAGAATTGCAGCTGAACAAGGTGCACATATTGTCAAAACTTACTATTGTGATAATTTTGAAAAAGTAGTTCAGTCTTGCCCTGTCCCAATTATTGTTGCAGGTGGTAAAAAAATTCCTGAACGTGATGCATTACAATTAACATTCAATGCAATCAAAGGTGGTGCCGTTGGTGTTGATATGGGCAGAAATATTTGGCAATCTGAAAACCCTGTTGCCATGATTAAGGCTGTACGTTCTATTGTCCATGGAAATTCAAATGTTGATCAGGCTTTCGAATTATACAAAAAACTTTCTAGTGGAAAAAAACAAAACAAACCTAAACAAAACAAACCTAAACAAAGCTAATTTTAAAATAGGATCTACTCGCTAATTTTCGATAAATGAAAATGTGCAATTTTCCATGTTGGTTGTTTTACTAGTACAAACGTTGCTCGACCAGTAATTGACATATGTTCTCCTGTGAATGCTTTATTGTCTACTAACATCCCTTTTTGAATTAATTCTAGAGCAACAATTGCTGTATCTCCAAATAAACTAATTTTTGGATTTTTTATTTCATATGAGTAATCTGAGATACTTACAAATCTCAATTCTTCTAGTTCTATCGTAGTTTGGTAATCTTTTAGATCATATGGGGGTAAATCACTAAAACTTGAAAACTTAGGATCGTTAAGATGTATATCTTTTAACGATACTAAATTTTTTGTAACCCCTGCTTCAAATAACGTCTCGATTACTTTGATGATTTCTTCATTATCTAACAAAACAATCATTTCAAATATTGAAATAATCAGTTTAAATCTTCTGTATGGTTCATAAATCTCGCATATTTTTTTGACAATCTTTATAACTTATTGATTGATTGTTTACTTGATTTAAATGAGTATAACATTAACTGAACCACTTGACAAATTTCAAGTAGTTCTACTATAAAGATCACTTAAAATTCTAACACATTAAAATTATGGAAAAAAATTTGATGAATAAAATGGAAACTATGATCGGCGCAAAAGCCTTGATGACTGCAATGGAAAAAGAAGGTGTAAAACAAGTATTTGGTTTACCTGGCGGAGCTAATCTCCCAATGTATGATGAATTTGCACGATGCGATATTCGCCATATTTTGGCACGACATGAACAATCTGCATCTCATATGGCAGATGGGTTTGGTAGAGTTTCACGAAAACCTGGTGTATGTTTTGCCACCTCTGGACCTGGTGCTACAAATATTTTGACTGGTATTGCAACGGCCCAAGCTGATTCATCTCCAATGATCGCAGTTACTGGACAAGTTCCTGTTGCAATGATTGGAAAAGATGCATTTCAAGAAAGTGATATTATTGGAATGGCAAATCCTGTTGTAAAATATGCATTTCAACCACGAACTGCATCTGAAGTTCCGATGGCTGTAAGAAAAGGATTTTACATTGCAGAAACTGGCAGACCTGGCCCTGTACTTATTGATATTCCAAAAGATGTTCAACAAAATGAAGCAGAAATGGTTTTTCCTGAAGAATTTCAAATTTCAGGATATCATCCTTGGACTGATCCTGATATGGTTGCAGTTGAAAAAGCAATTGAAATGTTATTGCATGCAGAAAAACCTGTAATTTTAGCTGGTGGTGGGGCTATTATCTCATCAGCATTTGCTGAATTACAATCCATAGCTGAAACTCTTATGCTCCCTGTTGTTACTACTTTCAAAGGAAAAGGTGCATTTCCTGAAAATCATCCTTTATGTTTAGGTCCTATAGGTATGCATGGTCATGCAGAAGCTAATAGAATCATGACTGAAGCTGATTGTGTATTAGCTATTGGTACAAGATTTTCTGATAGGTCTGTTGGAACTTTTGAAGACTTTGAAAAACGATTAAAAATTATTCATATGGATGTAGACCCTGCAGAGATTGGAAAAAATCAAACTGCTCAACTTGCAGTTGTAGGTGATGTCCGTGTAAATCTTAGAATTATGGTAAAATTACTATTACAAAAAGCAATTAAAAAAACCGACGAGTCTCCTTGGGTAAAACATGTGAGAGAAACAAGGTCATATTGGAAAGAAAATTTAAAACTTCATCCAGGAGAAATGGGTGCTGCAAAAATTTTACGTAAACTTCGAGAATTATTACCTAAAGAATCTATTGTTACAACTGAAGTGGGCCAACACCAAATGTGGGCATCATTGTTTTATGATGTGATTCAACCTGGTACTTTCTTTAGTTCTACTGGACTTGGAACAATGGGTTGGGGATTCCCTGCAGCAATTGGTGCTAAAGTTGCACGACCTGATGTTCCTGTTGTAGATATTGCAGGTGATGGTAGTTTTGCAATGACTGAAAATTCTCTTGCCACTGCAGTATTGGAAGATATTCCAGTAATTGTATTTGTATTAAACAATTCAACATTGGGTATGGTTGCTCAATGGCAAAGAACTTTCTATGATAGACGTATGATTGGTGTTGATCAACAAAGTTGTCCTGATTATGTTAAATTAGCAGAATCTTATGGAGCTCAAGGCCTTAGAGCACAATCTATGGATGAACTTGACAAAGCAATCAAAACTGCATTAAGCAGTGATGTTGCAACAGTAATTGACATTCCAATTGATCCTGAAGAAGACGTATTACCATTTGTTGCTCCTGGAACTTCGCTTGCGGATATGATCTTACCCTCTTAGTGATAATTATGTGGTCAATCCTTTCTCTTTTAGTTGAAAATAAACCGGGAATATTGTTTAAGGTAACTCATCTTTTCAGGTCTAGAAATTTCAATATTGATAGTATTTCTGTAGGTATTACTGATAATCCTGATTTTTCTAGAATGACTATTACCACGTATGGTGATGAAAAACAAGTTGCTCAAATTGTAAAACAACTAGATAAAATGATTGATACTATAGAAGTCAAACAACTAGATGAGCACAAGACATTATTCCGTGAACTAAGTATTTTTAAGATAAAACTAAGTAATGCAAATGACAGCATGGAAGTCAATAAAATCGCAAATGCATATGGTGGTCAAATTCACAATGTAAAGAAGGATTCTATCATGGTTGAGTTAACTGCAACCCCTGAACAAACTAGTGCCTTTGAAGAGTTAGTAAAACCATTTGGAATCGTTGATGTTGCACGAACCGGTGTTGCTGCTTTACAAAGGAGTGAATCATGAAAATTCGAATATTTGATACCACTTTAAGAGATGGAGAACAAACCATTGGTGTATCTTTATCCCCTGAACAAAAATTATCTATTGCAAAAAAACTTGATGAATTAGGAGTAGATGCAATAGAAGCTGGATTCCCAGTAATTTCTGAAGGTGAATCTAAAGCAGTTAAGATGATTACTTCAGAAGGATTATCATGTGAAATTGCAGGATTGACTAGAACTATAAAAAAAGATATTGACGCTGCAGTTGATGCTGGATTAAACTATATTCATACATTCATTGCAACTTCTGATATTCACTTGGAACATAAACTCCAAATGACTCGAGACCAAGCACTTGAAAAAGCAATCGAAGCAGTGGAGTATGGAAAATCCCGTGGTCTTCAAGTGGAGTTTTCAGCTGAAGATGCATCAAGAACTGATAGAGAATTTTTGAGAAAAGTTTTTGGTGAAGTTGCAAAAGCAGGAGCAGACCGAGTTAACATTCCTGATACTGTGGGATATTCTACACCTGAGTATATGGCAGAGATTACACGTGATACGGTAGAAGTTACAAAACTTCCAGTAAGTGTTCATTGTCATAATGATTTTGGATTGGCAGTTGCCAATTCTTTGTCTGGAATTCATGCAGGAGCTGCATGTGCTCATGTTACAATTAATGGAATTGGTGAAAGAGCTGGTAATGCATCATTAGAAGAACTTTCTATGGCACTCAAATGCTTACCTCATAAACAACAGTATGAAACAAACATCCACTCTGAGTCCATTTATGAAGCATCTAGATTTATTTCAAAAACTGTTGGAATTATTGTTCAACCAAACAAGGCAATTGTTGGGGCTAATGCATTTGGTCACGAATCTGGAATTCATACACATGGTGTGTTGAATAATCCTCTCACATACGAACCAATCAGCCCTGAATTAGTTGGAAGAAAAAGATGGCTTCAAGTTGGAAAACATGCAGGGATTCATGGAATGAATGCAATGCTTGCTGAATATGGAGTAAATCCAACTGAAGAACAAGCAAAACAGATTTTAACTAAAGTCAAAGCAATTGGTGATCAAGGAAAACAACTCACTGATGTAGAATTGCTCTCAATTGCAAGTGACATAATGGGAGAAAAAGATCTTAAAAGAATTGTTCAGTTAACTGGATTCTCTGTATCTACTGGAATTGGAACAATGCCATATGCATTTGTGAAATTAAATATTGATGGTGAGGATCATGTTGGAACTGATTATGGTGTAGGTCCAGTCGATGCTGCATTAAATGCAATTCAAAAAATTACCGGAAAACTTTCTGAAATTAGAATTAAAGATTATGGTTTGGCTTCAATTTCAGGTGGCTCTGGTGCATTATGTGAGGTAACAGTAAAGGTTGAGGATGCATTAGGTAACAAAGTATCTGCAAAATCCGTTGGAGAAGATATTGTAACTACATCTGTAAAGGCAGTAATTGATGCAATAAATCGCATAATGCTCAAAAAATTACTTCAAGAAAAACAACTAAACTGATTATTTTTATCTCTGATATTGATAATTTTGAGTCTAGATTTGTGTTTTATTTCATCTGCAATTATGCTCAGAAAAAACCTCTTGAAAAACTAACCATTAAAATTCCTCAATAATTTCTCATATTCATGTACAAAATCTCGTTAATTACTGGGGATGGAATTGGCCCTGAATTATCTGAATCTGCAATTTCTGTATTAAACACAATTAGCGATAAATTTGATTTAAAATTTGAAATTTCAAAATTAGTAGCTGGTGATGAGGCTCTTGAAAAAACAGGTAAGGCATTACCTGATGATGTAGTTGAAACTATCAAACAGTCTGATGTGTGTCTTAAAGCCCCCGTTGGTGAAAGTGCAGCTGATGTAATTGTTGTATTGAGACGAATGCTTGATCTTTATGCAAATATTCGACCTTCAAAATCATATCCTCACATGCCTGCATTACGTGATGATATTGATATGGTAATTGTGCGAGAAAATACTGAAGATCTTTACACTGGAAAAGAATTTAGTTTAGGAAATTCTGCCGTAGCTTTGAGAATTATTTCAGAAGATGCATCAAAAAGAATTGCAAAATATGCATTTGAAACTGCAAGACAACGTAACTCTATGAAAAAAGTAACATGTGTTCATAAATCAAATGTTATGCGAGTCACTGATGGATTATTTGCCAAAGCTTGTCTTGATGTCTCAAAAGATTATCCTGATATATCATTTGAAGAAATGTATGTAGACGCATGTGCTATGAATTTAATTCGCCAACCTGAAAAATTTGATGTTATAGTTACTACCAATTTATTTGGTGATATTTTATCTGATGAATCTTCCCAAGTTGTAGGTGGATTGGGAATGGCTCCTGCTGCAAATATGGGTGACAATTTTGCATTGTTTGAACCAGTTCATGGGGCTGCATTTGATATTGCAGGCCAAAACATTGCAAATCCTTCTTCATTCTTACTTTCAATTAAGATGATGCTTGATTGGCTTGGAGTAAAACATAATGATCCAAAATGTTTTGAAGTTGCAAAGAAATTAGAATCAACAATTTTTGCTTTGGTCAAATCTGGTGTAAAAACTAAAGATATTGGTGGCGATAAAACTACCGCCGAGTTTACAAAATACATTACTGACAATTTGTAAAAATTACCAATTTTTATTAATTGGATTTTTTTATCTTATTTTATATGGTCAAATGTTGTATTTGTAAAATTGCTGAAGCCAAATTGAAAATTTCTGATGGGAATCCGAAATACAAAGGTAAACCGATTTGTAAAGAATGTCAGGGCTACCGAAAACTTTTGAAAGAAACAAAATAATTATTCTGTTTTAGTTTTATTTTTCTCTGCCCATTTCTCATACATGTCGATTAATTCATCTACATCTTTTCCATCTTCAGAATAAGTGACAATTACTCCGAATGTTCCTTTTTTATCGTGACCTCGTGCAAAATACCCCCAAAATGAATCTGGTAGTTTTTGAAAACTGTTTGAGTCATGTGATACCCCGATGAGGTTATTTCCAATCACTTCTACTACTTTTTTTGCATCTTCTTGTTCGATCATAATTCAACTAAATGTTCATTGCAATAAAAATCTGAATCAATGGTTTATTTTCCTAATAATTACTAAAATACTAGCATTTTTCTTTGTAAATTTGAATTATAATTTTATCATGTTAGCCTGAATAATTTCTTTTAATGGGATTTATCGTCACATTGAAAATTATTGTTTGGGTTTGCCATCATTAATTGCCATAATTCTTCCATTGTGAACCCTGCTTTTTCCATGGCACATTTTAGACAATATCGTTCTTCTGATGATTCTGGATTCTCAATATAGTTCTCTTCTCCTAATACACAAACTTGACAATCTGACCCTGAACAAGTAAATTGTTCTAAATGCTTTTCACAATTACAAGTCATTACTTTGTTTATTTTTGAATTGGTTTTTCAATGTTTAGATAAAAATTCTAATTTTAAAAACGGTATGTCTATGGTCTTAATCTATCTGGGTCTCTTGGATACAAAACCACTTCACGAACATTATCAATTCCAATTAGTGTTGTCATCAACCTATCTAGTCCCATTCCCCAACCCGAATGAGGAGGCATTCCCCAATCAAATGTTTTAAGATGGTCAGTAAATTGTACAGGATCTAACTCTTGTTCTTTTAATCTTGATTTTAATAATTCAGAATCGTGAAGCCTAGTTCCACCAGATGACAATTCTAGATACCCATATTGTAAATCAAATGAACGTGATAACGTTGCATCTTCTTCTTTTTCTCTAATGTAAAATGGTTTTAATTTCATTGGCCAATCCATCAAAAAATAAAATCCTGGATGATTTTTTCCTATAATTCTGAGATGTGAATCAAGCAAATCATCTCCAAACTCTACTTTCTCATCTGCTTGTTTTAATTCCTCAATACATTGATTGTATGTAATTCTCTCAAATGGTGTTGTTGGAATCTCTATTGTGTGCTCAATCATCTCTTGCTCTTTTTTACAATTCTCTGATGTGAATTTGTATACCTTCATGATTAGTGATTCTAATACATCCATGACATCTGTATAGTCCATAAATGCTGCTTCAATGTCAATACTTGTAAATTCTGTCAAATGTCTTCCAGTATGTGAGTTTTCAGCTCTGTAAAAATTTGAAATTTCAAATACTCTTTCTAAACCAATTGTCATTTGTTCTTTGTATAGTTGTGGGCTTTGAGCAAGATATGCTGTATCTCCAAAATAATCTAATGAAAAAAGATCTGCCCCTCCTTCACTAGCACTCCCAATTATTTTAGGTGTTGTAATTTCTATGAATTTTTTTTCTGCAAGTGTTTTACGTAATGATTGTAATACATGATGTCTTAATTTAAAAATTGAAGCCGTTTTTTGATTTCTCATATCTAGTGCACGATGATTTAATCTTGTGTCGATGTTACTTTCCAGTCTACCAATAGGATCTACTGGTAACGGGTGAATTGCTTTTGCTAAAACTTTAATCTCTTCTGCTTTTACTTCAAATGCAAAATCTCTTGCCTTAGTTTCTTGTACAATTCCTTTGATGCTTACAACACTTTGACGATTAATTTCTCCTAAATTTTCATTTAATTCCCCTTTAACAATAACTTGAGAAATTCCTGAAACATCCCGTAATGTGATAAATGACATTTTTCCTAATTTTCGAAGGTCTTCAATCCATCCTCCTAGAACAACCTGCTTTCCAATTAATTCTTCATTTAATTCTGAAATATCGTGTGTTTTACCAAAAACCATTTTTTTACCTACCTGCTATCCTCAAATTCTATCTCAATGTCAAGGTTTCGGGCATTTTTTACAATTTCAACCACTTTTTTAGTATCTATTGGAAATCTTGGTGTCCATCTCCCTGAAATCACTGCTTTTGTTTTCATGACCCCTCCTGGTGCCCAAACTGAATTAATTGATAAAATTTTTGTTGGAAAAAATAAATCCTCAATGAATTTTTTATCTGTTTCATCTGCTTCAACAAGCCAAATTTTACTCTTGAATTGATCTTGGAGAGTTCTGTAAATGGTTCTACTTTGTCTAATTTTCATAATGTCATTTTTATCTAATGCAAGAATCAAATCCCCTTCAACTTCTTTACCTGAATATAGAGTAAATTCCTCAATTTCCCTATTTGATTTTGCAATTTTTGCAAGAATAATTGATGAATCTACATCTGACTGAGATAAAATACCTGATTCTACTTTTCCTTCACATTGCGGACATAGGACTGCATTCTTTGCATCAAAACCACAAATTGGAAGTTTCATTTAAATCGACTTTTATCATTCTGATAATGTTGTTTATATCCCTTAGTGCAAAATAAAAATTCTAGTTGGGTTCTCAAAAGATATGGTGTTTATAGAAGTAGACGGGCTGTCTTCGAAATATTCTTCATCAAAAGGTCCTGTCCATGCTGTTGATGATGTTGATTTTTTATTGGAAGATTCAGAATCTATTGGAATTGCTGGTGAAAGTGCATGTGGAAAAAGCACTTTAGGATTATCACTTATTCGGATGCTTTCTGGTGGTAAAACTGACGGAAAAATATTTTTTCAAGATGAATCTATTTTAGATATATCTGAATCTGAATTTGATAAAAAATTCAGATGGAAAAAAATCTCAATGATTTTTCAAGGTGCTATGAATTCATTAGACCCTGTTTTTACAATTAATGAACAGTTCATTGAAATTTTGATTCAACATAATTTTGATGGTGATTTTACACAAGTTATTCAAGATACCATTAAAGCCGTTAAATTAGATAATTCTGTTTTAAAAAAATATCCTCATGAGTTGAGTGGAGGAATGAAGCAAAGAGTGATCATTGCCATGGCATTACTTTTGAAACCCAAATTTGTAATTGCTGATGAACCTACTACTGCACTTGATGTTTTAATTCAAGCACAAATTGTGAATTTGCTTAAAAATCTTAAAAAAGATGGTATGTCTTTTATGCTAATTACTCACGATTTAGCCATATTGTCTGAAATTGCAGATAAAATTGGTATAATGTATGGTGGACAGATGGTTGAATTTGGTTCCTCTGAAGAAATATACAAAAATCCAAAACACCCTTACACTCAAGGACTTTTGGAATCCATTCCTACTTTGAAAGGAAATCCTCCAAAATACATTCCAGGTGTCCCTCCTAGTTTACTTGATGCTCCAACACAATGTCGATTTATTGATAGATGTCCTTTAGTTGTAGAAAAATGTACTAAAGTTCCACCAAAATTTAAAACTAAAACTGGATATGTTAGATGTTGGTTATATGAAGATGAGTAATAATTTATTTTGAGTTTAGAAATTCTTCATCAATTTTTTTGAGATAAATCTCTTGAATTTGTGTTATTTCTCTTTGTGTGATATTTTTACAAATCATTTTTGCATATTTTTCTAAATCTTGATTATTTTGAATATTTTCAAATTCTTCAATTCTCTTGAATGACTCTTGTTCAAATTTCATTATGTTTTTTAATTCATTGCTTATTTCTTCTATGCTCATTTTTTCATAATCTTTTGATTTTGATTTTCTAAAACTAATCTCATCAATTAATTTTGTTATTTCGTCTGATTCTTGCATATGTTCATTGTGTTGATTAAATACCAATAAATTAATTCTGATTATCTTTTTTATGTTCCAAAATATGTTTTAGCCCATTTGACATACTTAGGGAATCTAAATCAATTTCACAATATGGGCATTTCAAACTGCTTCAATTACTTTGAATGTTTTTTTACAATTGGTAGACAAGAATCAATAATTCTTAACATTTCTGATCTAATTACTTTTTTATCTATTGATGCCCAGACTCTTGATTTTTTAATTGCAAATGAAATTATCTGTACTTTCTTCCTTTCTTCCCATACAAATTCAACTTCTCCTAAATTCTTATCAAAAAATCCTTCAAGGTCTGTTCTCATAGCAATATGTGAAAACTGAAATTGTGAATTTTTATGATTTAGTAGTGGCAGTAGTTCTTCTCTTCTTTTGTATGCGTGTAATTCTCCACTCTCACCAATTACGCCTACGAATCTGATAAATGGGCTTATTTTTGAAATATCTTCACATATGCGTGACATGTCTTTTTTTAACATCTGAATAATCTGCAAAAAGATGATATTTTAATGATTATTGTGTTGATTCTATCTCGTTTTAATTAAATACTTCATTCAAATACTTTCTTTGTGGATTTTGTTGATCTATTTCCGTTTGCACCGGAAGTAGGGTATCTTAGTTTATCATTAGTAAATTTTTTTGGTTCTCTTGTACCTTTTGTCCCTTTACCTGGATTTTTATTACTTGCTACAATGTCTGTTGGAGATCAGTTTGATCTACATGTTTTAGCATTACTATCTGCTGTTACTGCAACTGTCGCTAAACAAATTATTTTCTATGTGAGTTATGGTGGCAGGAAAATAATTAATGAAAAAACTAGGAAACGAATGCGTCCCTTTGAAAGATTAGTTAAAAAATATGGTGCAGGAGCTGCATTTTTTGCTGCAGCCACTCCAATTCCTGATGATTTAGTGTATGTCCCATTGGGATTGGCAAAATATAATCCAAAAAGATTTTTTATTGCAACTTTGACTGGGAAGATTGTTCTTAGTTATGCTATTGTTTTTATTTCACATAATCTTGGGTTGTCTTTAGTTGAACCATTTTTAGAAAATGTAAATGATGCAACTCCTGTCTATATTGGAATAATTATTTTTGGTGTGATGATGACTTCCGTAGTTGTTTTACTTTTAAGATTGGATTGGGCTCGAATACTTGGAAAATTTGCTCCTTGGACTTTGGATGAAAATAACAAAGACTAATTTTTAATATTTATTTTAAAATTCCACAATTTGTCTATGGATTTTTTAATTCCTATTCTTGATGATGCTGTAATTCTATTTGATTTAATGCCGTTAGTTATGAATAATTTTGGATTTTTTGTTAAATCTGTACCATACTGTTCTTTTGTAATGTTTAATGCTTGAGCTAATTTTGCAGGACCGTTTGTTAGATTCTTTAAATCTGTTATTTTTCGATTTTTTTGCATAGTTTGTATTCCTTTTTCAGGCTCAATTGCACGAATCAAGACTGCTCCTGCTTTGGTTTTTGGATGCCTGGCAACTACATTGAAGCAATAATGCATGCCATAAGTAAAATAAACATAAGCAATTCCCACCTCTCCGAACATCACTTTATTTCTCTCAGTCATTTTTGTAAATGCGTGACTTGCAGAATCATCTTTGTGTCTATATGCTTCAGTTTCTGTAATGATCCCTGAAATTATATTATTTCCTATTCTTCGAATAATTTTTTTTCCTAGGAGATTTTTTGCAACAGTTACTGTATTTTCTAAATAAAATTCTCTAGGAAGACTGTTCAATGTCTATTGAAATCTCTTTATTGTTTTTTAATTCTTTGATTAATTCAAATAGTTTCATAATATCTTCATTTAATACATCAATTAATTTTTGATTGTAAATTGTTGCAGCTGGATGAATTGTAATAAAATATAATTGATGATTTTTTTTTATTACTTTTCCTCTGAATTTTATAATTTCAGAACCTCCTAAAACTGAATTAAATGCAGTATTCCCTAAAACACAAATGATTTTTGGTTTAATTATTGAAATTTCTTCTTTTAGATATTCTTGACATGTGTTTCTTTCATCTGTTTTGGGAACTCTATTGTTTGGCGGTCTGCATTTGACTACGTTTGTGATGTATACATCATCTCTAGAAATTCCTGCCATTTCTAGTGCAGAAGTTAATTTTTTTCCCGCAACTCCAATAAATGGTTCTCCCTGCTTATCTTCATTTCTTCCTGGGGCTTCCCCTACAAAAATCACATCTGATTTAAAATTCCCTTTACCTGGAACTGCATTAGTTCTTGTTTTGTATAGTTCACACTTTTTACATTTTATTACATTTTGTTTTACTATGTCTAATTTCCCACTCATTTTTTAATTCACACTTTTTACTGTTGCTTGACCTCTAATTGTTGGCCCTCCATTCCCCATAATCATTGATTGCATGGGATCTCCTTTTCCACAATTGGTAATTGGTCTAACTGTAAAATCATTCCCACATGCGTCAATTGATTGAAAAAATTCTGGGGCGTTACCCATTACAATTACATCTCTTAACAAATCTGTAATTTCCCCATTT
>ENA-UZWY01003581-UZWY01003581.1-metagenome-genome-assembly--contig:-Day-2--50m-contig-3581_pt1 | contig 26034 bp, 29 predicted proteins | sample MGYA00260341_ERZ794901 | MGnify/ENA metagenome assembly ERZ794901 | reverse complement strand
ATTATTTTTGCAGTGGATAGTGAGCTTCTAATAAAGGCCTTTGTATCAAAATTCATGTATTTGAGATGCCATTAGGAACATGGCCAGTAGGTACATATTGTGATGCAGACTCGCAGTGTGAATGTTGATCGTCAAAGAAAATATCAGCGCCAAATTCTTTTAAAAATATACCTTTATCCAGTCCACCCAAAAAGAAAGACTCATCAATACGAATGCCCCATTCACGCATAGTGTGAATAACACGCTTATGCGAAGGTGCGGAGCGGGCAGTTACCAAGGCTGTTCTAATTGGGTTATTTTCTACGGGGAAAGCAGATTGAATTTTGTGTAATGATTTTAAGAAGCATTTAAAAGGACCTGCTTTTAATTCTACATTGGCAGAAATTCTTTCATTTTCTTCAAAGGCATCAATGCCTTTTTCTTGATATATTTTTTCAGCCTCATCAGAAAAGATAACCGCATCACCATCAAAAGCAATTCTTAGCTGAGTTTCATGCGATTCCTTTGATCCAGCTCCAACAATAGAGGCTGCTGCAAAGCCCGATTCTAATGCTTTTTGCACATCTTGATAATTACTGGATAAAAACAAATCTGCTTCAAAAGCACCAACAAGATTGTGTGTACTTTCGCCGCGAGTAAAGGCAGCTCGAGAAATATTTAACCCGTAATGTTCAATTGAGTTGAAAATTCTCAACCCTGTATCCGCACTATTTCTTGACAATAAAATAACATCAATTGGGTTCTTTTTTGTATTGAGCGATAACAGTTTTTTTACCAAGGAAAAGCCAACGCCTGGTGGCAAAATGATATCTTCGTTTTCTTCCTGATGTTTGGCGTAAGCCTCTACACCATGAGTTTTAAATATTTTGTGTGATTCGTCTAAGTCAAACAAAGCTCTTGATGAGATTGCAATAACTAGCTTGTTTTTAGCTTTTGGATCTACAGCATCTGCCATGATTTTCCTTGGTATTTTTCTAGACAGTAGTCCAGCCATCTTTCGATAAATAAGTTTAGTTCCCATTGTATATCCATATCACCACATTGTGTTAAATATGGATGATCGCTATTAAGCGTGGTTTCGTTGCAAACAGAAATCACCTCTAAAAGCTGTACATCAAAATACACTTTAAACTTGATATCGGGCTTTTGGATGTTGTTATTAAGAATGTGTGTTAATGTAAAAACACCAGTATGAGTAAAGCGATCGTTAACAATTAAATGTAAATCGGATAACGATTGGTGGTGAATAACACTGTTATAGTTAGTTTGCTTAAGTAGTGGGATTAATCTGAGTATTTTTTGATAATTTGATTCAAACAGATCTGCAACATCACTATAGGTTTTAGACTGGCGTGAGCTATATAAATTGTGCAAATATTGAGACTCTAAATCCATTGTGTTTTATAGTTAATATTGCCGTTATCATCAAGATTAAACTCATTAAATCCAACTCCCTTCTGCTCTTGATTGAATTGTAGGGCAGTAGAGGGGCATGAAATAACTTTAAAATCAGATTGTGTAAATTCAGCTGCCTCATGTGCATGACCAAACACAACGGCGTTTATTTTAGAATGTTTATTTAAAATTTGGAATAAATCTTGTGGGTTTTCTAAAGATAATTCATCATCCCAACTGCTGTTCATCGGCACAATAGGGTGATGAATAACAACCATGATATTTTTTGAAAGTGATGCCAAAAGTAGTGCGTCTAATTTTTTAAGTGCTGCTTGTGTAATAAAGCCACTGGTTTTGTTTGCTTGTATAGAATCGATGCTAATAATATCCCAATTACCCAATTTAAATGAATTAAACAAGCTTCCACTGAAGATATTTTCCAGATTTTGAGTGTTGTCGTGATTGCCACCAATAACAAATATAGGTTGCTTAATGGGTGATAGCATTTCTTTTAATATTTGGTAAGATTTAACGGTTCCGTTGTGTGACAAATCGCCACTAATCAGCAGTGCATCAAAATTTATTGAGCTAATTTTACTAATGATTTTTTCAAGATTAACACTTGAATTAACCCCCATCACCATGGGTTGATCATCGATATGACAATCACTAATTTGAATGAGTTTAGGCACGTTGAATAAATTCCACGCGACTGGTGACGCCCGTTAGCAATTCGTAAGCAATGGTGTCACTATAAGAGGCGACCGTTTCAACACGCAGCTTATCATTACCCCACAATATGGCCCTATCATTAATCTTGACAGATAAAGAGCCTATATCGACAGCAATTAAATCCATAGACACTCGACCTATTAACGAGCACAAAGTATTGTTGATTAATACAGGTGTGCCGCTTTTGGCATGACGAGGATAGCCATCGCCGTAGCCAATACCAACAATGGCGATATTAGACTGTTTTTCAGCTGTCCAGCTAGCGCCATAACCAACACTCTCACCAGCTTTTATTGTCTTTAAAGAGAGGATTGGGGCGGATAATTCCATCACCGGCATTAGCTGTTCATTAATGTCCGAAAAAGGTGAAGCGCCATAGAGCATAATGCCTGGACGCACATAATCGAGGTGAGATTCAGGCAGGCTTAATATGGCTGCTGAGTTGGCCATAGACCTATTAATATTTTTGACGTTAATCTGATTGAACTTATTAAGTTGTTGAGTGTTTTTAGGGTGTCCTGGCTCGTCAGCACAGGAAAAATGGCTCATTACACACTCAACGTTTATATTTTTATTCTGCTTTAGTTGAGACAAGCAAGTGCTGAGTTCGCTTTCTTTAATACCTAATCGATGCATGCCTGTATCAATCTTGATCCATATTCTTACGGCCTGTGTCGTCTGACTGATAATATCGATTTGAGATAGATCGTGCAACACTAATTGACAGTTGAGCTCGATTGCCTCTTGAAGTTCAGTATTGGCAAAAACACCTGGTAATAGTAAAATAGGCTTATTGCATAATTTTCGTAATCGATAAGCTTCACTGAGCTCACTAACCGCTAATAAATCAGCTTGCATAAGGGGAGAGGATAATTCTAGGTGGTGGCCGTAGGCATTACCTTTGACCATGCAAACTATCTTTGAATTAGGTGCGCATGATCGAACGATTGATAAATTATGAGAAAGTGCACAAAGTGATATAGAGGCTATAGCACGCATAAAAATCTAGAAGGGCTCTTGGTCAAAATTGGACATATTGTTAACGTAAGCGGCGTCCATTTGCTCATCAGGCATGCCTTGGAATTGATCATCAAAAGCCAGGTCTTCAAAGCGTGCATATTCACCAACAAAAGCAAGCTTAAGTCTGCCAGTGGAGCCGTTTCTGTGTTTTGCAATTTGTAAATCTGCCTTGCCAATTTCTTCAGGATTTGAGTAAGAGTCATCGTGATATTGTTGATCACGATAAATAAAGGCAATAATATCGGCATCTTGCTCGATTGATCCAGATTCACGTAGGTCAGACATTTGTGGCATACGACCTTTACCCGCTTTAGGTCGAGACTCTACGCCACGATTAAGCTGGGATAGAGCAATAACAGGCACATTAATTTCTTTTGCTAAAGCTTTAAGAGATCGAGAAATTTCAGAAATTTCCTGAACGCGATTATCACTCTTGCCGTGAACCACCATAAGTTGCAAATAATCCACCATAATCAGTGCAAGATCAGGATATTGTCGTTTTAATCGACGACACTTAGCCCTAATTTCAGTTGGCGTAATAGAAGGAGTTTCGTCAATTAAAACAGTGGATTTCTCTAGTGCAAGAACTGCATGATTAAAGCTATTCCAATCAGTTTCAGTCATGGTGTCTTTAAGGTTTTCACCCTTGATATGTCCAAAAGACGTAATCATACGCATCACTAAAGATTCAGTTGGCATCTCTAGACTGAATACTGCAACGGGTTTTGGTTCTTTGGCAGTAATAGCAACATGCTCAACAATATTCATTGAAAACGCTGTTTTACCCATAGAAGGTCGACCGGCAACAATAATAAGGTCGCCATTTTGCAATCCAGAGGTGATTTTGTCTAACTCGGTGAAACCAGTTTCAAGACCAGTAACGCCATCAGTTTCTTGCATTTCGTGGACACGATTAACCACATCTTTAATAATATCTTTAACATTAACAACATCTTGCTTGCCGCGTGTTACTTGCTCAGCAATTTCAAAGATTTTCTTTTCAGATAGGTCAATTAGATGTTGAACCTCCATGTCTTTTGGATTGTAAGCAGTATCTGCAATTTCATGGCTAGCGATAATGAGTTGGCGATAGACACTGAGTTCACGCACATGCTTGGCGTAAGCTTCAATATTGGAAATACTTGGTGTGTTTTCAGCAATTTGCGCCAAATAAACAAAGCCACCAATAATTTCTTCATTTCCTGTTTTTTTAACATGCTCTTTAACCGTTAAGATATCAGCAGGTTGGTCATGTTGTAATAAGGTGGAGATGGCTTCGAAAATAATCCGATGAGAAGCATTGTAAAAATCAACTGCAGTTAAGATGTCTGCGATTTGATCCCACGCATCGTTGTGTAGTAGTAAGCCGCCCAATACAGATTGTTCTGAATCAAGAGAATTAGGTGGAATTTTTACATTTTCGATGTTCATAGGTTTGCTTAAATAATAAAAAACCCTCTTGCGAGGGTTCTTAATTTTAACTCAATTTTCAGTTAAATTTTTACTCTTCTTCTTGCGTCTCAACAACTACTTTAACAGCAACTGCAATTGAGCTATGTAAAGAAACAGTTACGTCATACTCGCCAACAAAGCGAATAGCTTCAGGCATGTTGATGTTGCGTTTCTCAATTTCAAATCCTGCAGTATCAAGGCTTTGAGCAATGTCAGCAGTAGTGATAGAGCCAAATAACTTGCCTTCATCACCAGCATTGGCTTTAATCGTACAAACAGTGCCAGCCATCTTAGCTTCAATAGCTTGAGCAGCTTTAAGTGTTGCAGCTTCTTTAGCTTGTAAGTCAGCTTTAAGTGTTTCAAATTCAGCTAAGTTAGCTTTTGTTGCTGGCTTAACTTTGCCTTGTGGAATTAGAAAGTTACGTGCGTAACCTGCTTTAACGTTAGCAAGGTCGCCTAACGAGCCTAATTTTTGAATTGTTTCTAATAAAATTACTTGCATGATCAGTACTCCTATTTCTTGTGCTTATCAGTGTAAGGAATAAGAGCTAGAAATCTAGCTCTCTTAATGGCAGTAGTCAATTGACGCTGAAATTTAGCGTTTGTACCTGTCATTCTTGATGGTGTGATTTTTCCACTTTCATCAATATTCTTTAATAAAGTATCAACATCTTTATAGTCAATCTTTGTAACACCTGCTGCCGTAAAACGACAAAAAGAATTAATCTTAATTTGAGGTCTACGTTTTCTCTTTTGTTGCTTAGCCATAATAATCTCCTATCGTCTAACTGGTTTTTTATCTTCGTCTTTCGCCGTCATCATGATTGAAGGCTCAGTGATTGCTTTATCTTCAGAAAGAATTAAGTTTCTAAGAATTGCATCGTTAAAACGGAAATTATAGTTAAGCTTATCAAGCGTTTCTTGATCACATTCAACGTTCATTGATAAGTAATGCGCTTTATAAATTTTGTTGATTGGGTAAGCTAGGTGCTTACGACCCCAGTCTTCTTGTCTGTGAATCTTGCCACCACCTGTTGTGATGATGTCTTTGTAGTTTTCCATCATTGTGTCTACTTGAGCCGATTGGTCAGGGTGCACAATAAGTGTAATCTCATAATGTCTCATGAGTTGTATCTCCTTATGGTTATTAATAATAGCTTGGAACACCATGTTCTCAAGCAAGGGAGTGGGTATTTTATACTAATTGGAGTTTTTTCACAATTATTAAGTTGATCTTTTTATAATTATTTTTAAAATTTAATTTTGTTAAAATTAAGTCAAATTGATTACAAGTTGACACATTGCTTAAAGGCATTAAATTTAATAAATGGATAAAACGCACGTTGCTACTTAGCTTGGTGGCGGTGTTCTGTTATGTGATCTATCTTAATACATTGGTTGTTAGTTATTTTTCCAGTGAGAATAATGCCGATACTCAACTTTACTCACAATCTAATGTAGTGATTAATATGCTGTTAATCACTGAAGATCAATCATTTTTTAATCATCCCGGTGTTGATTTTAAGGAGATGATTCGTGTTGTACGAGATTACGCACTGCATGACAAGCCTTTGCGTGGCGCTAGTACGATTACCCAGCAACTCATTAAAAATTCACTGCTAACGCGAGAGCGAACATTTAGTCGGAAATTCAATGAAATTATAATGGCGCTTTTATTGGAGGCTTCTTTTGATAAGGAATTTATTTTGAATAATTATATGAACGGTGTTTATTTAGGGCAATCGGGTAATCAAGCCATTCTTGGCTTTAACAATGCTGCTATTTTTTATTTTAATAAAAAAATAGATTTATTATCTTTAGAAGAGGTGGCTACGCTGGTGGCTTTGGTTAAAGGCCCGAGTTATTATCATCCTGTTAAATACCCTCAAAGATTGTCCAAGCGCAGACAATTGGTATTGCACCTGTATCATAAGTATGAAAAGATTGTAAAATAGCAAAAAGTGATCATTGTGCCAATCCATTCTAACTTATGAAAAATATTCTTGCCATCGACACCTGCACTGAAGTTTGTTCAGTTAGCCTTTATACAAAAGGTAAAAAAACCTCGCGCTTTTTAAAAGATGTGGCTAAAAGCTCAGGTTTGATATTGCCGCTATGTGATGAGGTGCTTGATGAAACTGAACTGAATATTGCAGACCTTGATCTGATTGTTTACACCAAAGGTCCCGGTGCTTTTACCGGTGTTCGCATGTGTGTAAGTGTGGTACAAGGCATGTCTTTAGCTTTTGATATTCCAACATTGGGTTTTTCTACGCTTGAATTGGTAGGTTATGGCGCGAGTCAAAAATATCAGACTGACAAAATAGCCATCGCACTAGATGCACGTATGAATGAGGTTTATTGGGGGGTTTATGAAGGCAATTCTTTAACCCAGGAAGCTATTTTCAAGCCTGATGAAGCGCCACAGTTGGGTGCTGGTTATGTTGGTGTAGGCACAGGATGGAGTGCTTATCAGCAAGCTTTAATTGGATCAACAAGTATCGACTGTTGGCATGATAATTTTTATCCAAAATCAGAAAATCTAATTGATTTAGCTTTAGCTTATATTGATAGTGACAAACCATTCGATGAAGGTTTGCCATTGCCAACTTATTTACGCAACAATGTTGCCAAAAAATCCTTAAAATAATTGTACAAATTTATACTTAAAAATTAACTATGTGGAAATGGATTCAGGCATTTGCCTCACCTAAAATTTTCTATCACACTAGCGCAAAGATTATTCCTTGGCTAATGTATCCTTTTATTGGCTTAACTTTGCTTGGCTTATATTGGGCTTTGATCGCCTCACCTGCAGATTATCAACAAGGCGATAGTGTGCGCATTATGTATGTACACGTGCCTGCAGCTTGGATGAGTTTATTTATTTATATCGTTATGGCGGTTGCAGGTGCGATTGGCTTAATTTGGCAAATTAAACTGGCCAACGTAGTGGCTACAGTATCAGCACCAATCGGCGCAATATTTACTTTTTTAGCATTGGTAACTGGTGCTGTTTGGGGTAAGCCCATGTGGGGTACTTGGTGGGTATGGGATGCGCGCCTTACTTCTGAGCTTATTTTGTTATTTCTATACTTAGCTTATATATCTCTTAATAATGCTTTTGATAATCCAAAAACTGCAGCTAAAGCCAGTGCCATTTTAGCGATTGTAGGTTTGGTTAACATCCCCATTATTTATTATTCAGTTGAGTGGTGGAACAGTCTACACCAAGGGTCTTCAATAGGTGTAAATAAAGTTTCAATGCAAATAGACATGTTTATTTCGTTGATGCTTATTAGTTTTGCTTTTAAGTTTTTGTATGGTGCTTTAGTTTTAATGCGAGCACGAGACGAGACGCTAATCAGAGAGCAGAATTCAGCTTGGGTAAAAAAATTAATTATGGGAGATAATAAATAATGGAAATATTCACAGCATTGGCTTTTGATAAATATGCCAGCTATATTTGGTTTTCATATGGACTGACTGGAATTATGATTGCCATCCTCTTTTTAAGAACAACAAGCATTCGCCGCAATACAATTAAACAATTGCGCACTAAATATTTAAGGAATTTATAATATGACTAAACGACAAAATAGAATGGTATTGGTAGCCCTGTTGGTTGCTGGCGCGATACTGGCAATTACTTTATTGATTCAAGCATTGGGTAGTAATACTAATTATTTTTATTCGCCAACTGAGGTGGCAGAGGGCAAGGCGCCAAAGGGTAAGAGTTTTCGTCTAGGTGGTTTGGTCGCTAAAGATAGTGTAATACGCAAAGACATGAAAGTTACCTTTAAGGTGACAGACAATGCTAACGCGTTTACGATTGAATATACAGGCATCTTGCCAGATTTATTTAGAGAGGGCCAGGGTATTATTACAACAGGCTCTTTGGTTGACGGCACTTTTGTAGCGACTGAAGTTTTAGCCAAGCATGATGAGAACTACATGCCACCAGAAGTGGCTGACGCACTAGAAAAGGCCAAGAAGTAGATATGGGCAAGTTCCTGCCTTTGGTTGTTTTTGTTGTTCTTGCTTGGTTCTTATATGACGGTCTTGGTCGAGATACTAAAAAATTACCTTCACCACTTATTGGCAAAACGTTTCCAAATCTAGAGGTGGAAGATTTTAATACGAGTGAAAAATACACAACCCAATCCCAATTAAAAGGCAAGATCACTTTAGTTAATGTATGGGCATCTTGGTGTGTTACTTGTCGAGCAGAGCATCAAACGTTGATGGAAATCGCCAAGCTAGATTTGGTGCAGTTATTAGGTGTTAATTATAAAGATACACGCAAAGAAGGGCAATTTTTCTTAGATAGATTGGGTAATCCATATGATCAAATCATTTTTGATAATCAAGGAAAGCTGGGTTTGGAGCTAGGGGTTTATGCCACACCTGAAACTTTTTTAATAGATAGTCAAGGTGTTATTCGTTTTAAACGTATCGGAGAGATGACAAATCGCATTTGGAAAACGCAAGTTTTGCCGTTAATTCAACAGCTTAAAATATCAGCAAAAACTAATACATAATTTTCGTTATTTATTTTTAAAAATGCGTTGACAGTGTGGGTATTTAATGGATAATTCATTGAAAGCGTTTTTATTAAAGCTTAATAAATTTCAATATTGAAATTCAATTTACGAAACAGGAGAATAGTAATGAATAAGTCAGATTTAGTAGCAGCAATTGCAGAAACTTCAGGTTTAACAAAAGCAGATGCAGCTCGTGCATTAGACGCAACAACAGGTGCGATCACTTCAGCATTAGCTGGTGGCGACAACGTAGCAATTACAGGTTTTGGTAGTTTCTTAGTTAGAGACCGTGCAGCACGCACAGGCCGTAACCCACAGACAGGTGCAGCGATTCAAATCAAAGCATCTAAAGTACCCGCTTTTAAAGCAGGTAAATTACTTAAAGAATCAGTTAACTCTTAAGATTTTTTCAGTATAATATGCCTCGTGCTTAAGTACTAGGCATATGTTTTTTTTGGGCGATTAGCTCAGTTGGTAGAGCGTCGCCCTTACAAGGCGAATGTCACAAGTTCAAGTCTTGTATCGCCCACCAAAGAAAACATTTCGGAGCGGTAGCTCAGCTGGTTAGAGTGCCTGCCTGTCACGCAGGACGTCGCGGGTTCAAATCCCGTCCGCTCCGCCATTACTTTTCAAGTATTGGCACCCGAATTCAAATCAATTTAAATATATCCAAAAACACCTATTATTTTTATAAACTTTATCGTTTATAATCTTTGTTTTTCATTATTTAAATTTTGACGCTTTTTTATGAGGCTTCAAATAAAATTATCATTATGCTAAGTTCAATTAAAAATAAAACTAAAGGCTGGGTAGCCTACGTCATTGTTGGTTTGATTACTATTCCTTTTGCTTTGTTCGGTATTAACGAATATTTTACGGGTGCCTCTAATGTTGTTGTCGCCTCTATTAATGATAACGATATCTCTAAAGAAGAGTTTTTGGCAGAATTTAATCCGCAAAAGAGACGCTTGCAGCAAAAAATGGCTGAAAAGTACGATACCGACTTCGACACTGTTTTAAAGCAATCAATTGTTAATCAAATGATTGATAGACGTTTATTGGATCAACTAGCTGAACGCATGTCACATGCGACCACTGCTTCAGAACTTAACGCCGTTATTCAAACCAATGACTTGTTTCAGGAAGAAGGGCGGTTCTCACTAGATAAGTACAAGCAGTTGTTAAGATTAAATGGTTACACCACTAGTCAGTATGAATTAATAAAATCTAAGGAATTAACTCAAAACCAAATTAAGTACAATTTATTGGATTCAGCATTTATGTTGCCATCACAACTTAATAGATTGCAAGCACTTAATGATCAGCAGCGTGAATTCTCATACATTAAGCTAAGTGCCAATAACTATACAGATAAAGTGAATGTTGATGCTCAGAGTGTTAAAGACTTTTACGATAATCAAAAGGAATCTTTCTTCTCGCCTGAGCAGGCCAAGATTGAATTTATAGAGTTGTCTTTGTCTGAGATTGCTAAAAAAATCAAGGTAAATAATGATGAGTTATTTAACTTTTATGAGGACGAGCAAGCGCGATTTACTACCGATGAAGAAAGACAAGCTCAACATATCTTGCTAGAAGATAAAAAGACAGCTACCGATGTACTAGATCAGCTTAACAAAGGCGCTGAGTTTGCTACACTTGCGGCAAAATATTCTCAAGATCCTGGTTCAAAAGACTCAGCAGGTGATCTTGGTTTCTTTACACGCGGCGTTATGGTTGGTGCTTTTGAAGATACCGCATTTGCAATGCAAGAAGGCGATTTAAGTGACTTGGTTGAATCTGAATTTGGCTTTCATATTATTAAATTAAACAAAATTAAATCAGGCAGTATTAAGTCTTTTGAAGAGGTTAAAGTTGAGCTAACTGAGCTTTATACTGAATCTAAAGCGCAAAAAGATCTATACAATTTAACCGAACAGCTGGCTAATTTAACTTATGAGGCTAGTTTAGAAGAGGTTGCAAGTCAGATGGATCTTACCTTGCAAGTAAGTGATTTCTTTGATAAGGCTACAGATAAGTTTAATGTCAAAATGATTAATGCAGCATTTAGTGATGTTGTTTTTAACAAGAGTGAAAATTCCGAAATTTTAGAACTTGATCAAGATAGATTTGTGGTGTTACGCCTAAAAGATAAGCTAATTCAGCGCCAAAAAGAGTTTAGCGAAGTTAAAGGTGAGATTAATACGCATCTGACTAGCCTTTTGGCTAAAACTTTTGTTAATAATGTTGCTGAGCAAATAGCTGATTTATCTAAAAAAGGTGATGCAAAATTAGTGAAGCAATTAATGGATAAAAATTCACTTAAATGGCAATCGGTTGGCTGGGTTAAGCGCGATTCTACTAAAGCAGAGGCTTCCATTATTAATAAGCTTTTTGCGTTGACAAAGCCAAAATCTGGTTCAATATTTAGCGCTCAAAGTTTAGATGCACGTCATGCACTTGTTATTGAGTTGTCAGGTGTTAAAATTTTAGACTCTAAAATTAATAGTTTAGCTCTTGAGCAAGCTTTGTTATCATTTGAATCTAACGAGGTATTTGTAAATATTTTGCAAACACTTAGATCTGAAGCTGATATTCAAATCCTTAGTCATAATTTATAAGAGATGTAAAAGCAACTTGTTTTATTTTGTATTGCAGTAGTGCTTATGGGTGTTCATCTGTGTGGTTTTGGTTTGGCCTGCATGAAGTGTATGGAAATCAAAATGTGCAGATTTATGACGGCTCTCTACACTAATGGACAAAAGATTCTAAGCGCCCAATGATCGTCAATTTAAGATAAAAACTATTGCTATTATTCTTGATGTAGGTCAATCTTTTATTTAAGTGTTGACTTTAAAATGGCCTTATAAAACAAGGAAGGATTATTGTGAAATTTAAAATACTATTTATATTGTTACTGCTACCCTCAGTAAGCTTTTCTGCTGGCAAGGAAATCTATGCTGAAAACTGTGAAAAGTGTCACGGATTTTCTCAGCAAGGGTCTTTGGGTTTGCCGTTATATCGCTCAACCGTTGCTAATCATTCAGATGACTATTTGAAAAAAACAATTAGATACGGACGCCCTGGAAGAATCATGCCTAGTTTTAATTTATCAAAGGCGCAAACTGCAAAGTTAATCCGCTATCTTCGTGCTGGTGTTAAAGCGCCACAATATAGCCAAGAAACGATTGCGGGTGATGTAGATGCTGGTAAATATACTTACGAACAGTTTTGCTTAAGATGTCATGGTGCTAATTTAGAGGGTGGCGAAGGCACGGGTAAAAACTTCTCTTGGCAAAAGGACCGAGAAGTCTCTCCACCAGCGCTTGCTAATCAGGGTTTTTTACACTCTGCTGAAGATCAAATGATTAAACGCATTATTCTAAACGGTATTAAAGATACCGAAATGATGGCATTTGGAAAAGAATTTAATTTCACCAGTCAAATGGCTGATGATTTAGTTGCTTATATTCGTTCTTATCAAAAACCATTAGATTTTAAAAATACTTCAGCAACTATTGAAGAGCCCTTAGTGTTTATTTATGAAAGTCCATATAACTTAGGTGTGACTGTTGATAAATTGCGTGATTCTGCTGCGGCCTATAATTTTAGGGTGTATCCATCTAGAACGCTATTTGAGGGCTTTGATAATGTCGCTAATGATGAAAAACAAATTGTTATTAGATTTTGTAATTTTAAAAATATGCAAAAATTTCTAAAATTAGATCCAAGATTGGGCGTGATTCTGCCTTGTCGAGTAACGGTTATTGAGAATGACGAGGGAAAGGTTAATATTTATTTAGAAAATTATCTGCATGCGATTAAGCGTTTTAATAATGAGCAAATATCTATTGACGCTCAAGAGTTAATTGGCAATATGAAGGAAATGGTTGAGGAGGCTGTATGGTAGCAAGAGTATTAGCACTGTGTTTTTTGATTTTTACATCAATGGTATCTGCAGAGCATGATGAATTGTTGATTGAAAGAGTTAATGCAAAATTCTCTTACACTTGGTTGGCGCTAAATAAAACCATTAAGGCTCATAATTATAAATCAGCTTATCTTCAGCGTTGTGATTTTGCCTTAAATGAGCGTCATTACAAATCAGGTAAATACCGAATTTTATTTTTTGGTAAGTATGATGAAATGAAGCAGTTGACTGATAGGTATCCAGAAATGACACCGTTCATTCCATTAAAGATAACTGTAATGGAGGAGGGTACGCATACGCTTATTATTGCCACACCACCAATTACACTATTGCCACTGGTTAAAACAAATAAAGATAGAATGATTATTTTTCGTTGGAATGAAGATATGAAAAATATCCTCAAACAGATTAAAAGTCAGTATAAATAGCAAACAACAAAAAAGCCTTGATTATCAAGGCTTTTTTGTTGTCTAAAGATTAACTGAGTGGTTATTCAGGACCTTTATCATAAAAGTTATATCCAGAATCGATATAAGTAATTTCACCAGTAATTCCTGAAGCCAGATCAGAGCATAAAAATGCAGCAGCATTACCCACTTCTTCAGTGGTTACAGTGCGCTTCAACGCAGATGATTCAGCAGCATAATCCAATAATTTTCCAAAGTCTTTAATGCCAGAAGCAGCTAGTGTTTTAATCGGGCCAGCTGAAACAGCATTAACACGAATACCACGCTCAGGACCTAATGCTGCAGCCATATAGCGAACATTCGCTTCAAGAGATGCCTTTGCCACACCCATAACGTTGTAATTTGGAATTGCGCGAATTGCCCCTAAATAACTTACTGTTAAAAGAGCGCCGTTGTCGTTTAGCATGGGTGATGCATATTTAGCCAGTGCGGTAAAACTGTATGAACTAATATCATGAGCAACAGCAAAGTTTTGACGGGTAGTCGCTTCAACGTAGTTGCCATCAAGCGCTTCACGAGGTGCAAAAGCAACAGAATGGACAACAATATCAAAACTATCCCAATGGTTTTTTAATTCTGTAAAGGTTTTTTCAATACCTTCATCAGTGGCCACATCACATTCAATAACAATATTAGAATTACAAACGGCTGCACATTTATCAACACGTTTTTTTAACTTCTCATTTTGATAAGTTAGTGCGATTTCACACCCTTGCTTTGCCATTGCCTCGGCAATCCCCCAGGCGATTGAACGATTAGAGGCAACGCCAACAATCAATGCTTTCTTTCCAGTCATGAAACCCATAAAATCTCCAAAATGTCATTAATAAAAAACAAATTATAACCTACGTAGCACCTATAATATCTAACTGTTCTTGTAATTATTAATTGTCAGATGTTAGATATTTTCTTAACCCCGATTCGCGCATTTAGAATGCGCTACATTCCATTATTACTGATTTATTTTTCATACGGTAGCGGTGTGTTTACTGCTATTGCTGAAAATTTTTGGGTTAAAGATACACTTGATATGTCCGCATCTGATCTAGCGGAGCTGGCGGTTTGGCTAGGCGTGCCATGGACAGTTAAGATGATTTTTGGATCATTGGTTGATAGTGTTAATATTTTTGGATCCAATCGAAAATCCTATGTTTATATTGGTGCGATACTCATTACCTTAAGCTCTGTTCTAATGATTGCTGTGGTGGGTGATTATGCAATTGTTGAAGATTTTTCCAAGAAAAGTGTCTATGTTATTGCCAGTGTTATTGCTGTGGTTGGTTTTGTTATGCAAGATGTGGTGGCTGATACCATGACCACCGAGGTGGTTGATAAAAATCAATCCCAAGAAAAAATCAACCAAGAGCTTGCTACCATTCAAGTCTTAGCACGCCTATCATTGGGTTTTGCTATTTTTATCACTGGCTGGATTGGTGGTGAATTGGCCGATGTTTTTCATGATAATCGTGAAGTTGTTTTCCAGATTGCTTTATTTGTCCCTCTGTTATCTATTTTAGGCGTCACTCTAGTAAAGCTTAACCCTGTGGCCGTCTCACCAGTTAATAAGCATGTGCTCTATGGAGGTTTGATTTTCGCTGTATTCATCGTTCTGATGGGTTATAACGACGTGCCTTACTCCCAAGAAATTATCTTTGTTATTTCTTTATCAGTGGTGCTATATCTATTAAGTGACTTGATTGACGATCTTGATGCAAGCACCATCAGGCACATCAAAATGGCCATGATTATCATCTTTGTTTATCGCGCCATGCCATCGGTTGGCGCTGGTCTTAGTTGGTGGGAGATTGATGTATTAGGTTTTGATGAATCTTTCTTTGCAAAGCTTTCCGCTATTGGCGGTGGTATTGCGCTAGCCGGCATGTGGTTTTCGGCTAAATTTATCATTAAGCGAGATATTGCCGAAGTGCTTATTTTCTTAACCATTATTGGCACACTATTGTCTATGCCAATTGTGGCGATGTACTACGATATTCATACCATGCTTGGCTTTGATGCACGTACAGTTGCTTTAGTTGATACAGCTATGGCATCACCTTTTGATTATATCGCTCAAGTGCTAATGCTAACATTGGTGGCAATTTATGCGCCAGAAGGTAAGAAGGGTACTTGGTTTGCACTGATGGCAAGCCTCATGAATATTGCACTAACTGCAGGCGGATTATTTACAAAATATTTAAATCAAATATTTGTAGTAAGTCGTGAAGTGATAACAGACGGTGTTGTTACTACGGCGCAAAATTACACCGAGCTGGGTAGCTTGTTGTGGGTAGTTATTATTATTGGCTTTGTCGTTCCAATTGTAACGATCATTAAATACAATCCAAATAAAGCATGACCAATACCAAATATTATTTTTTTGCGTTTTTGTTAATCATTATTGATCAGTTAACAAAGTTATTGGTATATGGCTATATTAAGCCTTATGAATCAGTTGAAATTAACGATTTTTTAAGTTTTACCCATGTACATAATTACGGCGCAGCTTTTAGTTTTTTGGCCAATGAAGATGGCTGGCAGCAATATTTCCTAGTAGCCATTTCAACCATTGCCAGTATTGCTATTGTTGTTTGGATGGCAAAAACTAATAAGGTGCAAATAGTAAAATTAATTGCACTCAGTTTAATTTTATCCGGTGCAGTGGGTAATTTAATCGATCGAGCGGCACTTGGTTTTGTGATTGATTTTATCGATTTTCATTATCAAGATTTTTATTGGCCAGTCTTTAATGTGGCTGATATTGCAATTGCACTAGGGGTTATGTTATTAATTTTTAATGATTTAAAAAAAGACCCAAAGGCATCTAATGAGTGATTGTTTAATTGTTGGTGGTGGCGTTATTGGCATGATGAGTGCTAGATCACTAATTATGTCTGGCGCAGAGGTGACTTTGCTTGATCGACGCGAGTGTGGCAAAGAATCTTCTTGGGCAGGTGGTGGCATTATTAGTCCACTCTACCCTTGGCATTATGACGATTTAACCAATGAATTAAGTTTTGCCTCACAAGCAGTTTATGAGGATATTTGTGCACAACTATACGACAACACAGGTATTGATTCTGAATATTTAAAATCAGGCTTATTGATGATGGATGAGTACAATTCTGTTGAAGCAATAAACTGGATGGAAAAATACAAGGTTAGCTACCAAGCACACTCAAAAGGTGCGCTGTTTGAAAACATTGCTCAAGCTCGAAATCCAAGACTATTGCAAGCGCTCAAAGCAGATATCATCAAAAGAGGTGTTAAGATTATTGAGCATGTTGAGATTGATGGTGTGCTGACTAAAGCTAATAAAGCCATTGGCGTGAGTAGTAAAAATAAACAATATTTTGCTAATAATATTGTTGTCTGTAGTGGTGCTTGGAGCTCAAAGTGGCTAGGCCTTAAAGAGGATATCTTTCCTATGAAAGGACAGATGATTGTAATTAAATCGGATGCCAATATGGTTAAGCATATTGTGCTTGATCAGGGTCGATATATCATTCCTCGAAAAGATGGTCATATTTTGGTGGGCTCTACCATGGAAAATGTGGGCTTTGATAAAAGTATCGATACCGACACCAAAGAATCTCTTTATGCGTTTGCTTGTCAAAGATTCCCTGTATTAACTACCGCTAAAGTTGAACATCATTGGGCAGGTTTTAGACCGGCCAGCACTTCTGGTAAGGTTATACTAGGTAAGCACGATAAATTTGAGCACCTATTTATAAACACAGGGCATTTTCGCAACGGCCTCAATATGGCGCCAGAAAGTGCTAATAGAGTCCAACAATTGATTAAACAATGAAAACACTCACTCTTATTTCTTTGATCTTACTTAGTTTGAGTGCTTATGCTCAATTATTTAAAGTCTCTGAACAAGGTAGTATTCTTAAATCGAGCGATGCTAATCACCGTTGTGTTATTGACGACAAATCAGAATTAGTTTGGGAAGTGAAACTTAACAAAAAAGGCTTGCAAAATACCCAAAATACCTACACGTGGTTTGATGCAAAAACCGGTGTTAAAGATGGCGAATATAGTAAAAATTGTCATTGGGGTAAGGCTTGTAATTCTCAAGCATTTATTCAGGCACTTAATGAGACAAAACTTTGTCAGCAAAATATTTGGCGCATGCCTAGTGAAGCTGAGCTAAAAACGTTATTGGTGTATGGAGATAATAACTTGCTTATTGATGACAAATTTTTCCCTAATACTCAGTTAAAAACCTATTGGAGTGCGGATGAAATAAGTGCTGATGTTGCTATTGACGTGCCTTTTTTCTATGGTGGTAGCAAGAGCGCAGATAAATCCTTTGATGCCTATATTCGTGCTGTGAGTAATGCTAACTAGAAAAATTGACCAATCGCTGTTTGATTCTTATTCAGACGATATCCCCACTTTTTTAAAAAATATTTATGCTGCTCGTGGTGTAAGCGAATCACAGCTTGATTTAGGCTTGTCTCATTTGCTTACGCCAAAATTTAACCAATTAAATACTGCGTTAAAGATATTGGAGCAAGCCTTGCTTGCTCAACAAAGAATTTTAATCATTGGTGATTTTGACTGTGATGGCGCTACTGCTTCAGTTGTAGCGGTTAAATCGTTGCGCATGATGGGTGCTAAATATATCGATTTTCTAGTGCCGAATCGTTTTGAGCATGGCTACGGCCTTAGTCCAGAAATTGTAAAGCTAGCCATTAAGGAAAAGCAGCCTGATTTGATTATTACTGTGGATAACGGCATATCGAGTTTTGATGGTGCCAAACTGGCTAAAGAATCAGGCATTAATGTGATTATTACTGATCATCACCTGCCGGGTGACACCCTACCTGAAGCTGATGCAATTATTAACCCAAACCTTAAAGGTTGTGAATTTTTAAGCAAAAATTTGGCTGGTGTTGGTGTGTGTTTTTATTTGTTTTCAGCATTAAAAACCCATCTTAATAAAATCCAATATTTTTCCAAACACAATGTTTCGGTGCCCGATCTTCGCACGGTGCTTGATTTAGTCGCACTTGGCACGGTGGCTGATGTGGTAAAGCTTGATCAAAACAACCGAATTTTGATCGATCAAGGCATTAAACGCATCCAAGCTAAGCAGTGTTCTGCTGGTATTTTGGCGCTTTTAGAAATTGCCAACCGCCCAGCACAAACCCTACAGGCCAGTGATTTAGGCTTTGCTGTGGGTCCAAGACTAAATGCGGCAGGGCGACTCAGTGATATTTCTCGTGGTATCAAGTGTTTATTAACAGATGATATTAATGACGCCAGACGTTATGCTCAAGAGTTGGAAAAATTTAACCAAAAGCGCAAAGAAGAGCAAACCCGTATTCAAGATGAAGCGCAAGCCATTGTTGATGCGCAAGATGTATCAGAGGGTAAATTTGCCCTAAGTTTGTTTGATCCAACATGGCATGAAGGTATTGTTGGTATTGTGGCAGGAAAACTTAAAGAAGATTATCACTGCCCAGTGGCAGTATTTGCAAAATCTGGTAATTTTCTCAAAGGCTCTATTCGCTCTATTCCGAGCGTCCATATTAAAGATTTACTCGATTTGGTTGATCGTAAAAATCCCGGCTTAATTCTAAAATTTGGTGGCCATGCGATGGCAGCGGGGTTGAGCATTAAGGCTGAAGAGTTTTATTCTTTTAAAAGAGCGTTTCATGATGCGATTAAAGCGCATCTCAATGATGAAATGCCAAAAATAGAATTACTTACTGATGGCAAATTAGAAGCGTTTGATATCTCACTAAACAATGCAGAAATACTTAAAACTGCTGGACCTTGGGGTCAGGGTTTTGAGGAGCCTGTCTTTTTTGGTAAGTTCGATGTAGTTGAGCAAAAAGTCGTGGGTGAAAAACACCTTAAATGTCGATTAAAGCTAATGGGCGATAAACAAGCGTATGACGCTATTGCCTTTTTTCAAGCGCCGCTTGAATCTGCAATGGCTAAAGTCGCCTACAAACTGTCCATTAACATTTGGCGAGGTAATGTATCGCTACAACTCATGGTTGAGAAAATAACTGAATTATAAAAATTTCGGAAATTTTACGAATGAGGCAAGTTTATGCATTTTTAAGGGTTGTTTTCTCAAAAAAAACTTCTAATTTCACCTTTTAATGACTATTTTTACGTATTTTGGTCAAAAATTATTATCTTTATTTTATCTATTTAAAAAATATTGTAAATTTTTAATATTAACATGCCTTTTTATCTATTTTTTTTACCAGTTGATTTTGGCAAAAATAGCGCTGTATAACGCTCGTTATTGCCTATTTATCAAGGTAAAATACAAGCTTTTATTTTTGATAATTTTGCAATGCCAATAATCACACTTCCAGACGGTTCTGAAAAATCATTTGATCAAGCGCTTAGTGTTTTTGAAGTTGCTAAATCTATCGGCTCAGGCCTTGCGAAAGCGACACTTGCTGGTAAGGTGAATGGCGAGATGGTAGATGCTTCTTACTTGATCGAGTCAGACGCTAGTGTTTCAATTATTACTGCTAAAGATGAAGAGGGGCTAGAAGTAATTCGTCATTCTACTGCACACCTTTTAGCGCAAGCCACACAAATGCTTTATCCAGAGGCGCAAGTAACTATTGGCCCGGTGATTGATAATGGATTTTTCTACGACTTTGCTTACAAAGATGGTTTTTCAGAAGGCGACTTAGCCAAGATTGAAAAAAACATGAAAAAATTGGTAAAGCAGAGTCTTAAGATTGAACGCTCTGAGATGAGTCGCGATGAAGCGGTTGAATTCTTTAAAGCCAAAGGCGAGCATTATAAGGCTGAAATTATTGAGTCTATTCCTGCTGATCAAACTTTGTCTTTATATAAGCAAGGTGATTTTATTGACTTGTGTCGTGGTCCTCATGTTCCGTCCACATCTAGATTGAAAGCGTTCAAGCTAATGAAATTAGCAGGTGCTTATTGGCGCGGTGATTCTAACAATGAAATGCTACAGCGTGTATACGGCACAGCGTGGGCAACCAAAGAAGATTTAGAGGCACACTTACACCGATTAGAAGAAGCTGAAAAGCGCGATCATCGAAAAATTGGAAAAACTCAAGATTTATTTCACATGCAAGAAGAGGCGCCTGGCATGGTGTTTTGGCATGAGAAAGGTTGGACGTTGTATCAAATTGTTGAGCAATATATGCGTGGTGTATTTAGAAATAATGACTATAAAGAAGTTCATACACCACAGCTAATTGACAGAACACTTTGGGAAAAATCAGGTCACTGGGATAAATTTGGTGATGCGATGTTTACTACTAATAGTGAAAATCGTGATTACGCCGTTAAGCCAATGAATTGTCCTGCACATATTCAGATCTTTAACCAAGGCTTAAAGTCGTATCGTGACTTGCCGTTGCGCTTGGCCGAGTTTGGCTCTTGTCATCGTAATGAGCCATCGGGCACATTGCACGGCATTATGCGTGTGCGTAATTTTGTGCAAGATGATGGACATATTTTTTGTACGGCGGATCAAATTCAATCAGAAGTATCTGAATTTATCGACTTAACATTTAACGTTTATAAGCATTTTGGTTTTGACAATGTTGACATTAAACTTTCAACCCGACCTGAAAATCGCGTTGGTTCTGATGAGGTTTGGGATCGGGCTGAAGCGGCATTGGCTGAGGCGCTAGATGCTAAAGGTATTAAGTGGGACTTGCAAGAGGGCGAAGGCGCGTTCTACGGCCCGAAGATTGAGTTTGTTTTAAAAGACTGTCTAGATCGAGAGTGGCAATGTGGTACTTTACAGGTTGATTTCTCTATGCCCGAGCGCCTAGATGCACAGTATATTGCACAAGACAACTCTAAGCAGACACCGGTTATGTTGCACCGTGCAATTGTTGGATCACTTGAACGATTTGTAGGAATTTTAATCGAACATTACGAAGGTGCATTTCCATCTTGGTTGGCGCCAATTCAAGCGGTTGTGCTAAATATTTCTGAAAAACAGTTCGATTTTGTTAAAGATGTTAACAAAAAGTTAAAAAAACAAGGACTTAGAGTGATATCAGACTTGCGTAATGAGAAGATAGGCTTTAAAATACGCGAGCATTCCATGCAACGTTTCCCATATATTTTGGTGGCGGGCAAGCGTGAAATGGAAAATAATGAAATTTCAGTACGTAAACGTGGTGGCGAAGATTTAGGATCTATGTCAATAGAAGCGTTTGTGGAATTAGTAAATAAAGAAACAATAGAGGGATAATTATTAAAAAACCTAATACAATAAAAACTCGAACTAATGACTATATTAGAGTTCCAGAAGTTCGATTAATAGATGCACAAGGTGGTCAGGTTGGTATCGTTGATACAGATACTGCAAGAGCAAAGGCAAAAGAAGTTAACTTAGATTTAGTGGAAGTTTCTCCAAATGCTGAACCGCCTGTTTGTAAAATTATGGATTTTGGTAAGTACCTTTACGAAATTAAGCAACAAAAGAAAGAAGCTAAAAAGAAACAAAAGAAAACTCAAGTTAAAACCATTAAATATCGCCCTGGCACTGAAGAAGGTGATTACCAAATTAAATTTAGAAATTTGGTTAAGTTTTTAGATAATGGTGACAAGGTTAAAGTGAGTATTTGGTTCCGTGGTCGCGAAATGCAACACAGAGAACTTGGCATGGAAATGCTGGATAGAATTGAGAAAGATTGTGAAGAATTTGCTAATGTAGAACAAAAAGCAAAGATGGAGGGTCGCCAGCTAGGCATGATGCTGGCACCCAAATCGAAAAAGAAGTAATAGCGCGGTAAAAACTGAACCAAGCTGTGTTATTTATTTTCGGCATATTTAAATATATTGTCTTAAATAAATACCTTGCTTGATTTAAATTTTTATCATGCTGTTAGTTCATGTTTAATAACACCGTTCTTTTATGAATGGTAAATATGTCCAAAGGACAAGGAGAAAATTATGCCAAAAATGAAAACCAATAGAGGTGCTGCAAAGCGCTTCAAAAAAACCGCCAAAGGTGGTTACAAGTGTAAACACTCTCACTTGCGTCATATCTTGACTAAAAAGAGTACTTCTAGAAAGCGTAGCCTACGTTCACCTGATACAGTAGAGAAGGTTGATGTACCAATGGTTCGTAGAATGTTACCGTATAGTTAAAGGAGTATAGAAAATGGCAAGAGTATCAAGAGGTGTGCAAGCGCACGCAAGACATAAGAAAATTTTAAAGAAAGCCAAGGGTTATTACGGCGCAAGATCTAAAGTTTATCGCGTTGCTAAACAAGCGGTAATCAAAGCGGGTCAATATGCATATCGTGACCGTCGTCAAAGACGTCGTCAGTTCCGTAGACTTTGGATTGTACGTATTAATGCAGAAGCTCGTAATTGTGGTTTAAGCTATTCAAGAATGATTGATGGCCTAAACAAAGCAGGCATCGAGATTGATCGTAAAGTTTTATCAGATATCGCAATTTTTGATAAAGCTGCATTCGCCAAGATTGCAGATCAAGCAAAAGAGGCTATAGCTAAAGCAGCTAAATAGTCCAAACTAAAGCCATGATTTATCATGGCTTTTTTCATACCAAATTACAAGAGACATCTTTAACAATTCATGATAATTTCTAAACAACAATCATGCATTCTTAAAGATGCCTGAAACTAAATGATTAAACCAATTCTTGAAAAAGCTAAATTAGCCATTGCTGATGCGCAAGATCTAAAAACACTTGATGAAATCAGAGTTACTTTTCTAGGAAAGAAAGGTGAGCTAACAGCTTTGTTAAAAGGCTTAGGAAAGCTTTCAAAAGAAGAACGCCCTAAAATGGGTGAGGCGATTAATCAGGCGAAAGGCATTGTTCAAACTCAGTTGACTGACAAGAAAAATCATCTAGAAACATTAGAGTTAGAAAAGCGTTTATTAGAGGAGCAGGTTGATGTTTCTCTTCCAGGGCGTAATGCAGAAATGGGTGGGTTGCATCCGGTTACTATTACACTTAAGCGCATTCAATCATTATTTGCAAAAAATGGTTTTGAAGTGGCAACCGGCCCTGAAATTGAAGACGACTTTCATAACTTTACAGCGTTAAATATTCCAGAGCATCATCCTGCTCGTGCAATGCACGATACATTTTACTTTGACGAAAGTACCGTTTTAAGAACACACACTTCACCTGTGCAAATTCGAACACTAGAAAAGCAAAAGCCACCTGTGCGAATTATTGCACCGGGTCGTGTATATCGTTGTGATTCGGACATTACTCACACGCCAATGTTCCATCAGGTTGAGGGTTTAATTGTTGATAAAAACGCAAATTTTGCACAGTTAAAGGGTTTATTAATTGACTTTTTACGTGCTTACTTTGAAAAAGAAGATTTACAAGTGCGTTTTCGTCCTTCGTATTTTCCATTTACCGAGCCTTCAGCTGAAGCAGATATTGAATGCGTTATCTGTGGCGGCGAGGGTTGTCGTGTTTGTAAGAAAACAGGCTGGTTAGAGGTACTAGGCTGTGGCGTGGTGCATCCAAATGTTTTAAATTCAGTGGATGTAGATGCTGAAGAATTTACAGGGCTTGCTTTCGGCATGGGCGTTGAACGATTGGCTATGTTGCGTTACGGCGTTAACGATTTGAGACTTTTCTTTGAAAACGATGTTCGTTTTCTAAAACAATTTAATTAAGTATATGAATATTTCAACATCATGGTTGCGTGAGTGGGTCTCGCCACAAGTAACAGACGAAGTTCTAGCTGAACAGTTAACAATGGCTGGGCTTGAAGTAGACGGTATTGAAACGGTTGCACCCGCTTTTAGTAAAGTGGTTGTTGGGCATGTAGTGAGTTGTGAAAAACATCCAGATGCTGACAAGCTTAACTTGTGTCAGGTTGATGTGGGTGAAGCTGAAAATGTTCAAATAATTTGTGGCGCTAAAAATGTGCGCACAGGTCTAAAAGTAATGACAGCATTAGTTGGCGCTAAATTACCGGGTGATTTTAAAATTAAAAAAGCCAAATTACGTGGCGTTGAATCATTCGGTATGATCTGCTCTGAATCAGAATTAGGCATGAGTGATGCTTCTGATGGCATTGCCGAGCTTGATCTAGAGGCGTCAATTGGCCAAGATATTAGAGAGTATTTAGATCTTGATGATAATATTATCGAGTTAGATATTACTCCTAATCGTGGCGATTGTTTTTCTGTATTAGGTGTTGCTCGTGAAGTGAGTGCAAATTATGACATGTCATTTGTTATGCCTGAAATTGAGCTTGACTCAGCAGGTGAATCTAACATTACTACAAGTGTTAGTAATGTTAAGGCTTGTCCTAAATATTTAACTCGAACTGTTAAAGGTATTGATAATACTGTTCAAACACCTAAATGGATGGCGGACAAGCTTATTCGTTCAGGCCAAGCACTACACTCTCCTGTGGTTGATATTAGCAACTACGTATTAATGGAGTTGGGTCAGCCAATGCACGCATTTGATTTATCAAAAATTAACAGCGATATTGAAGTGCGAGATGCAAAAATCGGCGAAACAATCGAATTATTAAACGATTCTACCGTTGAGTTAAAAGAAGATACTTTGGTTATTGCTGATGAGGATTCTGTTTTGGCCATTGCTGGTGTTATGGGTGGTCAAGCAAGCTCTACTCAAACAACAACAACTGACGTACTATTAGAAAGTGCATTTTTTGAGCCGGTATCACTAGCTGGAAAAGCTAGAAATTATGGACTGCATACAGAATCATCACTGCGTTTTGAACGCGGCGTAGATTTTAATATTACTGAAACAGCAATAGATCGTGCAGCTCAGTTAATCATTGAAATTTGCGGCGGCAAGGCAAGTGATATCTCTTCTAATATTGACGCATCTTCGTTGCCAGAATTGTCACCAATTACAATTACTCAAGCAAAAATTCAAAAGATTTTAGGTTTTGAATTAGATAATAATTGGATTGAAGAAAAATTCATTAATTTAGATTTTGAGATCAGCGATAAAACAGCTGATTCTTGGACAATAATCCCACCAAGTTTTAGATTTGATATTCGAATCCCTGCGGATTTAATTGAAGAATTAGCAAGACTTTATGGCTATGATAAATTGCCAGTGCAAAAGCTTTCATTGGACGCCAATATTAACGTCATTAAAGAGGCACAAGTTGATAAATATGACTTAATGCAGGCGTTGGTTAGTCGTGGTTATCAGGAGGTAATTACCTACAGTTTTATTTCTGAAAAATACCAAGATTTAATTGATTCATCGGCTCAAAAAATTACTTTATCAAACCCAATTTCAGCTGATATGTCTACCATGCGCTCATCACTTTGGGCAGGATTACTACAAACTGTAGAGTCCAATCAGAGACGTGGTCATACAGATGCTAGATTTTTTGAAATTGGCCTGTGTTTTGGCGGCGTTAAGGCTGATGAACAATCTAATAAATTGGCAGGTGTTATTACTGGCAATCGTTTTAAGGCTCAGTGGTCTGGCGATGTTCAGGCGCTTGATTTCTTCGATGCAAAGGCAGA
>ENA-UZWY01002762-UZWY01002762.1-metagenome-genome-assembly--contig:-Day-2--50m-contig-2762_pt1 | contig 26808 bp, 25 predicted proteins | sample MGYA00260341_ERZ794901 | MGnify/ENA metagenome assembly ERZ794901 | reverse complement strand
CGGGGTTGCGTCCGGATTTCAACCTCTAAGCGGGATTAGCTCCGTACCGCTGTTTGAAGATCAATTTGGGCTAGTGTGTGCAATAAATCATCCGCTAAATCGACGCCCTAAAAATCCAACAGTGGACGATACAATGGCATACCCATTCATTCGCAATGCGTTGTGCAATTTAATTCGATCAAACCGATTTCTTGAGAAATTAGAAGCAGCCGACGTGTCGATCCCAAATACCCACTCCCTTATTACCATGATACAAACTGGCAAATGGGTCACTGTTTTACCTGAAACAGTTGCCCGATTCATACCCGAAACGACAGTATTCAGGCCGATAATTGACTTACCAGATAAAAGACAAGTTCATCTCTATGTACGCGACCGGGCCCGCTTTAAAGACCTATCCAAAAATTGCAGAGAATTTATTCTTCAGCAACAATTTACCGTTGTTGAAGCCCAAAATTGATGTCGTCTGTCGGTTTTATTCAGTCAGCAACTTGTTACTTGCCGGTTGGACTCGTCAGACGATGCAGATTTTGTCGCGTGAGAATTCGCCTACGGCCCATGAACGAGACTGGTTTATATCGCTGTGACAGCGACAACTGAGAGTGGCAACCGCTACTCAACAACTAAAGTGCTTGTTTGAAAATAAGGTTCAGAAGCTCTTCGTTGCCCCAACGATCGGGTCAATCACAAAAAAACGTACCATTCTACTTTTTTTAAAGGTTGGCGCTCTGGGAAGGATTCGAACCCTCGACCCCCTGATTCGTAGTCAGGTACTCTATCCAGCTGAGCTACCAGAGCGCGGTGGAATGGGATGTAGAGGGAGAGATGGAAGTTTGCAATAGTAAAAAAGCATGAAGCTTCACGTATCTGCAACATCCCCTTTCGGCAAGCGAATTTCAAAACGAGTGCCATCAGGCCCGGTGTCGACGAGCATCAGAGAGCCACCATGACCGCGCACCAGTTCAGCAGATATTGCCAGGCCTAGACCCGACCCGCCTTTGCGAATCCCACCCTGAAAAGGCGTGAACAAATGTTCCTGCGCCTTGGGTGGCAACCCCGGCCCAGTATCTCTAACGTGGATAATCCAAGCTTCGTCACTGTCTTTGCAAGACACCAATATTTCACCGGGTTTTGTACTGGACGTGATTGCTTGACGTGCGTTTCGTACGAGGTTTGAAATCACCCTGTAGAGCTGTTCTGCATCAGCTCGCACGATCAAGCCAGCAGGAATATCCTCCGCAAAACTCAGGTCATAATCATCAACTGCTAGTCGTTCGCTCTCAATCACATCGGCCACAATATCGGCCAAAGGTACCCGAGTAAGTTTTGGTGGCGGTTCCTCAGCTTTGCCAAAAGCAAGCGTAGACTCACATAAATTCACCGCCCTTGTGATAGAGTTTACCAACTTGGGTGCCAGTCTCCGCACGGTGGGATCCTTGCTCATTTCGATACGATCAGTGAACAATTGGGCGGACGTAAGGATGTTACGCAGATCGTGGCTCACCTTGGCCACCGCCCCCCCAAGCTGTGCAAGCCGTTCCTTTTGCCTCAGCGAAGCTGTCAGTTCTGTCTGCAGGCTTTGCAACGCGGCTTCTGCCTCGCGCAATTCGGTTACGCCCGCCGATGGTTGGATGATACGCCGAGCATCCTCCGGCGCATCTGCGTATGACTTCATGTAGCTCACAACACCCTTTATCGGTCTCACAAGAAACGACTGAACCGCTAAAAAAAGAAGGAATGCTGTAACCACCGAGATCACCGCAGAAAGGACCAACACACGTAATCCGTAATCCAGCATCGCTGTGCGCAGCCCAGCGGTATCCATCGTGACTTCAATCAGCAGTCCGGCCTCGCGCACAGGAGATCCAATCACACGTATGACGCGATCTCCCCGATGAAACAGTTGCATCATGGCGTCCCGAGTTAGCTCAAACGCGCCAGCCTGACGCAAGTCATAAGTGGCATCAATTGGGTTTGGAATCGGCGAACTGAGCATGAGTTGACGCATTTCATCACGACGTAACACGACATTATATACTTCTGCGTTTTCCAATAATTCAGCTTCCAAAGCTTCATCTATCATGTCGTCTGCGAGCAAAGCCAACGAAGCAATCTGTGCCCGTTCCAAACGCGACAGTAAATAATCTTCTCGATAACGTGCCACAGAGGGCACGAATATTAGAATCTCCGCTAGCATCACAAAGATGACAGTCAAAATCAAAAAACGACCAGACAGAGAATTGAGCATATTATTGGCCTAACAAGCTAGGGTAACCAGCGCTGAATCAGGCCAACCACCCGTTTAATGGTAGAACTACCAAACAGTTGTGGCGAGAAATAGGCCCCCGCAACTCTCTTGTTAATCTCACCAACGGTTGGATAGGGCGATACCATCGCAGCAACTGAGGACATTTTGAGCTTGTTGGCAATAACAAGAGCCCATAAGTTTATTAATTCACCGGCTTGAGGGCCAGCAATTGATACTCCCACAGGACGTCCATTGACCACCATAGCTTTGACCAATCCTTTTGCGTTTCTTTCTGTAATTAACCTGTCATTGTGTCGAATTTCAAAGCGGACGACAGATACTTTATTCCTATACGTTTTACGCGCTTGGGCTTCGGTTAGACCAATCTGTGCAAGCTCCGGGTCAGTATAGGTAGCGTAGGGAATGTGGTCCGTGCGCGCTTTTGCAGGTAATCCAAACATTGTAGAGCGAATAATCACGCTGGCATGATATCCAGCCACGTGGGTAAACTGCGCACCGCCAGCGACATCCCCAATGGCATACACACGACGATTACTTGTCCTTAAATCAGCATCTACTGCGATACCAGTTCCTGTCGTTTCGATGCCAGCAGTATGCAGATCCAGCCGTTCAACGTTGGCCTGTCGCCCAACTGCTATCAATAAATGCGAACCAGAAAAATGACGTCCATCTTCCGTTTCAACAACAATTGTGCCAGCAAGATCTTTAATTTGTGATGCAAGTGCGTCCTCTGCAATTTCCACGCCTTCCTTTCGCAACTGAGCGAGCACAAAGGAAGCCATTTCCGGGTCGTCTCTGCCAAGGGCCTTCTGCCCTTCTATAACCGTGACTTTGCAGCCCAGCCTTATGTGAGCCTGCGCCATTTCCATCCCAATTGGACCACCTCCAATTATGAGCAAATGTTTGGGCTTTTCCTCGAGGTCAAACAAGGTTTCATTTGTTAACCAAGGAACCTCGCGAAGTCCGGGAACCGGCGGTATAAATGGGCGAGATCCAGTCGCAATAACCACACGCCGTGCTGTTATGCGATATGCCCCAGCCTCGACTACTTTTGCAGATACGAATCTGCCAAATTCCCGTATAACCCGAACACCAAGACCCTCGAAACGCTCTTGACTATCAACAGGGGCGATTTGGGATATAACTGAGGCCACGTGTGCTTTAGCCGCCGAATAGTCCACATTCGGCATAACGTCTGAAATTCCGAAGTGTTTGGAATGGCCCTGAGAAAAAGCTGCTTTGCCGCTAGCAATCAGGGCTTTAGAGGGTACACAACCCCAATTTAGGCAGTCTCCACCCATTTCGTGACCTTCTAAAAGTACTACGCTGGCACCTAACTGCGCAGCCGCGGCGGCAACAGAAAGTCCTCCTGATCCCGCCCCGATGATTAGAAGGTCGACCCGAATCTCCGTCACAGTGCTTCACCACCGCGTATCGCCTTGATGAGCATAGGTAGCGCCGCTAAGCCGCATAGGCCGAGAATAGGTAGCAAAATCTGCGGTTCAAAAATTACTCGAAGGTTCGGTGTTTTACCTTGGGCAAATACCTCACCCAAACCAGCGCCCACCGAAGTATAAACAAGTCCGCCAGGTATAATGCCCAAAAATGTTGAAATCACGTAGCGCCACAGTTTTACATTAACTAGCGCAGGTACAAGGTTTGCCACAAAAAAAGGTACAAGCGGCACCAAGCGGACTAGAAACAACATTGACCACTGATTTTCGTCAATTCCAGTTTTGATGGCCTTCACCTTACCCCCAGCGGCATCCATTTTCATCGCAAGCCGGTCCCCAAAACCCCATCTCGCGGCAAGAAAAATAAAAGTTGCGCCCATTGTCGCTGCACTGACGCTCAAAAGTACGCCTGGAAATATTCCAAACAAAAAACCTCCAGTGAGCGTTGCAACCGTTGCACCCGGAAGAGAGAATGCCACTATTCCAGTGTAGAGTGTCATGTAAAAAAATACTGTCGCAATGTAGTGCGCATCTCGATAATTCAGCAAAAGCTCTCTTTTTGAGGAAAGCAGCTCAAAGCTCAAGATATCACCCAACGTGACCGCACCGATGGCGGAGATGCTAAAAAGTAAAAACAATGGAACTACGCGTACCCAACTTTTCTTAACGTTTCGACTGCGATAGTTCACTCGTCTCGCCACCATGACTGCTTTTTTTTCTTTATCAACCACAGGATGCAATGGACAAGTGGTAAACAACACCCAACTCACGTGGGCTTGATCGCACAGACCCAATTTTGTGAAGAAATTCGTTGCACAGGGCCAAACTGAAACAATCAGATGTAACTGCACAAGAATTTTGTTGCAAAACTGTAATCTGCCGTTTGACATATCCACAGCAAAGCCCTATTTCCGTTTTTCAAATATACAGTAGCTTTGCGATTCTTTGCCGGGCTCCCATAAAGTATGGAGATGGAGCGATGAAACGCACCTACCAACCTTCGAACCTAGTCCGCAAGCGTCGGCATGGTTTCCGCTCACGCATGGCCACAAAAGCCGGTCGGAAAATATTGAATGCGCGTCGCGCACGTGGCCGGAAGTCGCTAAGCGCTTAATCGCTTCGACACCTCCATGACTTAACTGACATTATCGGAAACTTCCGAGCTTGGCTCTGCAGATAACGGAGGCGGCTTTATGTCATGCTACAGTAGCCTAAATGTAATCAAAAAAAGGCGAGACTTCGTCTGGGCTGCACGTGCCAAAAGTAAAGGTACGCGGGGAATGATGTTGCAAGCACGAGCCCGCGGTACTTCCGAAAACGTATCCGCGCGGGCCATCCGAGTTGGGTACACATGCTCAAAAAAGGTTGGAAATGCCGTCTTGCGCAATCGCGCTAAACGTCGTTTGCGCGAAGTTGCCCGGATAGTGCTTTCAGAATATGGCCACCCGGGTTGGGATTACGTCTTAATTGGACGCGCAAAAGAAACCGCCACTCGCGACTTTCAAGCGCTCCAATCGGATCTGCAGTATGCTCTGCGGATGGTTCACAATCTAAACAGATAAACTCTTGTGAACAAAAAACAATTGAAGACCAACACGTCCTACCACACGTGAACCATCTAATTCGTTGAGGAAGCGCCAAGTCAAATTACAGATATGTAATGCTCTCCGCCAGTGGCGTTGTGGTACTCAGCCTGGCCAAGCAAATAAGTAAAATTGCACATAAATGGCAGCGGCTTTAGAAATCTTAAAGTACATCACTGTCAAAGCATCATGTGACCCATACCAGCGGGGGAAATGCGTTGTTTGCCTCGCCACAAAAGCTACTAACTGCCCGACAGTCCCCCTGACTTGATTTAGCCCCCTTGGCAGCGATGCCCTGACCAGATAACTACAGTTTTGTAGAGGTCACCCGAAATGAAGAAGCAAGTTATGCACCGCGATTGGATCGCCACCGCCAGAACGCTATCCCAAGCCTTACCTTATTTACAGCGCTACAGCGGAGCTATCGTTGTAATCAAGCTCGGCGGGCACGCCATGGGAAGCGACGAAGCTTTAGACGACTTTGCGCGGGATGTAGTGCTTATGCGCCAAGTCGGGGTTAATCCGGTGATTGTTCATGGCGGTGGGCCAATGATAAACACAATGCTTGAACGGCTCGGTATTGAATCTGAATTCATCAACGGTAAACGTGTAACCGACACTGCCACAGTGGAAGTCGTGGAAATGGTTCTCTCTGGCGCGATCAATAAACGCATTGTTCAAGCGATTAACCAACAAGGCGGAAAGGCGGCAGGCTTATCGGGCAAAGATGCTAACCTGATGATCTGCGTTCAAACCAACCCCGAGCTTGGCTGTGTCGGAACGCCAGATAGTATGAACGCAGAATTCCTGCACCAATTATTCGCTACTGATACCATTCCGGTCATTGCGCCTCTCGGCGCTGGCCGCAATGGAGAAACATTCAACGTCAATGGTGACACCGCCGCTGGCGCCATTGCCGCGTCCCTCAAGGCAGATCGCTTGCTGCTACTGACAGATGTTGCAGGCGTCAAAAACACCGATGGCGATGTTATGACAGAGCTTAAAGCACAGCAAATTCGCGACCTTACCAATACTGGCGTGATTGCAGGCGGCATGATTCCAAAAACGGAGACTGCGCTGGACGCTATCGACGGCGGCGTGCGCGCAGTAGTAATACTGGATGGGCGAGCTCCCAACGCCTGCCTGTTGGAACTGTTCACTGAGCACGGTGCTGGATCACTGATCAGGGGAGACTAGAAGACCAGTCTATTAATATTCTTTACAACGAATATAAATGAGTAGTCCCGTCTCACCTAGGATTTCAGCATGGTTTCAGAATTTCTTATACGGTTACTCATTTTTCTGTGTCTTTTTATAATTTTTGCGACCCTTGAGATCTGGATCCCGCGTCGCACACTCGCACAATCGAGAGGCAGACGCTGGACCACAAATTTCGGATTAACAATTTTAAACACTATCAGCCTCCGCATAATGGCGTTTGCCTTACCTTTGCTGGCCATCGGTGCAGCAATAGATGCAAGCCAAAGTGGGTGGGGTTTATTGAATAAACTGTCACTACCAGCATTTTTGGAAATCATCTTGGTCATCATGATTTTTGATTTCGCTATTTGGTTTCAACACTTAATGACACATAAAATTCCAATCCTCTGGCAATTGCATAGCGTTCACCACGCTGACCGCGACTTTGACGTTACAACAGCACTCCGCTTCCATCCCTTAGAGATAGCGCTGTCGATGCTTGCCAAGATTGGTTTGGTTTATGCTGTAGGTCCCTCCGCTCTAGCCGTACTTCTGTTTGAAATTATTTTAAATGGAACCGCCATGTTCAACCATTCCAATATCAAATTACCAAATTCCATCGATTGGATACTTCGCATGTTTCTCGTAACACCTGACATGCACCGCGTGCACCATTCCGTGCATCGGGCAGAGCATGACAGTAACTACGGATTTTCCCTATCTGTTTGGGACCGGGCATTCGGCACCTATGTATCACAACCAAGTGACGGACATAGTAACATGCTTATAGGACTTGAATGTCAGGACGACCGCCCATCACGTTTGGTTTGGAGCCTCATTATGCCGTTCCGGCACAAATGACGCTTGAACTGCTGTCAAGCGCCGGCAACGTCAATCAGTTAAACCACATCTAAAATTTTGATTTTGGTGCTTTGCGTCAGATTTGAAATTTTCAAAACACTATTTTTTGACCAACTGTCCCGCAGTCAAAACTGCCGTGTCTACTACGACGCACAAAACAACTGGGTAGTCCTGTAGGCGCGCTAGATCGTTACTTAGTACTCAACGCAATCAATATTCACCCAAATTGTTAATGAGCAAATGCGCCAATTAGAGTAAAGGACATCGCGAGGCGCTTTCTCTTCAGAAAACCCTTTATTGTTACCAATTGCCTTTCTATCTTTCCCATCTCTGCTAATCACAACGCACACAAAGTGCGTTGGCAACTCTCGTCCAGTCTCTCAGTTTTCCGGCAGCAAAACCTTTTACTGGCTTCCCACATGCAAAAACATTCGACTGATGACAGTCTATCTCATTTTAATGTGGCATGTAGAATCCAACTGCGGCACCCTTGAAATTTCCGATAATGACCGCACCCTGGAGAAGCGAGGCAAGCGGCATCTGCAGCATTAAATGACTAATTTCGAGATGAAGGTGTCCGTCAAGCTCAGATAACCCTATCCTCATCAGTTCGGTCAAGTGAGGCCTTTTCTGGAATGGCGCTGGATGTTACCCTAAATCTGAGCTGCAACTTGCATCATGTTGAGCACCCAAATTACTTCACAAAATCAGGTAGATCAGTCAGAAGCGCGCCACAAAATTGGCCCATTCCCTCAGGATTGGTGTTTTGGCAGTGCCCTTGACGGGCGAACCTCAAGTGAACCAACGATTTCTCGCATATCCAACCGTCGCTACTGTCTTGTTATCGCTTGATATCAACCAATTGCAGCAAATAATGACAGGAACACAAGAAGTTCTTAAATTGTTAAATATAGAAGACCAGTTTTCAATCCGCACGGTTGGCTGCAAAGCCGCGCTCGTTACTTATCTTGACAGCACACCTCCACAAAAATCAAACTACTGTATTTTAGTGGCCTAAAATTTGGCTGAGAAAAAGCTTAGTCCGGTCACTTTTCGGATTATTGAAGAACTCCTCGGGTACATTTTGCTCCACAATTTGACCAGCGTCCATGAAGATTACTCGGTTTGCAACCTGACGCGCAAAGCCCATCTCATGCGTTACGCAAAGCATGGTCATGCCTTCTTCTGCGAGTTCGATCATTGTGTCCAGCACCTCCTTAATCATCTCGGGATCAAGCGCCGACGTAGGTTCATCAAATAACATGATGCGCGGCTTCATACAGAGTGAGCGGGCGATGGCAACACGCTGCTGCTGACCCCCTGACAGTTGGCCAGGGTACTTGTCAGCTTGCTCCGGAATCTTGACTTTTTCCAAGAAATGCATCGCTATTTCGTCAGCTTCTTTCCGAGGCGTCTTTCGCACCCAGATTGGCGCAAGAGTGCAATTCTCTAAAATTGTTAGATGCGGGAACAGGTTAAAATGCTGAAAGCACATACCTACCTCAGAGCGAATCTTGTCAATATTTTTTAAGTCACTCGTCAGTTCGGTCCCATCCACAAAAATGCTACCTTGCTGATGCTCTTCCAAGCGGTTGATACAGCGTATCAATGTCGATTTCCCCGAGCCCGACGGTCCAGCAATCACAATTCTCTCACCTTCGTTGACCGTGAGGTTGATATCACGAAGCACGTGGAAAGATCCGTACCATTTATTCATATTAGATATTTCAACCGCAATCTTTTCCGAGACATGCATCTTGGAGCGGTCGATTTCACGATCAGTTCTCAGTTCAGACATTTGCAGAACTCCTCATTAATGACCTGTATGAAGCTTGCGCTCTAGGTACATGGAATAGCGGGACATGGAAAAACAAACGACAAAGAACAAAAACGCTATGAATGCGAACAATTCCCAATAAATGCCATTCCATGCGGTGTCAGCCCGGATCGCACCTGCCAATCCGATAACATCAAAAAGACCGATGATCGACACCAGTGTAGTATCCTTAAAGATGCCGATAAAAGTACTCACAATACCGGGGATTGAAATTTTTAAGGCCTGAGGCATGATAATCAATCGCTGGGCTTGCCAATAATTGAGACCGAGTGAGTCTGCTCCTTCATACTGGCCCTTGGGCAAGGCGGCGAGGCCACCTCGGATGACTTCAGCCATGTAGGCTGCGGCAAATAAGGTCATCATAATCATCACCCGCAGTATGATGTCGAAGTTAGTACCAACAGGCAAAAATAGGTTTAATAAAAGCGATGCCACAAACAACAATGTGATCAGAGGCACACCCCTAATGAACTCAATAAAACCAACACACAACGTTTTTACGATGAAAAGGTCTGACTGTCGGCCCAGCGCAAGGATTATACCGATTGGTAGCGAGCAGCCGATAGCCGCAATTCCAAGTAATATAGCCAACATAAAGCCCCCAAACTGACGACTTTCAACAGTCTCAATTCCCATCGGCAAGACAGCGTCAATCACACCAGCAGCAGAGCCTGCTAAAAACATCCACCAAATAATCGGAAGCACAGCGGATGCAATCACAGAAATCAGAGATCCAGCAATTGGTGCCAGTAGGCGGAAAGCTAAATAACCGATTCCGACTCCCGCAGCAATCATAAGCGTGCCCCAGATTGAGCCACCCCACAAAAGCCAGGGCATTAGGAAAGGATAGACAGCCGTGACGTACCAAAGTTGGCGTGGCGCCCGCTCTGCAAATAAAAGTGGCGTGAGCGCCAACAACGTCAATACGAGTGCCAGGTTTACGCGCCAGTATAAATTTTCAGGATAGAAGCCGTACAACAGCTGTAACCAACGTTCCCTGACAACGCCCCAACACGCATGACCGTGGGTTGAGCCCCACGTTTCATTCATGATTTCCCGGCATTCATTCAACGAGTTTGCATTCCAAACGGATTGAAAAACCCAAGGCAACACACCGGAAAGTATGTACCATATAAAACCCATCGAAATGATGGTTAAGACAGTGTTGAGCCAGCCTGAAAACAAGTTCTCCCGCAACCATCCAATCATACCAACTGTTGAGGCGGGAGGTTTTTTTTCTGGCAGCATTTCAATGCGAACAAAAGCTTGATCACTCATCTTATCTCTCCACCAACGCAACGCGTCCGTTATACCAGTTCATTACCATCGAGATACTCAGAGAAATCAGCAGATAGCAGGCCATCAACATAAGAACGCACTCCAACTCTCGGCCAGTCTGATTCATCGTGATGCCACCTAATGTGCCAGTAATATCCATGTAGCCAACCGCTATGGCTAGTGACGAGTTTTTCGTCAAATTCAAATAATTGGAGATCATTGGCGGTATGATAACACGCAGAGCCTGCGGCAAAATCACCAATCGCATGATTTTTCCAGGGCGTAAGCCAAGCGCTCCCGCCGCTTCGGTTTGACCGTAGCTAATCGCTAGGATGCCTCCTCGTACAATTTCTGCAATAAAGGCAGCGGTGTATAGCGACAGGGCCAGCCAAAGCGCGATCAGCGAGTTGCGCATGTGGGTTCCACCCTTAAAGTTAAACCCTTTCAACGATGGATAACCGAGGTGAAAGCCTAAGATGACTAGCAAACAGATCATAGGTACCAACAAGATTGCCAAGTTTATGTGCCATGTCTTTGGGCGGTCACCGGTGGCTTCCTGGATACGCTTCGCTCGTGCTGCCAGTTTACGAATGGAGAATATACTCAACCCAAGCACCACGAAGATCGCAACCAAATCTAGAGAAATATCAAACCGCAACGATGACGCACCAAACAGGTGGATACTTCCAAGACTGTTAGAGAACAGAGCTTCGGGAATATACACCCCACGGTTGGTCACCGCCACTGTGTCAAAAAAACTCAAAGATGCTTCCGGATTTTCACCGCGAAATGCCTTAGGTGCTGGTAAGCTTTCGATCAAAATAGCCATGGCTAAAACAATCCAAAGCAGGACCGGCACGTTTCGGAAAATCTCGACGTAAACTGTCATGATTTTAGCAACAAGCCAGTTCTTGCTTAAGCGTAAAACGCCAACAAATACTCCGATGATGGTCGCCGTGATACAGCCAAGAACCGCGACAACGAGTGTGTTCAGCAATCCAATAAACGACGCTCTGAGATGCGTTTCACGGCTGTCATACTCTAGAAGCCGCTGGTTTATATCGTAACTTGCTGGGTCTCCAAGAAAGCCGAAGTCAATTGGTTTGCCAAGTGTGGCGAGGTTCGTCAAGGTATTGTTGATCAGCCATGCGGCTACCAACATGAACCCCATCATCGCAACAACCTGAATCGTCAAAGAACGGTACCGGGTGTCATAAATCAACATAGACAGCCGGAACGACTCCTTAGGAGGGTCGGTCAAAGTGGTCATTAAGGTTCTTCCCCGTTACTCGGCCGAATTATTATTCAATTTTTGGCTTTTATGTGAAAAGGGCGTAGGTTTCCCCACGCCCTTTCTTAGTAATTTTTTTTACCGGAATGGCGGCGAATAGATCAGACCTCCATCAGTCCATTGTGCGTTCAAACCACGCGCCAGACCAATCGGTGTGCTTTCGCCAATGTTGCCTTCAAACAACTCAGCGTAATTTCCACCCGCCATAATAGCGCTCTTGGCCCAGTCAGCGGAAAGACCAAGCATTTCACCTAAGTTTCCTTCAGTTCCGAGCAGACGATTAACTTCCGGATTGTTAGTACCAGCAGCCATCTCACCGATGTTGGCCGATGTCACACCCAGCTCCTCTGCGGTGATCAACGCATTAAGTGTCCAGCGAACAACATCTCCCCAGTTATCATCTCCATGACGAACTAGAGGGCCAAGAGGCTCTTTTGAGATGATTTCAGGTAGCAAGCTATGCGCATCAGGGTCCTCAAATGTCGCACGCGTTGCCGCCAGGCCCGATGCGTCTGTGGTGTAGACGTCGCATGCACCAGCTAGGTACTGCTGCTGCGCCTCAGCGTTAGTTTCAATTGGCACTGGATCATAGCTGATATTGTTCACACGGAAAAAATCCGCAAGGTTCAGCTCAGTCGTAGTACCAGTTTGGATACAAACAGTGGCACCATCTAGTTCTTTGGCCGAGGACACACCCAACTCTTTTGGAACCATAAAGCCCTGACCGTCATAGTAGTTGACGCCGACAAAGGTGAATTTTAAATCTACATCGCGCGAGAAGGTCCACGTGGTATTGCGCGCCAACATGTCAATTTCGCCGGAAGCCAGCGCCGTGAAACGGGTTTTACCCGTTGTCGGTACAAACTCCACCGCGCTGGGGTCTCCCAGTACAGCAGCGGCTACGGCGCGGCATACGCCGACGTCAAAGCCGTTCCACGCACCCTTTGCGTCAGGTGCTGCAAAGCCAACCAGACCCGTGGATACACCACAGTTCAGACTGCCACGCGCTTTGACATCGTCAAGCGTACCAGCGGCAGCAGCACCAGCCGCTAGGCCCGCCATCGTTAATGCACCAAAAATTACGGATTTTTTCATTTTTACCTCTTCCTGATATTCTGCCCTTTGCGGGCAGTCATTCGACCCTTGGATAGGCCGTGTGGATTTCAAAGGATCGCTTTTCAATCCCACGGCAACATTTTGGTCGAATTAAACACAAAACGTCAAGGGTCGGGCAAAGGATTTCAAGGCTTAACAAGCTTGACTTAACGGAAACTCGAACAATATGGACCTTAAATGTATTTTACGTCATTTTGAGAAAACGATTTGCGTTTTCGAAAGCCTGGAATTTCAACGCAATTTGTTTTGACGCCTCATCATCCACACCCCATTGCTCTTCCTGCCAAGACTCATCAACTCGCGACAACTCCCACAGCTCTGAGATAGTGCGTATTTCAGCCCGCGCCGCAAACGCTATTACAAGTGACCCCGAGAGGCTTACAAGGTCGTAAAACGCCGCAAGCGCGTAATTGTCCATGGCATGGACCTGCGCCCTTAATCTGGAAATTGCAGTCTTGTCCTGCTCCTCATACATCACACCAGACACCGAAAGTAGGCGCGCGCCCAAGTTTTCCGCAGCCCAATCCAGTATCGGGTCCCAACTCTCAGCCTGCCGCGCAATCAACTCCTCCGGAGCCACGGCGCGATAGCATAATAAATCTGTGTTGCCATACTCTGTCAGCATTTCAGCAATCTCAAAATGCTGGGTCGCAACCTTATCAATCGCTGCATTCGCAGATTTTGTTACCGGCATTGTATTTGGATCAATATCACCTTCCTGACGGTCCCATTCCGCAGCAATTGCATGTGCCATTTCCCGTGATGGAAGAATTAGGTGTGACTTGGCGGGTGTCTTAAGAACTCGCCCATCCAAACATACTGTGAAACCCTCTGATTTTTCAATTACTTCCGATGTCTTCCAGAAACGTTTTGCCACCCACCCGTTCATGAACTCAACTCCACATATCTACCAGCACATCACGTAGGTCATGGAACTCATCAATCACGATGTCAGCAGATGTCAACGCCGATGCCTTATGGTACCCCCAACTGACCCCAATTGCCGCCATTCCTGCCGCTTTGGCCATATCCATATCAAAACTAGTATCGCCAACCATAACTGCGGAACCCGCTTCAACACCGACTTCTTCTAAGGCCGTCAGCAACATCGATGGATGTGGTTTTGACGGGTGATGGTCAGATACCTGCTGGGTTTGGAATACTCCCTCTAAGCCATGGCCTTCAAAGAATTTATTCAATCCGCGACGCGACTTACCGGTCGCAACACCTAAGAATATTTCGTCAACACCGGATAGGTGTTTCAGAGCATCTCTCGCTCCAGGGTATAAAGGCGACGGAAGCGACGTCCCTTTTTCTACACGGCCCCGCCGATAACTACCTTTGTAGGCATCCACCAACTGATTTCGAATTGAGACGCTCGCATCAGGTACAAGCCGAGCGAAGGCAACATCAAGCGATAGCCCGACGATGCCCAAAACAGTATCACGATCAGGTAATTTCAAGCCTACCTGATCGAACGCGAAGGACATGGCGCCAAGAATATCAGCTTGGCTATCAACTAGGGTACCATCAACATCGAATACGACCAACTTTAGTTCGGTCATTGCAAGGCCTCGAAGGGGTCATACGCTGCCAAATCTGGAGACCACTGAAGAGCCTCAAATGTGTGTTTCATATGTTCAGGCAATGGCGCCTCTAACGATACCAGCTTTCGCGTAACAGGATGCTCAAACTGCATGATCCGGGCGTGTAAGTGCAGCTTATTACTGATTATACCACCCAACTGAGCGCCCCAGCCATCACCCAGATTTTCTTGCCCGGACCCTCCATATTTTCCGTCTCCAATGATCGGATGACCAATTTCTGCCATGTGCGCCCTTAATTGATGTGTGCGGCCAGTTATCGGCTCCATCGCAACCCATGAAGCGCGACTCGCCACCCGATACAAAGTTGCATACCTGGTGACAGCGCGTTTCGCACCGGGCGTTTTTTCAACTTCTCGGGGATGCACACAATGCATTTTTTCACCTTCGCCCTGACGTCCGTGCCCGAACGCTTTTACTAGCCCATATTTTATTTCACCCAAATATGGTGTTGGCACGCCAGCAACCACAGCCCAATAAATCTTGCGTGTTTGGCGATGCCTGATCGCTGCAGTCAAAGCGGCTGCCATCTCGCGCGTACGAGCAAGTAGAAGTACACCTGAGGTATCTTTATCTAACCTATGCACAAGCCTCGGTTTGTCCTCAAAACCAAAGCGGAGCGCCTCGGAGAGCCCGTCAACATGCTTCTTCTGCTTGCTACCCCCCTGAGATGGCAGTCCCGCGGGCTTGTTGAGTGCAATAATATAATCGTCACGATAAATTACTGTGTCGTGGATCATTTCAATATCATTGTCGGATATCCGGGCAATCGACGCTGCCCGCACCTCATGTGGCTCCGGTAGAGGTGGCACGCGAACTTGTTGGCCAGGGCTGAGCCGCACCGATGCCTTTACTCGGCTACCATCCACACGGATTTCACCTTTGCGACACATTTTCTCTATTCTGCCTTGTGCAGCATGCGGGAACAAGCGTCGGAACCACCTGTCCAGTCGCTGGTCAGAATCGCTGGGCCCAACTGTGATTGTTTGTACGCGGCTCATGTCAAAGCTCCTCTCGTCAACAAGATACCCAAAGCCAGCGCTCCAACTGAACCAACTATTGATATCAGAACATAAAAAACGGCTACACCAACCTGTCCTCGTTCCAACAGATTGACTGTCTCCAAGGAAAAGGCCGAGAACGTTGTGAACCCACCAAGCAAGCCTGTCGTGACTAAAGGAGATAGATGCGTCAGCCCACGGTGCGCGGCGAACACTACAAACGCCCCCATTAGAAACGAGCCAATTACATTTACGGTGAGAATTGCCATTGGAAATCCATGTCCAACCAAGCGTACGATCGCAAATCCAACAAGATAACGCAAACTCGCGCCCACAGCTCCACCAAGCGCCACATGTATCAAAGATGTCATCATCATCGGTCTGTCGCTTGCACCACGCCGGATGTCAAGCGTCACACAGGACTTGTCGCGCGGCAGGGATCAGCCGTTTCGTTTCAAGCGCAGCTTCGTAAAATAATCAAGTCGTCGCTTCAAATCGCGCTCAAAACCTCGGTCGACCGGAGCATAAAGAATAGGCCGCCGAACCCCATCGGGAAAATAATTTTGCCCGGAAAAACCATCCTCAGTATCGTGATCATACTGATATCCGTCCCCATAACCCTGATCCGACATCAAAGATGTTGGCGCATTCAAAATGTGTTTCGGCGGCATTGCGGAGCCAGTTTTATTAGCAAGCACTCGAGCGGCTTTAAAGGCCACATACCCGGCATTACTCTTTGGCGCCAAAGCTAAATAAGATACTGCCTGCGCTAGGGCCAATTCTCCTTCAGGGGAACCCAAGCGCTCGTAGGCTTCCCACGCACCAAGACAAATGCTCTGTGCTTGCGGATCAGCAAGCCCAACATCCTCTATCGCCATGCGTGTGATCCGTCGCGCCAAAAATCGTGGATCTTCCCCTCCGTCAAGCATGCGCGCAAACCAGTAAAGTGCAGCATCAGGATCCGATCCACGCACCGATTTGTGAAGGGCCGATATCAGGTTGTAATGCTCTTCACCCGATTTGTCGTACTTAGACGCCCGACGCATTAAACGTTTCGAGAGCGCATCCACTCCTAATTTTTCGTCAACTTGCCATGCGGCAATCTGTTCAATCAAATTAAGAAGTGCACGCCCATCACCATTTGCCATCTCGAGAAGCGCTTCACGGGCAAATCCATCCAACGGCAAAGGTCGTTCCATTACGCGTTCAGCTCTTTGTGCAAGACGTTCAAGATCTGCCAGTTCCAATCGCAATAAGACAAGAACCTGTGCACGGCTCAACAAGGCAGCGTTAAGTTCAAATGACGGATTTTCAGTAGTTGCACCAACAAGGAGTATTGTGCCGTCTTCCATATGTGGAAGAAATCCATCCTGCTGAGCCTTATTAAATCTGTGAATTTCGTCGACAAACAACAACGTTCCCATACCATTTGCCCGACGTATCTTCGCAGCTTCAAAAACCTTGCGCAGTTCGGGAACGCCTGTAAACATGGCACTAATCTGGACGAAGTTCAGGTCGGTTTCATCCGCTAGTAATCGAGCAATCGTCGTTTTGCCAACTCCTGGTGGGCCCCAAAGTACCAATGAGGACAGCGTGCCAGAAGCCAACATGGCTCCCAAAGGCGCGTTAAGATCTAAAATCTGATCTTGACCGATCACATCGGTTAGTGCGCTTGGGCGAAGCTTATCAGCCAGCGGGCGGTGAGCTTCACTGCCTTGTATTGAGTTCTCCGCCGGTATGTCAAAAAGGTCGGTCATTGTCCTCTACAATCGGAACCGCATTACAACACGTTCGGCGCCTCTTTGAACCTCAATAGTTAGGCGGCCACGCGCCTTGCGCAAAGCACGCTCAACGGCACCCGGACTATCAATGACTCTGCCATCTATTTTTCGCAATACATCACCCACAATCAGACCAAGCCGTGCACCTACTTTTCCTGGATCTTCAACCACAACACCTTCCAAATTAAGCGGCAAACCATATTGCCAAAGAACTGCTGGATTAATTCTCGATAATATTATCCCCGGAAGAGCTGCAGTGCGCCCAATCTCAAGCGTTTCTCTATTAGGCTCCTCCGGCGCAACAGTCATGCGCACGCTGAGTAGGTCTGTTTCGCCAGCACGTGCAATCAAAATATCAGCATCGGTCTCCAGCCCGACCACAGACATGCGGAAGATCATCTCAGACGGTGTATTCACAGGATGACCGTCCACTTCGAGAATGACATCGCCTTGCCGAAGTCCAGATTTTTTAAAATTACTCAATTTGTGAATATCTGAAATTACGATACCGCTTGGCGTCTTCAGTCCTAACGCAGCCACCATGTCTGCATCAACTGGTTGACCAGACAATCCAGCCCAAGGCTGCATGAACTCCGAATAACCCGCCCTGGCTTGCTCGACAAACTGCGCCACTAGCTTGGAGGGAATGGCAAAGCCAATCCCATTTGAGCCACCTGATCGTGTCAGAATTGACGTATTGATACCAATCAAATCACCATTCACATCAATTAGCGCACCTCCAGAATTGCCGGGGTTGATCGGTGCATCTGTCTGGATGAAGTAGCCTCTCGCCTGACCTGTCGCAACACCAGATCGAGCAAGGCCAGACACTATCCCACTACTAACCGTCTGGCCGACACCAAATGGGTTCCCAATTGCCAGAACAAGCTCCCCTACTTCCACATTATCGCTATCACGGAGCGTCAGGAAAGGCATTTCGCTTGCATCGTCTAACTTAAGAATAGCCACGTCAGCCTCCTCGCTTGCCAGCAAAACCCGCGCAGAATACTCGCGTCTGTCATTCAAGTGCACACGGATATCGGTTGACATACCGACGACATGAAAATTCGAAACAACAATTCCATCTTCCGACAAAATGACGCCAGACCCCAGTGAGTTTTGAACCTGCGGCCGCGTACTTCTAAATTCACGAAACAGATTTTCAAAAAAAGGGTCATCTTGGAACGGGCTGGATCGCACATTTACGACCCGCTTGGCGTAAATATTAACAACCGCTGGCGCAGCTGACTTCACCAGTGGAGCAAAACCCATAGATAACTCAGCTTGGCTCTGTGGTACTTTTGTTTCCGCCTCCACAAAACTGGCTATCAATACCATAGAGGCCATCAGAACAGTTCGGATCATGATATTTCCTCGTTTGTAGCGGCAGACATGCAGAGCACTCAGTAAATTTGCAAGGTATGGCTGAAAAAGCATTGCTGGCGTTTCAGTCAATTGGCGCGTTCAAACTAGTTCCGTGGGTAACAATACCTCCCCGATTACCAACTTCAATCGAGCCATATCTTTGCCTAAAAACTTCGGGCAGCTCTCGATCACCTTCAGCAGATAGCCAAAGTCGCAACAAATGTCGTCGGCGCGTCAAATCTGGCCAATCAACAAACTTTGTTCGGTCGTGCAATTGGGAATGATTGTATACAAATTGCATATCCCCTGGCCGAAGCTTCATTTTCAAATGTAAGTCTGGGTCATTCATATATGCATCGAACTTATTCAGGGCGGCGATGTGTTTTGTCGTCAGCCGCTTGGCTGATTCAAACCGCTGCGCGCTATCTATATATTGGCGTTGGTAAAAAACTGTAAGTTTGCCATTGTACCAACTTAACGGTGGGATTGTCATGAAAGGTAGCATGCCCTCCGGCACCTCGCCGCGCCGATCCGTGGCAATCGGGTCAAACAGGCATTGAAGCAAGTCCGGACAGTCATCCCTCATTTTGTTATAAACTGCCTCAACACTAACCAGAAGTGACTCTCCCCCCTCCTGAGCGTCTTGAATACACAACAAGCCAACAATATCAGCACTGTCAGTGTGAAACGTTTGCCGCTCATGCGTCTGATAAATTCGTGTTTTCGCATCTTTGGAGCTCATGCCGGTGTCACGCACATGACCAAGAATGTGTCCCATCCTATTCTGCGATCTTGAAGACCCCAGATGTGCTCCAATACCGCAAAAAATAGCAGCAGCCATCTCCTTGGAGTAATCAGTAACCGGCAATCCACAAATTACCTCAAAACCGATCCCGCTGATAAGTTTGTCACGCAACAGTGCCAAGTGGTCGGCAAATTGCCGCAGCGGAAACATATCACGACTGATCTCACCAATGTCTGACCCAAGAGATAAATAATGCCTTGCGGCATGCTCCAGATCTGCAATTTGCGCTCTGGAAAGGTTGACCTTCCAATCTTGCTCTCGTTGGCAGATATCTCGACCCACCCACACCGAGGGACCGTTGATTATTTCGGGTATGCTCTCCAGAGAAGGCATTTTAAGCTCCGTGATCAAAACTTCCATACACCAAAAGAATCCAATTTGGCAGTCGATCTTCGAAACGAGCGGTTAGTCTAACTCTATCAAACAACAACCGCATTAATTTCCGAGGTGCAATTCTCAATCTAAATTAATATTCTTGATTTTGCTCCAAGTGTCGACACAAATCACTGAGGGGAAATTTAGTTGTTTGGTTCTGGCAAATTGTCTTCATCCATAAAACAAAACGGTAGCAAAATTGCAGTAGCATTTGTCTCAAAGGACTAGTTTGGCAAGGGGTATCCGTCCGAGAAAGCTTCAAAAACCAGTGCCAAGTTAATCTCGTCCTCTGGTGGATAGTGAAGTCGTGCATCCTTACGACCACTCAACCCACTTGCGACCTAAATTGCTTGATCAGGTTGTACTTTTAGTTTCAACGATACACCTACCATAACAGCAACGTACCTTTTCTTAGTTACGATTTCTTCGCGTTGGTCTGTTACAATTCACCAAGATTTCGAGCTCAACAAAAAAAACCCCACTCGCTTGACGAACGGGGCATTCATTTTCACTGTTCCGAAGCTTTATTCGTCATCCGTTTCCTCTACAGCAGAGCGCGCTTTGTCTGCAGCACCCTTAGCATCCACATCGCGGTCTACAAATTCAATTATCGCCATCGGTGCCATATCACCATACCGAAATCCAGCCTTCATGATGCGAACATAACCACCCTGACGATCCGCATAGCGGGGACCAAGAACTTCAAAAAGCTTGGCAACATATTGATCCTCTTTGAGGCGTGCGGCAGCCTGACGCCGCGCATGGAGATCACCCCTTTTGCCCAACGTGACAAGTTTTTCAACAATCGGACGCAATTCTTTGGCTTTGGGCAGAGTAGTTTTTATCTGTTCATGCTCAATTAACGAGCCAGCCATGTTAGCAAACAATGCCTTGCGGTGTTCATGAGTACGGTTCAGACGACGATAACCACGAGCGTGACGCATTTTTCTATTCCTTCTTCTTTATTTTACTTTGTCTGGCGGCCGATGCGTGTCAGCCACTCTCCTTGGGGCGGAATTGCCCTATATGTCCCTGGACACCCAGGCATCTTGGGGAAGGTCGAGCTAACTCGCCCAACCCTCAAAAAAAAATTAAAATGCGTCTTCAAACTTTTTCGCCAGATCTTCGATATTATCTGGGGGCCAGTCTTCAACATCCATACCGAGGTGCAGTCCCATTCCTGAAAGTACCTCTTTTATTTCATTCAGGGACTTGCGGCCAAAGTTTGGAGTTCGCAGCATCTCTGCTTCGGTTTTTTGGATCAAATCACCGATGTAGACAATATTGTCGTTCTTTAAACAGTTCGCCGAACGTACTGACAATTCCAACTCGTCCACCTTCTTGAGCAGCAGTGGGTTGAATTCCAGGCCATCGTCTTCTTCCTGACGTCCTGCAGCTTCAGGTTCGTCAAAATTAACAAAAATGGAAAGCTGATCTTGAAGTATTCGTGCCGCAAAAGCGACGGCATCTTCCGGCGTTATCGATCCATCAGTATCAATTTTCATCGTCAACTTATCGTAGTCTAGTACCTGTCCCTCGCGGGTTGGCTGAACGTCATAACTAACTCGCTTGACCGGCGAATAGATGGCGTCGATTGGGATCAGACCAATCGGAGCATCTTCAGGCTTATTCTTTTCCGCAGACACGTAGCCTTTACCGGTGTTCACAGTCAATTCCATGTAAAGGTCCGCCCCATCGTCCAGGTTGCAGATAACATGTTCTTTGTTCAGCACTTCAATTCCGGCGCTATCGCTTATATCACCGGCCGTTACTTCACCCGGACCTTTTGCGTTGATCGAAAGACGCTTTGGTCCCTCTACTTCCATGCGCAATGATACGCCCTTGAGATTCAAGATTACGTCAGTAACGTCCTCACGAACGCCCGCGACTGAAGAGAATTCATGCAACACATTATCGATCTGTACGCTTGTAATAGCCGCTCCCTGTAGGCTCGACATCAACACACGACGCAGCGCGTTACCTAACGTTAAACCAAAACCACGCTCCAACGGCTCTGCCACAACAGTGGCCTGACTCGCTGGATCATTTCCTTGCTTTACTTCAAGTTGTGTAGGCTTGATCAACTCTGCCCAATTTTTGTGGATCATACGTCCCTCCATACCTGCCCGACTTTCATGTCCAAAAAAGTCAAACGCCCGAGGTTTCAAACGACAATCTGGCGCCATGTTGAATACACGGTTTCAGATCTTGAATTACTAGGTTACACGCGCCGGCGCTTTGGCGGGCGGCACCCGTTGTGTGCAATCGGGGTCACATCGCGAATAGAAGTGATATTAAAGCCGACAGCAGCTAGCGCGCGGAGAGCCGACTCGCGACCAGAGCCCGGCCCTTGTACTTCGACCTCAAGCGTTTTCACCCCATGTTCCTGAGCCTTCTTTCCAGCATCTTCTGCAGCCATCTGGGCTGCATAGGGTGTGGATTTCCGCGATCCTTTAAATCCCATAGTGCCCGCAGACGACCACGATATCGCATTGCCCTGTACGTCGGAAATGAGAATTTTCGTGTTGTTGAACGAAGAATTAACATGCGCGACGCCAGAGGCAATATTTTTACGCTCTTTACGTTTAGTACGAGTTTTTTCACGTGCCATTGGTTATACCCTCCCTATTACTTCTTTTTACCAGCAATGGCTTTAGCGGGGCCTTTGCGGGTTCGAGCGTTGGTGTGTGTGCGCTGTCCACGCACAGGGAGATTTCGGCGATGGCGAAGGCCTCGGTAGCAACCCAAATCCATCAAACGTTTAATATTCATCTGCACTTCACGCCTCAGGTCACCCTCAACCATATAGTTAGCGTCAATATGCTCTCGGATGGCCAAGACTTCGGCGTCACTGAGTTCATTAACTCGACGCTTTTCGTCAATCTTGACGGATGAGCAAATCTCTTTGGCAGAGGTATGTCCAATACCTGTGATGTAAGTCAGGGCGATTGGGACCCGCTTGTGGGTCGGGATATTTACGCCAGCGATGCGTGCCACGTAGTACATTCCTTTTTGTTGCGATTCCGTAGCTCCGGAACCTTTTTTCACAACATAAGCCCGACGCATTACACGGCCGGGCCTTAGCTGGTTCAGGTGGTCTGCTGATCGGGCGCGACCCAAACAGCAAAAAATAGAATCTTTGTCACAAGGTTTGCGGTTTAAGCGCCTCCTCAGTGGCTGTCAAGTAGCGTGTTTCAACTCACTCAATCAACAGTCGTTCAAGTAGCGAGAGCTCCCCACACTGCTCTCAAATCGGACAGATCAGTTAAGATTATTTAGTGTTAAAAGGAGTTCCAAAAAACAACGTCAGCTTTATCTTTTGCTGATATTCAACAGAATATTTTGGGGTAAACCTTGAGCGGTAACACTTAAGACTTATTATTTCAGTGCAGCTGCGATTTCAGATTTTACTTGATCGATCTCACCCAATCCATTTACGGACTTTAGATCGCCTCTCGCATAATAGTAACCTAGCAATGGCGACGTCTTCTTGTAGTACTCCATAAGACGCTGCTTGAGGCTATCTTCATTATCATCGGCTCGACGTTTTATATCGGTACCACCGCAGTTTATGCATTTGCCGTTTGAAGGCCAGGGCTTGGTCTGATCGTTGTATACTTCGCCGCAGGCACCGCATGTTGATCGCGCAGTAATGCGAGCGATCAGAGCCGCATCATCAACCTGCATCTCAACCACCGCATCAATTTGCTTTCCGTTCTCTTCTAGGAGTTTACCTAAGGCATCCGCCTGACCCAGCGTACGAGGGAACCCATCGAAAATAACACCCCCTTGCGTGTCGCTGCAGAGCTTTTCACGAATCAAACCAATTACGATTTCATCGGTGACTAGCTCGCCCCGAGCCATGACACCTGCCACAATCTTACCCATTTCAGAGCCACTATCCTTAGCTTCGCGCAGCATGTCGCCAGTTGATAATTGCATCATATTGCGCTCTTCAACTAAAATGCGTGCCTGCGTGCCCTTTCCAGCACCGGGTGGGCCAAGGAGAATAATGTTCATCGGCGGGACGCCCCCTTTTTGGCACGTTTTTTGCTTTTGCCACGAAGCTGAGACTTTTCAATCAAGCCCTCGTATTGGTGAGCAAGCAGGTGGCTCTGGACCTGTTGAATCGTATCCATGGTGACCGACACCACAATCAGTACCGACGTGCCTCCAAAATAAAACGGGATTGCAAACTGCCCGCGCAGAATTTCCGGAAGGAGACAAACGACTGCCAGATAAGAAGCGCCCAGAACAAGAATCCGGTTCACTACGTATTCAAGATATTCCGCTGTGCGCTTTCCGGGACGAATACCCGGCACGAATCCATTTTGGCTTTTGAGGTTGTCCGCCACGTCGTCAGGTTTAAAGCTGACGTTGAACGTGTAAAAATACGCGAAGAACACAATCATGGCAACGAAAAATAGGAGGTAAAGCGGTTGGCCTGGGCCAAAATAAGCAAGAAGCGTCGACATGATCGGGCCAGTTTGAGATCCGGAAAAGGTAGAGATCGTCGTTGGGAGTAGGAGCAGCGAACTGGCGAAGATTGCCGGGATCACACCTGACGGGTTGACCTTAACTGGAAGATGGCTCGAGCCGCCATCGTAAACCTTCATACCAACCTGACGACGCGGATATTGAATATGTATCTTTCGCAGAGCCCTTTCCATAAACACAACAAATGCAATTACGGCTACAACCATGACGATTACACCGACAATTACAGCTGGGCTAATTGCTCCCGAACGTCCCGAAGCGAAGAACTGAGCCAAAGCAGCTGGCAGCTCTGCGACAATACCGACGAATATAATCAACGAAATACCGTTCCCAATACCCCGCGCAGTGATTTGCTCGCCTAACCACATCAAAAACATTGTACCGCCAACCAGCGTTATCAGGCACGAGAAGCGAAAAAACATACCGGGGTCTGTAACAAGCTCGCCAGCTTCAAGGCTTACCGCAAGTCCGTAGGCTTGCAGCGTCGCTAAAGCCACTGTGCCAAACCGCGTGTACTGATTGATCTTCTTGCGACCCTGTTCCCCCTCTTTCTTCAGCTGCTCCAGAGCGGGCACCATGGATGTCATGAGCTGTACGATAATCGAAGCCGAGATGTACGGCATTATGCCAAGAGCAAAAATGCCCATGCGGCCCAAAGCGCCACCTGTGAACATGGAAAGAATGCCCCCAAGGCCAGAAGCGGCTCCTTCCATAAATTCTCGGAGGGCAACGCCATCAATCCCAGGAACTGGAATCCATGTGCCAAGACGGTAGACAATCAGCAGCCCCAAGGTGAATAGAATGCGGTTGCGGAGGTCGGTGGCTTTTCCAAGTGCGGCCCAACTCGTGTTGGCCGCCATTTGTTCAGCTGCAGATACCATGCGGATCTCTCTCAGAATTAAAACGCCGCCAGAACCGTTTTCCGGTCAGGCGGCGTTTGGAAAACTTCAACGGATGTGTAAGCGGATGAACGTCCGCTCACAACCTCTTATTCGGCTGCTGATGTGGATTTGATTTTCAGCGAGCCGCCCGCTTTCTCAACAGCCGCGATCGCCGACTTGGACGCGCCAGTGACTTCAATGTCGAGTTTTGCGGATATTTCGCCTTTTGCCAAAATCCGAACACCGTCCAAAACTCGACGCACAAGCCCCGAGCCAACAAGAATTTCTTCCGTTAGGGTCGCATCGGCTTTTATCTTTCCCTCATCAACAAACTTTTGGATCAAGCCAAGGTTCACGACGGAGAACTTTTTGCGGTTGGGTTTGTTGAACCCCCTCTTCGGTAGGCGCTGATACAACGGCATTTGGCCACCTTCGTAACCATTGATTGCCACGCCTGAACGGGATTTTTGGCCTTTTATACCGCGGCCACCCATCTTACCCTTGCCCGAGCCTGGGCCCCGACCGACGCGCGTACGCTTTTTAGTCGCACCTGGATTGTCGTGTAATTCGTGCAGTTTCAATTCGCTTCTCCTTTACCGGAAATAACCCCTGAAGCGTAAGTGGGCTAAACGCGGCTTTTCTAACATGTCGATTCGAGGACGCGTGGTCCTATAGCGCGATATAGACAACTGCGTCACTGTGATCAAGAGCGAGATTTTTCGACACAAAATTTCCAGGCTCCTTAAACTTCCAGTTCTTGCAGATATTTAGTCTATCGATGTTTTTGTCCGCCAATCCCCTTTTGTGTGGCGGACGTATCTGATTTGTTATTACACACACAAACACTTGCCTACGCGGTACAATTACGCACTCTACACGGCAATCGAATGTGACGATCAGTTCACTAAAAAGCAACGCCCCGCAAATTTTTGCAGGGCGCTCAGAATAATTATTAGTCTGGTCTCAAACCGGAATTATTTAGGTTTTTTCTTCAACAACTTCTACTAGGTGCGGAATTTTGTTGATCATACCTCGAACTGAAGGAGTATCCTCCAATTCACGAGTGCGGTTCATCTTGTTAAGACCCAAGCCAATCAATGTCGCCCGCTGGTCTTGCGGGCGTCGAATTGGGCTGCCAATCTGGCGGACGATGATAGTTTTAGCCATATCTCGCTACTCCTTTACACTGCGGCGGCTTCGGGGGCCGCAGGCGCTTCGCCCCGATGCAGAATGTCAGCGACCTTCTTGCCGCGACGTGCAGCGACGTGGCGTGGGCTGGACTCTTTCTTAAGGCCATCCAAAGTTGCGCGGATCATGTTGTAGGGATTTTGCGAGCCGACCGACTTAGACACAACATCTTTGACGCCAAGCATCTCGAAAACCGCACGCATCGGACCACCTGCAATGATACCAGTACCTTCAGGTGCAGTACGCATAATTACTTTTCCTGCACCATGACGACCTTCGATATCGTGGTGGAGCGTACGACCCTCTCGCAGCGGGACTCGAATCATCTGGCGCTTGGCCTGTTCGGTGGCCTTACGTATAGCTTCGGGTACCTCTTTTGCTTTGCCCTTACCAAATCCGACACGACCTTTTTGATCGCCCAC
>ENA-UZWY01005481-UZWY01005481.1-metagenome-genome-assembly--contig:-Day-2--50m-contig-5481_pt1 | contig 26870 bp, 24 predicted proteins | sample MGYA00260341_ERZ794901 | MGnify/ENA metagenome assembly ERZ794901 | reverse complement strand
GACGGATGCTGCGCTTCAACTTGACGGCTGCTGTGGGCTCCGAGCAGTCGTTTGCTGCGTTTTACGCAAAGGTCCGCTTTCGATCTGGGCGGTCGTAAGTCTGCCAAACGAAATTCCATGGCATCCTATCTGTTCGTCTTCAATTCCACTGGACTTCGCGGTTAGCCTGAGCGGTACTGTCCAAACAAACGACTCTCCTTTCCCTCCTTCGGCCCGGACCTCCGGGCTCTGCGCAGTACCAGCGGCGCGCCTGCCGCGGACACACGTAAAGGAGGTTAACTATGGCAAAACTCAATAAAGACAAAACCGCGGACGTACCCGTCGGGTGGGTTGTAAAACCCCGACGCAGGCTTTCAGCCAAAAACCCAAAGACCAAACGGGACCAATTGATCCGGATGTTGAGTTCCACGAATGGCGCGTGCGCTGACGCCATCTGCCAGAAATTGGGCTGGCTGCCCCATTCGACGCGCGCAGCGATATCAGGACTGCGCAAATCCGGGTTTGACGTCAGCAGTGAAAGGCCCGGCCCGAGCAAACCGAGGCGATATCGTATTATCGCCAATCCTGCTGCCGAGGTCGCCAGAAATGCAGGTTGATCAGGCGTTGTTCGAAGAAGGGTCGTACATCAATCGATCCACGCCCGACCCAGCAAACCTCTGCCGCCGTATTGAGGCTTTAGCCGATCTAGAAAACGCTGATCTGCGAGCAGCTTGGCAAAGCGCCTGGGGAAGTGCGGCCCCAAAGGGCGCGCGCAAACGGTTCCTGATGCTGGGGATTGCCTGGAAATGGCAGGCAGACGCGTTTGGCGGATTTAATCGAGAGCTGGCGCGGCGCTTGTCGGCTTTGGAGGCGCCTAAGCGCGTCGCATCGATTAATGACAAAAAGCCCACGACCAAAGTCCCAATTACGTCTCGCCCCTTGCCCGGAACAAGGATCCTGCGCGACTGGCAGGGCGAACGACACGAAGTCCATGTAACCGAGAAGGGCTATCTCTGGCGGGGCAAAACCTTTGGATCACTGTCTGCTGTTGCGAGAGCCATCACCGGGGTTAGTCGCAATGGCCCGAAGTTCTTTGGGCTGCGCGATGAACAAAGGTCGAGTTGATGGCAAAGAAACTGCGCTGCGCAAATCTATACCCGCAATTCGACCGAGGAAGGTCTGGATCAGGCCTTCAACTCTCTGGATGCACAGCGCGAAGCTTGTTCCGCCTACATTACCAGCCAAAAACATGAAGGCTGGCAGGAACTGCCAACTCTTTACGATGATGGCGGGTTCTCTGGCGGTTCATTGGAGCGACCCGCAGTAAAATGTTTGCTGGCAGATATTGAAGCCGGAGAAGTGGATATTGTCGTTGTTTACAAAGTTGATCGCCTAACACGGGCATTGGCCGACTTTGCGTGGATGGTTGCCATCTTTGACGCCGCAGGTGTGTCCTTCGTCTCGGTCACCCAGCAGTTCAACACCACGACCAGTATGGGGCGGCTGACCCTGAACGTGCTGCTGTCGTTTGCGCAGTTCGAACGCGAGGTGATGGCAGAACGCATCCGGGACAAGATCGCAGCCTCAAAAGCCAAAGGCATGTGGATGGGAGGCATTCCTGCGATTGGCTATCGCCCGGAAAACCGAATGCTGGTCCCGGTGCCCGAAGAAGCCAAAACGGTGCTGCATGTTTTTGAACGCTACTTGGAACTGAGCTCAGTGCGTAAGCTTCAAGCAGAATTGAAACGGGCAGGGCGGCTGACGCCCCTTCGCGTCACACAAAAAGGAAAGACGTCTGGTGGATGCACTTTCTCCACAGGCAAACTTTACCACGTGCTGTCGAACCCAATCTATGTTGGACGCATAAGACATCGCGACAAGATCTACGCGGGCCAGCACGAGGCTATCGTCGATCAAGATATCTGGGACAAGGTTCAGGCGATGCTTTCAGGCAATCGAAACAGTCACGCCAGCCGTAGCAAAGCCCGCAACCCAAGTCCGCTTGCTGGCAAACTGTTTGATCCGGCGGGGAACCGACTGCGCCCTGCACACACGACCAAATCGGGTCGTAGGTATCGCTACTACGTCAGTCCTGATTTAATTGAGGGCAGCGTGGAAACCGGGGCAAAAGGCTGGCGGATCGCTGCTGAAGAGCTTGAAGCGAAAGTGGCGAAGGCTATCGCTCAGCATTTACGGAAAGCTGATACGCGCCAAGCATTGGTTGCGAAAGCTAACGATCAACACAAAGTCGCTCAGAGACTAAGAGCTATCGATGAGCTAATCGAAACACTGCAATCCCGAGGTTCGCGGCACAGTAAAACGCTGATGAAGAAGATCGTGCAACGCATCGATTTTGCAGAGGAAAAGCTTACCGCGCGGATCGAAGTAGGGCAGGCATTAAAACACTCCGAGAGTCAAAAAGATATCGAACTTCCGGCACTTGAAATTACCGCCCCAATCCAACTGGCCCGTCGGGGCGGCGAACTCAAACTCATCCTGAAGGGTGCGGCAGGGGATGCTGCCAATATCGATCCCAATCTCATCAAAACCCTGCTTGATGCCCGGCGACGTTATCGATCTTACACCGGCGAAGCTGAAACGACACTGTCCCAAATCGCGACCAACGACGGCACAGACACCGCTGATGTCTCGCGATCGCTGCAACTTGCGTTCCTGGCTCCTGACCTGGTTGCCAACATTCTTGACGGTCGCCAGCCGCCAGAGCTAACTGCGACAAAGCTGAAACGCCTGGAAAAATTACCACTTCTTTGGGAAGATCAGCGCGCGCTTTTTGGGTGAAACCCGACATCCCAGCACCCAAAACCTTCAAATGATGCACCGATAATTTAGTTTGGACACTCAAAGAGACGTTTGTGGCTTGCCGCGGGATTCCGCCCGGATCTGTGCGTCTCAGTGCCAACCCAGTGGGCAAAACACAAGAAGGCATCCGCTAACCCGCGGAAAACTCGCGATAATACTGAGTGCATGGAAAGGCGGTGGGCAGCTCAAGACTGTGTGGTAGGCCCGGTAGGACTCGAACCTACGACCAAAGCGTTATGAGCGCTCTGCTCTAACCAACTGAGCTACAGGCCCGCCATGTATCCTGCTACCAGAACGACGCTCGGCGTCAAGGGTAACCGTTGCCCTTAACGCGGGGATGGTCTAGTGCCTCAGCCAAACGCATAACGGAGTGTTCCATGGGTGACGGCAAAATCGGAATGACCTATGCAAATGCAGGGGTCGACATTGATGCAGGTAATCGACTGGTAGAACGTATAAAGCCGGCCGCACAGCGAACTTCTCGTAGTGGCGTAATGGCTGGTTTGGGCGGGTTTGGCGCTCTTTTTGATTTGAAAGCAGCGGGATATACCGACCCCATTCTCGTGGCGGCCACTGATGGCGTTGGGACAAAACTGCGGATCGCGATCGATACTGGCAACGTAGATTGGGTCGGTATTGATCTGGTGGCAATGTGCGTGAACGACTTAGTTTGTCAGAACGCCGAGCCATTATTTTTTCTTGATTATTTTGCCACAGGTAAACTGGAAACCGAAGTTGCCGCACGCATAATAGAAGGGATTGCAGAGGGGTGTCAGCAAACTGGCTGCGCGTTAATCGGTGGTGAAACTGCTGAGATGCCTGGCATGTATGAGGCTGGAGACTTTGATTTGGCTGGATTTTCGGTTGGAGCTATGGAACGTGGAAAGGAGTTGCCGAACGGCGTGGCTGCGGGAGATGTTCTTTTGGGATTGGCTAGCAATGGTGTGCATTCCAATGGTTATTCATTAGTACGCAAGCTTGTGGCGGCTTCAGGGCTTGGCTGGAATGATGATTGCCCGTGGTCAGATGGAACCCTTGGAGAAGTATTGCTAGCACCAACTAGGCTGTACGTAAAACCAGCCTTGGCAGCAATCCGGGCAAGTGGAGTGCATGCTTTAGCGCACATCACGGGGGGTGGTTTGACTGAGAATTTGCCTCGTGTGTTGCCAGTGGATCTCGGTGCAAAAATTGATTTGAACTCTTGGGAGCTACCACAAGTTTTTAAATGGCTTGCAGCGACTGGAAATATGTCAGAAAGCGAAATGCTGAAAACATTTAATTGTGGCCTCGGTATGATTTTCTCTGTGGCCTCCGATCGTGCGGATGTCTTAGAAGATTATTTAACAAGTCAAGGTGAGACTGTTTGCAGAATTGGGGTGGTCGCGCATGGTGGTGGCGTACAGTACTCAGGACGTCTCTTTTGAAAAAACGAGTTGCAATCTTCATTTCCGGTGGTGGTTCCAACATGGTACGGTTGATCGAAGATATGCAAAATACCGACCACGCCGCGGAACCCGTACTTGTCGTGGCTAACAACTCTGCGGCTGATGGTCTTAAAAAGGCAGAATCGCTTGGGATTGCAACCGTTGTTGTAGACCATCGACCCTTTAACGGCGACCGAAGTGCTTTTGAGGCGGTTTTACAATCCGAATTGGCTAAGTACTGGCCAGATATTTTGTGTTTGGCGGGTTTTATGCGGATTTTGACTGCAGGCTTTGTGGCTCCGTGGGATGGTAGAATGTTAAATATTCATCCCTCTATTTTGCCAAAATACAAAGGACTTAACACGCACTCTCGGGCATTGGGAGCTGGGGACACGGAACACGGCTGCACCGTGCATATGGTAACACCTGCATTAGATGATGGTCCGATATTGGGGCAAGCCAAGGTGCCCATACTTGAGGGCGATACGTGCGAAATGCTGGCCGCTCGTGTCCTTGAACAGGAACACAGGCTTTATCCCACAGTGTTGAGGCGATTTGCGGCTGGTAACATGTCACCCATCATGCTCTGATTTCTTGGGGCTTAATTGCATTTCCACGGGATTACGCTTAGGTCTTACGCAGACATCGCGTCTTGTAATTTAAAAGAAGAATTCCAGTACATGAGAACCCTGACAACAACAGAAGACCTCGCGCAATTTTGCCAGATGGCGCAGGGCAAACCCTATGTAACGATCGACACAGAGTTTCTGCGTGAAAGAACCTATTACTCTAAGCTTTGCTTAATACAAATGGCCTTGCCCGGCGGTAGTAGTGAAAATGCGGTTTTAATTGATCCACTGGTTGGCGAGATGTCTTTGGAGCCACTGTACGACTTGTTTCGAGATACGAGTATTGTCAAAGTGTTTCACGCTGCCAGACAGGATCTAGAAATCTTTTTCATTGAGGCGGGAGTTTTTCCTGACCCGCTGTTCGATACGCAGGTTGCGGCTATGGTTTGTGGTTTTGGTGAGCAAGTAGGATATGAAACGCTTGTACGTAAGATTACCAAGCAGGGACTTGATAAATCTAGCCGTTTCACGGATTGGTCACGGCGCCCCCTATCTGACGCACAAAAAAATTATGCGCTGGCTGATGTTACGCATTTACGTCAAATTTACGAATTCCTGGCGACGCGCCTAGACGAAAGTGACCGTGGCCATTGGGTTGAGGAAGAATTACAAACCTTGACTAATCCTGCGACTTACACCGTGAAACCTTCCGAGGCTTGGCGGCGTGTTAAAACCCGCACAAATTCCCCAAAATTTCTCAGTATTGTCAAAGAATTGGCGATGTTCCGTGAACAGTTTTCTCAAAGCCGAAATATCCCCCGCAATCGTGTGTTCAAAGACGATGCGTTGGTTGAGCTTGCATCGGCAAAGCCCAGTAGTTTGAACGATTTAAGTCGTTCGAGATTGCTGCTTCGGGAAGCTCGAAAAGGTGAAATTGCTGAAGGCATTCTTAAAGCGGTTGAACTTGGGCTGTCCTGCCCACCTGAGGACATGCCCCAAATGGAAAAACGTGATGATAGGCAGCAGGTGAACCCGGCTCTGGCCGATTTATTGCGCGTACTTTTGAAGGCCAAGACTGAAAGCTCCGGGGTCGCGCCAAAACTCATCGCGACAGCATCGGAACTTGATGCTTTGGCATCCGGGAAACGAGATGTCGTAGCGCTGAGCGGATGGCGCCATGAAGTTTTTGGAGAAGATGCATTGCGCCTGTGCGATGGAAAGGTCGCACTGGCTGCTAACGGCAGTTCTATTAAAATAGTGCAACTCTAATTATTTTCATACGACCAAAGTGAAAAATCTTTTTTAACGCTAAGGCACCTATTTTAAAAAACTTGTGGAGTACTTTTGCGTCATCGACGCGCCTGTCTCGCGTTGCTCGCTGCAACGACGCGTATTGTTCGTACACCTTCGAGCTGCTGTTTGGTTGCAACCGTTGCTACCGTGACTTCGCGCGCCTGTTCAGTTCCGCCCCACGGGGCTCCTTGCGGGTGAACTGCCAAAAGATCAAGTGTTATGACACCGTTTTCTGATTTCCCGTCGTTGCGTGGAGCGAGGACAACGGAGTGCACTCCGTGCACGCTAGGTACGCCGACAACCGTGATGAGTGCGCCTTCAGTAACCCTCGAAACAGTCACAGATTTGACAGTTTGCACAGGCGAACCTGTGAAAGTTGAACTTTCGGGATTTCGCGAAAACAGGCCTTGAGTGTCCTCAGGCAGCAATGGGTTTGTTGTACCTTGAGGGACCTCTTCATCCCGATCAAACCAAGTTACCGGGTTCCAACGGGACTGGCAGGCGCCGAGCACCAGAAAGAAGATCAGGGAAAATGACAGGGCAGTGCGCATCAATCAAGCCTCATTCTTTATCCAATGGGTTAGCGCATCAGGACCAACTTGAAAAGTGTGAATACCGGGACTAGACCTTTTGAGCAGTCGTACTTACGTCAGGTGCTGGATGAGGAGAGCAATATGGCAACGGAAGCCTTTGAAGAGATCGTAGAAGACTTCGAGTTTATCGAAGACTGGGAGGATCGTTATCGCTATGTGATCGAACAGGGTAAAGATATGGCGCCACTTGACGACGCTCTGAAGGTTCCCGCTACCAAAGTCGAAGGTTGTGCCAGCCAAGTTTGGTTGCATGCCACTATTGACGATGGATTGATCCATTTTGATGGAGACAGCGATGCTATGATTGTGCGCGGTTTGATTGCTCTGTTGCGTAAACTGTTCAATGGGCTCAGCCTGAGTGACGTTATGGCCGTAGATGCTCGCGCTGAAATGACCCGAATTGGATTGAATGAGCATCTTTCTTCACAGCGTTCCAACGGATTGCGGGCGATGATTGAGCGAATTCGGATGACGGCGGCGGACTCGGCCTAAAAAATCACTTTGTTTCAGCGGCATTTCGATAATGGTTGAGAATATAAACCCTGATCGCAGTCGCGAGCCCTGTTTTTATATTTCTCTCCGCATCAATTTGGGCAGCTAAAACATTAATTGCCAATTTTTTTTGGGAAGCAATATCGCGAAATGCACCCCAGAACTCGTCCTCTAGCGACACAGAAGTTCTGTGGCCATGCAGTGTGAGTGATCTTTTAGTCGGACGCGTGGTCATGTGTCATCGCGCTTGTGATTATCTAAATTTGCCTTCGACTTGGCCGTTTCTGCCAAACTACGGTTTTTGTCGTCCTTGGCGCGTCCAAACTTCACACTATTACTTTTGGCGCGTACTTTTTTTTCCACTTGTGCCTTATGCTTACGGAACTGATTTAGGTTGGTAACATTGTTCATGAGTAAAGCTTAACGTATCATTTCTGATTTTCCACTGAAACCTGCGAATTGCCTTGATAGGAGCGCAGGTATCGTTGCCAGGAGTGATAGCTTTTAGTGAAAATTCTTTACAAAACACATTATTTCTTAACTCAGCCAAATTTTTTTTAAAGTCTAGCAAGTTCAGTGTGCCATACTCAGAATAGCTAAGCCACACGCCCAACGTTGCAACAAATTGTGCGCGATGGTGCAATGCACACGGGATCACATTTTGAGAGGCCGTGGGTGTATTGAGGATTACATGTGTTACCCAAAACTCTGCCAATAGTCGGTTTGCGACACAGCAATAGCCAACACTGGGTTCAACACCGCAACCCAATCCATAAAATAGTCAGTACCACAGCAAAAGGTCTGTATTTGGTGTGTCTACGAATTACACAACTTTAGCGTGCATTGCACCCGTCTAAGTCAATAAAATTTCAGGAAAATGGTGCCTTTGGGCGGAATCGAACCACCGACACGAGGATTTTCAATCCTTAGGTCCCACCATCTGTTCGGGTCGCACCACTTCGTCAAAAGTTTTCTCGTCCACAAAGCCAAGTGCAACGGCCTCTTCCTTGAGGGTCGTTCCATTTTTGTGTGCCGTCTTGGCGACTTTGGTTGCGTTATCATAACCTATAGTCGGCGCTAGAGCAGTCACTAGCATCAGGCTCTCTTTCATTAATTTCTCAATACGCGGTTTATTTGCCTGAATGCCGTTTAACATACGTTCGGTAAAGCTATCGGCAACATCACCTAGCAACTGGATAGATTGTAGTAAATTGTATGACATCATCGGGTTGTAAACGTTTAGTTCAAAATGCCCTTGTGAACCAGCAAACGTCATCGCGGCATTGTTGCCCATGACATGCGCGGCGACCTGGGTCATCGCCTCAGCTTGGGTAGGATTAACTTTTCCGGGCATTATCGACGAACCAGGTTCGTTTTCTGGCAGAATTAGCTCTCCCAGCCCTGAGCGAGGGCCGGAGCCAAGAAAGCGTATGTCGTTAGCAATCTTGTACATCGAGCCAGCAACGGTGGCTAGAGCGCCGGACATAAAGACCATGGCGTCATGTGCTGCCAATGCTTCGAATTTATTGGGCGCGGTGACGAATGGTAATCCGGTTATTTTGGCTATATTGGCTGCGACAACCTCGCTCCAACCGTGTTGAGTGTTCAAGCCTGTACCGACTGCCGTGCCGCCCTGTGCCAACTCATAAATTCCGGAAAGTGCTGCGTCAACTCGGGAAATTCCTTGGCGAATTTGATGTGCATAGCCACCGAATTCTTGTCCTAGTGTCAGCGGTGTTGCATCCTGCGTGTGTGTTCGCCCAATTTTAATTATATCTTTAAACTCTTCGGATTTGGTTTCTAGCCCTTTGGCAAGTTTTGTTAAACCCGGTATCAGAACATCGCGAACACTCATCGCGGTCGCAACGTGCATTGCTGTTGGAAAAGTATCATTGGACGATTGACCCATATTACAGTGATCGTTGGGATGAACTGGATTTTTCGACCCTATAATGCCGCCGAGAATTTCAATGGCTCTATTGGCAATCACCTCGTTTGAGTTCATGTTCGACTGCGTGCCAGAGCCTGTCTGCCATACGACAAGTGGAAAGTTATCATCAAACTTTCCTGAAACTACTTCGGATGCAGCCTGAATGATTGCATCACCTAAATGATCATCAAGCTTTCCATTGGCTTTGTTCGTCATGGCACACGCCTGTTTGATGACGCCCAGCGCGCGAACGATGGCAACGGGTTGCTTCTCCCAACCAATCGGGAAATTCATAATTGAACGTTGGGTTTGAGCTCCCCAATATTTTTCGGCGGGTACTTCTAGTGGGCCAAAGCTATCGGTTTCCGTGCGAGTTAGAGCCATTGTGACCTCCGAGATAAAATTTGACAAAGACATACCGAAAGGAGCGCAGAGTGCAATACTGTATACCGTGGAATACTGCAGTTTGGCGACTGATAACCGTCGCTGCATCGGTATTGCTTGCTTACGTGGCTTGGTGGACGTACGCGCTCAGCAAAATCACTGGCTCTCAATTCTCCAATGCGGCCCTTACTGCTTGTCCTGCGATAAGAGAACTTTAGGCTGATTACTTCCGGAAGCTATCAAGGCTGACGACATCCGCCTCTTTCTCACTTTCTTCCTCCTTCGCCTCTAAATCCACCTCCTCTAGAAGATTTTCTATGTCAGCTTCGTCTTCCTGCGTCTTAAAGCTAAGACCGAATTCAACAGAAGGATCAACGAACGTCTTGATGGAGATGTATGGAATGAAAAGTGGTTCTGGCGCATCCCCAAAGTTGAGTGTGATAGCAAATCCATCATCACCAACTTCGAGGTTGTCATACCAATGCTGTATGACGACTGTCATTTCACTTGGGTATCGCTCTGTGAGCCATTCTGCAATTTTGACGTCTGGGTGTTGGGTGTCAAAGGTAATAAAAAAGTGGTGTTCACCCGGCAAACCGTTCTTTTTAACATCCAAAAGAACTTCTTGAATGAGGCCTCGCATGGCACAATGCATCAGGTTTCCATAATCTATTGTATTGGACATGGCTTCCTTCCCAAAACAACTAATAGACTTAGCATAGTAGATTCGGCGAAAAACGAAAGATGGCCAATGCTGAATTCTTGAGTAACGAGACAACCTTTTTGTCGTGGCGCTGGCTGCTGTGAGGCCCGCTTGAAGAAAACGGATATAGTGCGTTGTGGGGAAGAGTGAAGTGCAGGCTTCTGTTGCCAGGTGCCTGCGAACCCCGCCTTAGGTCGCTAAACCCAAGGAGTTAGTTTCGGCGACATTAACAGCTTACGCTGCTACTGCCATTGCCGGAGCACGATTGTCATTTGCAATTGTACAGTTTTCGCCGATAACGGTGGCAGACAGCCGAAACAAAGCTAACCTCTTTAGACGTTCGTCGATCCTATTTCGTCCCCATCTATCCTCAAATGAAGGATGGTTGGTGGAGACGCCGGGTACCGCCCCCGGGTCCGATCCGCTTATTGCAGGCGCATTTATGTTCATAGTCCCCGAAGAGACACTTTCTAAATAGTGGCAGTTTTGATGTCGTGCAAGCACTTGGAAGAATTCTGGATGTTTAAAATGCGCTGCGTCGTGCGCTTTGACGAGTTTCGCGCCAACAAAAAGGCTTTCCATCTGCTATCGGGCGTATTGCTTGATGTATCTTGTCATCAAATGGGGGGTGGGAAGTCGAAGACCAAAAATCATAATTTATCAACATTAAGTTCAATCAATAGAATACTGATTTAGATAATAAACACCAAATTATATAATAGAGAAAGAATTTTTAATGGTAATTAGATGGTCTCTAAAATTTGCGTGCGATTGCTGGTAATTGGTGCCATCGCTAGTTGGTAAATTTCCGTAACAAAATGCAAATGAAGTTGTGCAGGTCATATAGCACGTCTAAAATTTTTCTATGGTTATTGAAGCCAACGTGCATCTCACTCAGAGCGCGCTGCAATCGGGCCTGTGTTGGTTCACAGCTTTTTAAATGAGCGTTAGCGCGTGTCCTCCATTAAAGCCAAAAATGATGCTTAAATTTGCGAAAAACTGGACCTGCGGTTGTGCGGCCTGCTTCACCATTTTGATCAAGACGGATTAGTGTTCAGCTGATTGGCGCGATTTGTAATAAAGGCCTGCGCCAATTCTTTTGTGTAGGACTCCAGATGACACAAGGCTTCGCTCACTGCTAAACCATCGCTGCTTTCTATCGAGTCTGCTATGCTTGCGTGTAAATCCACAATGCGCTCGCGATTACGCTGAGTGAAGGTGATCATATTCATCAGGGGCTGCATAGCTTCAACTGCACCGGCAAGCTGATACGATAGGACTGGATTGCTGGCGCCATCGACAAGAGCGCGATGAAAGGCGACATCGCTGTCACAAAAGCTTTCGTCAGAGAGGCCGGGCTGAGATTGACGATGGATCTCTGCCCGCATCGTTGCGAGGTGATCCGGTGTTCGGCGTTCCGCGGACAGTTTAGCGCAGGCACGTTCGAGAGCAAACCGCGCTTCACACGCAGTTTCAAAGTCAACCGCATTCATAGAGAGAAGTAATGTGGATGTTGTAGTGTGCTGAGACTGCGCATCTTCATAACTTAACCGACGAACAAATGCTCCCCCAGTTGCACCACGCTGTGTGCGGATAAGATTTTGGGCTGCAAGTCTTTTTAGGGCTTCACGAACTGTTGGACGCGATACCTGAAATTGGTCGGCGAGCTCGGCTTCAGATGGTAATCGTTCGTCCACTATGATGCTGCCGGTAATAATGGAGTCCCGGATCGCTTTGGCAATCTGGGCTGAAAGGTCGGAGGGGCTTTTAGGGTCAATTTTCATTTGTCTTACATTTAATGATTGATCGAACTTTAAATGTCTGACATTAAATAGTCAAAGGCATGCGTTGCGTAAGGAGAATGTAATGCTGCGCGTACTTCAACTTCCATTGCGATCGATATTATGGATCGGTTTTTTCGCCACAATTTTAGCTGCGTGGTGGATTATGTATGACATGGCTCGAGATATGGACCTCGACCTAATCGGACGTCCTGGCCCAATGGGGGAGACCATGCGCCAGATGAATCCGCGTATGCCGATGTATATGCCCATGGCACACTTCGGCCCATTATTCATCATGTGGTCTGTGATGATGGCTGCGATGATGTTGCCGACGATGATCCCAACGCTGCAGACCTATCAGGGTTTGATGAAAAGCTCCGGAGGAACGTTGGTAGGTTGGGTCGGAGTGCTCTGCGGGTATTTAATTGCTTGGGTCGTCTTTGCCGCTGTAATTTCGGGTGTACAGCTGGGGCTCTTGTTTGGTGGTTTTATCGATATGCTGGGCATAGCCAAATCTCCTTGGGTGTCAGGTGGGTTGATGATAGTGGTTGGCCTTTTTCAATTTACCCGCGCAAAAGATGTATGCCATGGAGTTTGCCATAGCCCAATTGGGTATTTCTTAGGAAATTGGCGGACTGGTGGTCTTGGCGGTTTTCGCATGGGACTCGGATTAGGCGTTTTTTGTGTTGGTTGCTGCTGGGGGTTTATGATGTTGGGCTTCGTAGGTGGCGTAATGAGCCTTTTATGGATGGGGCTTGCAACATTATTTATGGTTTTTGAAAAGCTTCCTGAAGTCGGGCATCGCTTGATAAAGCCAACCGGGGTATTTCTTGTGGTGGGTGGCATTATGATCTGCCTTGCGCCACATTTGTTTTACGGAGGATAGGACATGGCAATCAGACGCAAAGCCGATGCCGATAAACTACCGGTGTCACAGCGTATAGACAATCGGCTCGACAATCCAAGGCGTCGTCGGATGAACCCGACGGAGTATGAAGTCAAGGGTGAGCTGTTCATGAATTGCTCATGTGAAGTTGTTTGCCCATGTGGCATCTCGCTCGGCAAGCATCCTCCCACTTATGGATATTGTCAAACATGGTTTGCGCTGCAAATCGATAGTGGTCACTTCGAGGGGGAAGACCTTTCGGGGTTGAATGCTGCTCTTTTGATCGACATTCCCGGCCGCATGGCCGAAGGCGGCTGGCGGGTCGCAGCTTATGTCGATGATCGTGCAAGTGGTAAGGCTTACAATGGTCTATTACAGATCCTGTCAGGCGCAGCTGGTGGAAACACAGGCGTATTTAATTTTCTGGTTTCTGAGATTATTGGCGCTGAGCGGGAAAAGGTAGTTATTGAAAGGGATGGCCGTCGCCGCCGCATAACTGTTGGCCGAAAAATTCAAGGTGAAATCGAAATGATTCCGGGCAAAAATCCAGAGGTGCCCGTGTCTATGGAGAACACACAATACTGGATGGGTCCGACAATTTATCCAGCAGTTGGACTTAAATCAAAAGTGCGAGACTATGGGTGGCTTTGGGATTTTGAAGGTAAGTCTGCGGATATTATTCCAATTCACTGGACTGGCCCGGGTAGAGTATGATCTCCCCCGGCTATTGCCGGAAAATGGCGAATTACAATGCATGGCAAAACAGACAGGTGAAGGCGGCTTGTGAGAAGCTGACCGAAGCTGCTCTACGTGCTGATCGTGGCGCATATTTTGGTTCAATAATGAAAACGCTTAACCATCTGCTATGGGGTGATCTGATTTGGATGCGCCGTTTTGATAACGGTGAAGGTCCCGCGTCAGGAATTGCTGAAAGTGTTGATATCTGCCCAACTCTAGGGCTCTGGGGCGTGGAGCGATTTCGGGTGGATGGACGAATTCAGCGTTGGGCTGGTTCAATTTCGGAGGCAGATTTGTTGGGCGAACTCAGTTGGTTTTCTGAAGCCGCGAACCGCGATGTGACTGTCTCGAAGCAAATCGGCGTAATTCAAATGTTCAACCACCAGACCCATCACAGGGGTCAGATCCATGCCATGTTAACCAACGCCGGGGAAAATCCAGGCGACACTGACCTATTTTTAATGCCGGAGGATATAAAATGGCATTGATATCTGAATCTCGCCGTTTGCGACGGACGCCTTTTTCTGACGGCGTTGAGGCGGCTGGCGTCAAAGCTTACACAGTATACAATCGAATGCTACTGCCGACGATGTTTCGGTCCATCACAGAGGACTACAAACATTTGAAACAAGCGGTACAGGTTTGGGATGTTTCGTGTGAAAGGCAAGTTGAGTTACGTGGCCCAGATGCTGGGCGGTTGATGCAGATGCTGACCCCCCGCGATTTGCGCAGAATGCTGCCTGGACAGTGCTATTATGTTCCAATCGTCGATGAAACAGGTGGGATGCTCAATGATCCAGTGGCGGTAAAGTTGGCTGAGGATCGCTGGTGGATTTCGATTGCGGATAGTGATCTGCTGTTTTGGGTAAAGGGTGTAGCGCATGGGTACAGACTGGATGTATTGGTCACAGAGCCAGATGTATCGCCGCTTGCTGTTCAGGGTCCCCATGCCGAGGATCTAATGACACGCGTGTTTGGGAGCAAGGTTCGGGATATCCGATTTTTTAAGTTTGATTGGTTTAATTTTCAGGGACGTAACCTTGTTGTTGCTCGTTCCGGCTACTCCAAACAGGGTGGCTTTGAAGTCTACGTGGACGGCAGCGATATTGCTATGCCGCTCTGGAACGCGTTGATGGAGGCGGGCAAGGATTTAGACGTGCATGCTGGTTGCCCTAACCTAATTGAACGGATCGAAGGAGGCTTGCTGAGTTATGGCAATGATATGACTGAAGCAAACACGCCCCACGAGTGTGGTCTGGGACGATTCTGTAATACCAATACGGCCATTGGATGCGTTGGCCGTGATGCATTATTGCGTGTTGCCAAGGAAGGGCCGGTCAAGCAGATACGCCCGGTTGAAATTCACGGCGCGCCAGTTTCTAAATGTGATCGACTTTGGCCTGTTATGGACGGCGATCAGCACGTAGGTGATCTAAGTAGCGCTGCATGGTCTCCAGATTTTAATACAAATGTGGCTATTGGTATGATCCGGATGACGCATTGGAATGCTGGCACAGAAATCGACGTCATCACGCCAGAAGGGGTTCGCCCTGCGACGGTATTTGAAGCTTTTTGGGCCTAAAAGGTCAATAATAAATTGCGGACATTCTGTCCGTAAAGAATATGGAGATATGAATGTTCAACGCACTTGTTATGGAACAGAATGACGAAGGTCTGGCATCTGCCGTGATCAAAGAAATAAGTGAAAGCGACTTGCCCGAAGGAAATGTGACTGTTGCGGTCGAATATTCTACCCTCAATTATAAGGATGGTCTGTGCCTGTCTGCCAAAGGCGGTGGGTTGGTACGGAAATATCCACATGTACCCGGGATCGACTTTGCTGGAACCGTTGAAAATTCAGATGATGCGCGTTTTCAGTCTGGTGACAAAGTGGTGCTGACGGGCTGGCGGGTCGGAGAAATGCATTGGGGTGGTTATGCTCAAAAAGCTCGGGTGAATGCTGATTGGCTGGTACCGCTGCCTACTGGACTTGAAACAAAGCAGGCAATGGCTGTTGGAACCGCTGGGCTTACAGCAATGCTAGCGATCATGGCTTTGGAAGATCATGGTTTGACGTCCTCACAAGGTCCCGTGTTGGTTACAGGTGCTGCCGGCGGAGTTGGATCAGTGGCAACTGCCATACTTGCGGAACTTGGTTATGAAGTGGCAGGCGTTACTGGTCGTCCAGAAACAGCTGATTATTTGAAAGAGCTGGGAGCAGCCCAAATAGTTGCGCGGGAACAACTAAATGAAACAGTAAAGCGGCCTTTAGAAGCTGAAACGTGGGCAGGTTGTGTGGACGCAGTTGGTGGTCCGATGCTTGCACGAGTACTGGGGCAAATAAAATATGGTGGTTCGGTTGCCGCTGTTGGTCTTGCGGGTGGTGCAGGCTTGCCCGCCACGGTTATTCCATTTTTACTTCGTGGCATAAATTTGCTGGGTATCGACTCCGTTATGCAACCTTTTGATAATCGGATGCGGGCGTGGGAACGAATTGCCAGCGATCTGCCGTTGAGCAAACTAAATGACATGGGTCAGCCGGCAGTACTCTCCGACCTACCAAAATTAGGAGCAGACATTCTGAAAGGTCAAGTTCAAGGCCGTGTCGTGCTTGACGTGAACGCCTGATCAGCCAAGACAACGAGTGCGTAGCGGGCGTTTGCACAGCCCGCTATTCTTTGACTGGAGGGAGTATCACCAAATGGCTTACGACAATGAGAACATTTTCGCAAAAATTCTTCGTGGTGAAATTCCAAGCGAAAAGTTGTACGAAGACACAGATACGTTCGTATTTATGGACATTATGCCAAGAGCTGATGGGCATTGTTTGGTGATACCGAAAACAAATTGCCGCAACATGTTTGATGCAAGCCTAGAGCAGTTGTCTGCTTGCCTAAAGACAGTTCAACTGGTGAGCCATGCAGTAATGCAAGCATTTGATGCTCAAGGCGTGACCGTACAGCAGTTCAACGAGGCAGCTGGTGGTCAAGAAGTATTCCACCTGCACTACCACGTCCTTCCAAGACACGAAGGCGTTGGATTGCGACCACCGGGCAAGATGTGTGATTTTGGTGTTTTGAAGCAGCATGCTGACATGATCCGAGCTGTTCTTTCTAATCCCGGTAGTTGAAGGTGCAACTCGCTTTCGTGATACATGACGAAATATATGTTCACAGATTTTCCACGTATGACTTTTGGAGGCTAATCCATGCTAGACATTGAATTCGTGCGTAGCCAGTTCCCGGCTTTTGGGGAGCCCTCGCTTCAGGGCGAGGCATTTTTTGAGAATGCGGGCGGCAGCTATGCTTGTGGCCAAGTTATTAATCGGTTGAACCGATTCTATCGGGAACGAAAGGTCCAGCCTTACGGACCCTACATGGCGTCTGAACTCGCAGGTGCTGAAATGGATAATGCTAGAGTACGACTTGCTGATTTGATGGGTGTCGATACCGACGAAGTGAGCTTTGGGCCTTCAACGACGCAGAACACATATGTTCTTGCACAGGCGTTTCGACAGTGGATGAAAACTGGGGACGCAATTGTCGTTACAAATCAAGATCACGAAGCCAATACTGGGCCGTGGCGCCGATTGGCAGAGGATGGTATCGAAATCCGCGAGTGGTGCGTTGATCCCGAGACGGGCCATTTGAATCCAACAGATCTTGCAAATCTTTTAGACGATAAAGTTCGGTTGGTTTGTCTTCCGCATTGCTCCAACGTGGTAGCAGAAATTAATCCGATTGCGCATGTGTCGTCTTTGGCGCACGCCGCCGGTGCTTTTGTTTGTGTGGATGGTGTTAGTTACGCTCCACACGGTTTGCCAAACGTTGCTGCACTGGGCGCTGATATCTATCTATTCTCAGCCTATAAAACGTATGGGCCACACCAGGGTGTCATGGTGATACGGCGCAATCTTGGAATGATGCTACCAAACCAGGCGCATTTTTTTAATGCTGAGACGCTTTACAAGCGGTTTACACCTGCCGGCCCTGATCATGCGCAGATCGCGGCTTGTGCAGGAGTCGCGGATTACATCGATGAATTGGCGGATCATCATGGCGTAGTTGGCAAAACTGCAGTGAGCACGGGAGAAGCCGTTCACAATTTGATGCGAGGGCATGAAACAAGCTTGTTACAGCCGGTGCTTGATTTTTTAAAATCACGAAATTCAGTTCGGTTGATTGGCCCCGAACAGGCCAAGGACCGCGCGCCAACGATAGCGCTTGCAGCCAATGTGCCAGGCGAGGTGCTTGCTGCCAAGCTTGCAGGGCATGGCGTCATGGCAGGAGGTGGTGACTTTTACGCGGTGCGTGCGCTGGAGGCGCAGGGTGTGGATATGAGCAAGGGCGTCTTGCGGGTAAGCTTCGTACACTACACGAACAAGTCAGAGATTGATCAATTGCTGGAAGGCCTCGAAGCAGTTTTGTGATCCGGTTATCTTAAGATAGCGTATCCCGATTAAAGGATCCAAAATGAATAAAAAACACACGACAATCGTATGGTTTAGAAGAGATTTTCGGCTTAGAGATCATGCTGCGTTGTGTGCTGCGGCGAAACGTGGCGCTGTCATACCAGTCTTCATCTTAGAGCCGGCCTGTGAAAAATTTGGTTCTGCGCCTCGAATGCGATTGGAAGCCTCGCTGGACCGGCTGAGTTCCGCTTTTGATGAAATTGGGCTTCGCTTAATTCTACGGCGAGGTGTGGCCAGCGTCGTGCTTCATGATCTGCTGGAAGAGACTGGGGCAGACGGAGTTTTTTGGAGCCGAAGGTACGACGCCGACGGTGTATCTGTCGATACCAGTGTAAAGTCCAGCCTGACATCTGCGGGCGTCGAAGCTGAAAGTTTTCCCGGGTCTCTAATGTTCGAGCCTTGGACGGTCAAAACTGGACAAGGTGGTCCGTACCGAGTGTATTCGCCATTTTGGAAAGCTGTTCGGTCACAGCCCGTGGCACTAGTGGTGGGGGCTCCAACATTGTCCGCTCCAGCTTTCTGGCCAGCGACCGAAAACCTGATGGATTGGCAGCTCTCTGCGGACATGCAGCGGGGCAAATCGGTGGTCATGCAGTACGTTCAAGCGGGCGAGAGGGAAGCGCAAGCCCGGTTAGAGACATTTTTGGAAAATCGCGTAGACGGTTACAAAGATAGGCGAGATTTTATGGGGTCTGAGTCCACATCAGACCTATCAGATGCTTTGAGTTTAGGTGAAATCAGCCCGGCTCAGTGTTGGCATGCTGCAAGGCGTAAAATGCAAGAGGGGTCCCATGGCGCAGAGCACTTTTTGAAAGAACTGGTTTGGCGAGAATTTGCATGGCATTTGATGTGGCACTTTCCGAATCTTAGTACCAGAAACTGGAGGCCGGAGTGGGACAACTTTCGTTGGAGTGAGGATGAATCTGCGCCATCATATCTTGCTTGGTGTGCTGGCAGAACTGGAGAGCCCATCGTCGACGCCGCCATGCGTGAATTGTACGTGACTGGAAAAATGCACAACCGAGCTCGGATGATTACTGCGAGCTATTTGACCAAACACCTAGGCATACATTGGAAGCTTGGCTTAAAGTGGTTCGAAAATTGTTTGATCGATTGGGACCCAGCGTCGAACGCAATGGGATGGCAATGGGTCGCCGGCTGCGGTCCCGACGCAGCGCCTTATTTTCGCATATTTAACCCGGCGACTCAGGCCGAAAAATTTGACCCTAACGAAGACTACCGTCGGCGCTGGCTCGCCGAGCATTACAAAAGCCCAAGCGAGACAGCTTGCGCTTTTTTTGATGCCGCACCCGCAAAGTGGGGTTTATCGCCGACTATGAAATATCCAGACCCAATTATAACCTTGAAACAGGGACGCACTGCTGCACTAGCTGCCTATGAAGAGTTCAAAGCGCATTAATTTCTTGCTGAAAAGCATATTTGGAGCCTAGCTTGTGGATAAGACCGACCAAGGGAGTAATGGAATGTTTCTAACAACGACGCGGGGTAACAATAATTTACCAAGGTACTTCCCGGCTGTGTTCGAGTTGGCAACCAAAATCAACCGAGGCAGGATCGACTTTTTCGTGCCAGACGGCCGTAAATTTCGGGCTGAGGGCACCGAAGCCGGCCCAGTCTGCGAGATGCATATCCACGATGCTGATACGTTTGCTCGCTTGATGCGGGAAGGAGAGTTGGGCTTTTGCGACGCTTATATTGATGGCTGGTGGAGTTCCCCAGATCTGCAGGCCTTCTGCGATTTTTTGCGATCAGATAATGATGCCCTCTACGATGGCTTCCCAGGTATGACCTTTGTTCGTGCATTCGAGAGAATGCGCCACTGGCTGAAATCAAACACGCGGATTCAGGCGAAAAAGAACATCTCGCATCATTACGATCTGGGCAATGAATTTTATAAGTTGTGGCTTGATGACACCATGACTTACTCCTCTGGAATTTTCAAATCTGGCCAGGAGAGCATGGAAGTCGCTCAAGTAGCGAAATATGCGTCGATGGTGGAGCAGATGGGTGTGCAAGCTGGAGATCATATTTTGGAGATCGGATGTGGCTGGGGAGGGTTCGCCGAATACGCGGCTAAAGAATGCGGGCTTAAGGTAACAGGGTTAACTATTTCAGAGGAGCAGTTAAGGTTTGCGCGAGATCGTATAGAGAGAGCTGGGCTTTCCGATCTAGTTGATTTTAAGCTGCAAGACTACCGAGATGAGGTTGGTCAATTTGATGGCCTCGCAAGCATCGAAATGTTTGAAGCCGTCGGCGAAAAATACTGGCCCATATACTTTGAAACTGTACACAACAGGTTGAAACCGGGAAAACAGGCGACGTTGCAGATTATTACTATCGATGAATCCCGCTTTGATACATATAGAAAAGGTGTCGATTTTATTCAAAAATATATATTTCCCGGCGGAATGCTCCCTAGTCCGACAGCGCTTAAGAATGAGATAAACAAAGCGGGCCTAAACTTTGTCAAAAGTGTCGAGTTCGGAGAAAGTTACAGTCTTACACTTCGTCGATGGCACGATACATTCAATGGGGCATGGGATGACGTAAAAGAGCTAGGCTTCGACGATAAATTTCGCAGAATGTGGAACATGTACCTCGCTTCATGCGCGGCTGCTTTTCGGAGCGGCAACTGCGACGTGACGCAAATTACGATATCTAGACCTAACTAGATGGCAAGATAAGAGTAAATATATTATTTTAATTATTAGTTTCATGCATTTATGAGTAGTTATTGATCTGAATTATTTTATATAAGTTTAAAATTTGGCGTTGCAGGCTCTTTTAAATCTTATAATCCTGACACTGCTGCGTGGCAGGTGTCGTAGCCAAAGTCCTTTACTTTTGGGACCGGTTGGCCGGGGAATGATGCTATCGTTGACGCTGATATTCTTGGTGGCGTTATTTCGAAAAAAGTTGAATTACTTGGCAGGGACTAACGGACTCTTGCAAAACACCGGTTTTGTGGCGCGGTAAAATTTAAAAATTTCCGTTGAAAAAAGCACTTACACAAAGCACCAACGGGTACATGTAAAGATGTACTTTGTAGCTCACATACCTTAATTTCGCTCCGAACTTGCCGCTCAAGATAGAGAGTAAGCTATGAATTCATTGTTTTTTTACGGAACATTACGACACATTCCTCTTCTTTCCGCTGTACTTGGGCGGTCACTTGAAGAAAGTGAAGTTATCAACGTAACTTTAAAGGATCACGAAGTATTCGCGGTCCAAGACGAAGTCTTTCCGATGATTGTCAAAGGTGGTCGAGGTGCCACTGGGTTGCTTATTGAAACCATCTCAGATGAGGAGGTCGAACGTCTTCGATTTTATGAGGGCGGACACGACTTTGATCTTGAGCTTGTATGTGTCGAGGTGGACGGAGTGCCCCATGAGGCGAGAGTTTTTTTCCCTGCCTCGGGGGTTGAGAGGGCAAATGGCCCTTGGTCTCTTGATAGATGGGTTCATGACTCTGGTGATTGGTCTGTGTTTGGAGCCCACGAAGAATTGAGCTATTTTGGTTTAAAGTCGCGAGAAACTGTGAACGAAATGCTTCCCATGATCCGTGCACGTGCAATGGCTAAAGTGATCGCAAGTGGAGAGCACTGCTCCTTTAGTCCCGGCGGTATGACAACCAAAGATGTTGCGACTTTATCCATGAAACGGCCTTACGGCGCGCATTTCACTGTGGAGGAATATGACCTGTCTTACCGCCGATATGATGGCTCGAGTGAGGATAACGTTCGCCGAGCCGTTCTTGTGGCAACTGATGCTGTAATAGTTCTGCCTTATGACCCAGTTCGAGATCGCGTTTTACTGGTTGAGCAGTTTCGTCCTGGTCCATATGTCAGGGGTGATAACAAACCATGGCAACTCGAACCAATTGCTGGAAGAATCGATGGAAAAGAAGCGATAGAGGACGCTGCGCATCGTGAGGCAATGGAGGAGGCCGGACTGACCATTCGGGTGCTTGAAAAAGTTGCCAAGTGTTATCCGTCGCCGGGAACTAGTACTGAGTTTTACCATATTTTTGTTGGGCTTGCGGACTTACCGGACGATATAACCGGCATTGGTGGTCTTGATCATGAAGCCGAAGACATTCAATCGTTTGTGTATCAATTAACGACCTTGATGGAGTTTGTGGATGAAGGTCGCATAGTCAATGCTCCTCTAGTACTTGCAGCGCACTGGTTGGTTCGCCATCGTAAACGGTTGAGCACGTTGACTTGAGTTCCCGACAGGGGTTGCCTAAACAGGACGGATAGCATTTGAAAGGACGTGCGAATGCACTTTGCAAGTGATCTGGCCGAAGCAATCGGTAACACTCCACTGATCCGCCTGAAAAAGGCAAGCGAAGAAACCGGTTGCGAAATTTTGGGTAAGGCCGAGTTCATGAACCCGGGACAGTCAGTGAAAGACCGCGCTGCTCTCTTTATTATTCGGGATGCGCTTGCCCACGGTCACTTGAGGCCAGGGGGCACAATTGTGGAAGGCACGGCCGGCAATACCGGTATTGGATTAGCACTTGTCGGTGCGTCGATGGGCTTCAAAACTGTCATAGTTATTCCTGAAACTCAAAGCCAGGAAAAGAAAGATATGTTACGCCTCGCAGGAGCCGAATTGGTTCAGGTTCCGGCTGCGCCTTATCGAAATCCCAACAATTATGTACGGTATTCCGGTCGCTTGGCCGCTAAGCTAGCCAAGACAGAACCAAACGGTGCGATTTGGGCAAACCAATTTGACAATGTTGCCAACCGTCAGGCACACGTAGAAACGACGGGTCCAGAGGTATGGGAACAGACTGACGGCAGAGTAAACGGTTTTGTATGTGCAGTTGGTTCGGGAGGCACTTTGGCGGGGGTAGCTCAGGCTTTACAACCCAAGGGAGTCAAAATTGGATTGGCGGACCCGATGGGCGCGGCGTTGTACAGCTACTTCAAGACTGGCGAATTTAAATCAGAGGGAACTTCGATCACCGAAGGAATAGGGCAGGGGCGTATTACCGAGAATTTGAAGGGTTTTACTCCAGATTTATCTTATCAAATTCCGGACGATGAAGCATTGCCCGTCGTATTTGACCTACTGCGGGACGAAGGTCTTTGCCTTGGTGGTTCCTCTGGGATTAATGTGGCGGGCGCCATGCGTATGGCCAACGACATGGGGCCAGGCCACACGATTGTAACGATCCTTTGCGATTACGGAACACGCTATCAGTCAAAGCTGTTTAATTCTGCATTTCTGCACGAAAAAGGATTACCTGCTCCGGAGTGGCTTGGAGAAAATGGCCCTTCCAGCATTCCCGGCGTGTTCGAAGACGTCTGAGGGCAAAATGAGCAAATTCCTGCGGTATATTTTAGTATCAACCATGCTGGCGTTGATGACTGCTGGTTCGATATACGCACAGGCGCAGGACACACCAGACTATGAGGCCTGGAGTGTTGTGACCGCAAGGGCCGAGGAGGCAATTGAAAACAACAGGGCTTCGGAAGCGGCAATGGCGACATTGCGAGAGCAACTGGTCGACTGGCGCGAGATATTTAGTTTTGAAAGCTCACGGCAGCGCGTTCCGGTTACGACGCTCGAGGCCCAACTGAAAGGTCTGGGCCCGGTTCCATCGGATGGTGAGATTTCGGAAATTGCAGACCAGCGGGCTGAATTAAAAGCCTTGCTAGCAGCGGCACGAGCGCCTACGAGAAAAGCAGATTTGGCGCGAATTGAATCTGAAGAATTAATACGATCAGTCGACAGTTTGCTGCGCAGTCGGCAAGCCAACCTGCTTTTGACACCCGGCCCTGTGCCGGTCAATCCGTCCACGTGGAAACAGGTCGCTCCAGATATCGTAAAAACGGTTCGGCTTACTGCGTTGGAGTTTGTGACGAGTTGGGCCCTCAAGAGGCAGCGCGTCGAGCTATTTGCGTCTTTACCTCAAATTTTATTTTTCCTCCTTCTTGGATTGGTGTTAGTCACCCGTGGGATCAGTTGGACGAAGCGTGGGTTGGCTCGCGTCCTGCGCGCCGAAATGTCTGCTGGACTTTGGACTCTGGCGTTCTTGCTCTCTTTTGGTCAGGTAGTACTGCCAATGCTGGGTGTGCTTTCGCTGACTAACGCAGTTTATGCATCAGGTCTGCCAGGATTCAGAGGGGATGTTATTCTTGCTGTTTTTCCATGGTTGACCTTCGAGCTATTGCTCGCAAGATGGCTGGGAGAAAGAGTATTTTCGCAAAACGAGAGACCTCTATTAACTGTTTTTCTTACAGACAAAGAAAAGAAAGCAGGGCGATTATCAAGTTTTTTCCTCGGTGCCTCTATCGCAGCTAACTCGCTTTTTGGCGTCATGGCGCGCTACGATAATTGGGAGCCAGAGACACAGGCAGTTGTCTTTTTTATTCTGACCGTGATTGCCGCTTTAATGTTGACGCAAATCGCTTTGTTAGTCGGCAAACATTCAGATCAAGTTGATGATCCCGCGAACGGTGTGAGATCGTCGAGGGGACAGACTATTTTTGTCGCATCCCGGGTTATGTTGTCGGCAGCTGGTGCAGGCAGTTTATTGGCTCTGGTGGGTTTGACACAGGGCGCCGCTTATCTGGTATTTGCGACTGCAAAGACGTCGATGATCATTGCGTTCTTGTTGGTAACCCAAGGACTGATCAAGAAGATTTTTGCGGCACTTGTCGGGAACGATGAAGAGGATGAAAACAGATTACTTGCGCCGGTTTTGGTGGGATTTCTATTGATCGTGTTATCTCTACCAACTCTTGCTCTCATTTGGGGGGCACGCGTTTCCGACCTTACGGAATTCTGGGCGCGCCTTGCGGAAGGCCTGCGGATCGGCGAAACCGTAATTTCGCCTAAGGACGTGATCATCTTTTTTCTCGTATTTCTGATTGGATACGGGTTAACGCGATTGGCGCAAGGCACGATGCGAAATACCATCCTGCCCAAAACCCAAATTGACCCGGGAGGCCAGACCGCGATTGTTTCGGGGCTGGGATATGTTGGGATATTTCTTGCCGCGCTAGTAGCGATCAACACGGCTGGGATTGATCTTGGAAACATTGCTATTTTGGCAGGTGCCTTGTCGGTTGGGATTGGTTTTGGCTTACAAACTATTGTGTCAAATTTTGTCAGCGGCATCATTCTTTTAATTGAGCGTCCAGTGTCTGAGGGAGACTGGATCGAGGTCGGTGGGCAGATGGGATATGTTCGTGATATTTCTGTACGGTCTACAAGGATCGAAACGTTTGATCGAACGGATGTTATCGTTCCGAACTCCGACCTCATCTCTGGAACAGTTACAAACTATACTCGAGGGAATACGGTCGGCAGAGTAGTCGTGCCGGTCGGAGTGGCCTATGGAACTGATACGCGACGAGTTGAAAACATCCTTAGGGAAATTGCCAATGCACACCCAATGGTTTTGGCAGCTCCTGCTCCAAATGTGGTTTTTCAGGGCTTTGGTGCGGATTCATTAGATTTTGAAATTCGAGCGATCTTAAGGGACGTGAACTGGGTTCTTTCGGTTAAATCAGAGATAAACCACGAGATAGCACGCCGGTTTAATGAAGAAAGTATCGAGATCCCATTCGCGCAACGTGATGTTTGGTTGCGTAATCCAGAGACGCTGACGCGTGACGCAGAGCGAGGAGAAGTTGCTGTGGACGCAGCTGAGCGAGACGGTATCGGCCTAAAGAGTAGTCAGATCAATGCAGATTTACCAAAAAAATCTGAGGACCGTGAAGGTAAGGGAGATGAACGGTGACAGAAATGCTGTTCCGTCAAGATGCGTATCTTCGAAACGCTGAGGCAAAGGTTATCGCGCATACACCGGAAGGTGGCATTGTGCTCGACCAATCCATCTTTTATCCGACTAGTGGCGGTCAACCGGGTGATAGTGGGCTGTTACTGTGGGAGGGCAGTTCGCTTCAGGTAGTGACCTGTGTTAAAGTTGAGGCCGACAGTATTGCTCTAATGCCCGCGCCGTCCTCTGTTTTACCGCCTGAGGGAGCATTAGTAACACAAGAGTTGGATTGGGATAGGCGCTACAAACACATGCGTGTCCACACTGCACTTCATTTGTTATCCGTCGTCATACCACTGCCAGTTACCGGAGGATCGATCAGTGCTGAGCGAGGCAGGCTTGATTTTAATATGCCAGAAGCACCAGAAGATAAGCAGATGTTGAATGATTCTCTCAACGCAATGATTGACCAAAATTTTGAAGTCACTGAAAGCTGGATCACAGACGCGGAGCTTGCGGCTAGGCCGGGTTTGGTGAAAACAATGTCAGTAAAACCTCCAACAGGTGCCGGTCGTGTGCGTCTGGTACGGATAGGCAATGAGGACAATCAAATTGACCTACAGCCTTGCGGTGGAACGCATGTTGTTCGTACGTCTGAAATTGGGCGAGTTCGCATTGGAAAAGTTGAGAAAAAAGGACGCCAAAACCGGCGGGTTTACCTTCACCTAGATGACTGAGTAGCTGAATTGTTTGAGTGTGCGTTTGAGGCTTGCACGCAACACATATTTGAAGTTAAAAAGCGCAACGTGGAGAGGTGGCCGAGTGGTCGAAGGCGCACGCCTGGAAAGTGTGTANNGCGGGAGACCGTCTCCAGGGTTCGAATCCCTGTCTCTCCGCCACCCACCCCAGTCTCTGTCAGCATTCTGCCTATTTCCCTGTTTTCTGCCGTTTTTTCGGGGGAGTGGTCTATAGCATTTCCCAGAGAGACGACCGTTGTATCGCCGTTCAGGGCGATTTCCCAGGGTTGTCTCCGGAGCCAGCATCA
>ENA-UZWY01008804-UZWY01008804.1-metagenome-genome-assembly--contig:-Day-2--50m-contig-8804_pt2 | contig 28806 bp, 33 predicted proteins | sample MGYA00260341_ERZ794901 | MGnify/ENA metagenome assembly ERZ794901 | reverse complement strand
TTGGTGGTTCTATTGCGGTTAAACTTAAAGTGAATGGTTATTATTCATACGGCATGTTTATAGATTTAGTTTTTCATCAAACAGCTGACCAGTCTTGGAAAATTGCTGATGTGGTCTTAAACAATGACAGTTTGATTAACTATTACCAAAAAATGGTTTTAATTAAGTTAAGAAGATATGGCTTATACGGTATGCTAGGCAGACTTTAATCACCGTTCAAATACACGAGAAGAAATTATGAGTGATATGACTTTACTAGAGAAAGATGAAGATATTGAAAAGGCCACTAAAGCCTTAAAGGCTATGGCACATCCATTGCGTCTTAAAATTTTATGCGCACTGAAAAATGATGAACTTCCAGTGTTGGAAATTGTTAAGCAGGTAGGCTCTTCTCAGTCAAATATCTCTCAGCATATTGATATTCTTAGAACTAAAGATATTATCGAATCAAGACGTGATGGTAACAAAATTTTGTGCAAGGTGAAAGATGCCAAAATTCTTAAATTGGTTGCCAATATGCAAGCTGTATTTTGTACGGCTGAAGATATTTAGTCATAAAAAAGACTGTTTCGCTGCTTTCGTTTAATTATGCGCTCGTAGCTCAGCTGGATAGAGTGTTGGCCTCCGAAGCCAAATGTCGGGTGTTCAAATCACCTCGAGCGCACCATCTTTACTATTCATGATTTATCCTAACATTAACCCCATTGCAATAGATTTTGGCTTTGTTCAAATTTATTGGTATGGATTGATGTATCTTGCAGCTTTTGTGGCAGCCTATGCTTTGGCTAATTATCGCGCCAAACATCTTGACAACTGGAATGCTCAGCAAATTGAAGATCTAATCTTTTACGGCGCTATTGGTGTTATTGTTGGGGGTCGTTTAGGTTATATGTTGTTTTATAACCTGCCTAATTTCTTATCTGATCCATTATCTATTTTTGCCATTCAAGGTGGCGGTATGTCATTCCACGGTGGTTTCTTAGGTGTGCTTTTGGCAATGTATTTATTTAATCGTAAATACAATAAAACTTTTTTTGCCACCATGGATTTCGTTGCGCCACTGGTGCCACTTGGCCTGGGCTTTGGTCGCATGGGTAATTTTATCAATGGTGAGCTTTGGGGCAAGGTAACTACTAGTAACTGGGGCATGACTATTCAAGAGCAGGGTGTTGCTCGTTATCCGTCGCAATTGTATGAGGCATTTTTAGAAGGTTTGGTGCTATTTATTATTCTTTGGGTATTTAGCAACAAGCCGCGTCCACTGATGTCAGTTTCCGCTTTATTCTTGATTTTCTACGGCTTATTTAGATTTATAATTGAATTTGTTCGAGTGCCAGACGTGCAGTTGGGTTATCTTGCTTTTGACTGGCTAACCATGGGTCAAATATTAAGTCTGCCAATGATTGTGCTTGGTATTTATTTACTTTACAAAACAAACAAACATGAAAGCATATATTGACATCGGAAAGCGAATTTTAGATGAAGGCGTCTGGCTTTCAAATGCACGCACTGGACAAAAAACACTCGCTATTATTGGTGCAACTTTTGAGCATGACTTGTCAAACGGCACTGTGCCTGTGGTTACCACCAAGAAACTATTTTGGAAATCGGCCATTGCTGAAATGCTAGGCTATATTCGTGGCTATGATAATGCTGCGCAATTTAGAGAAATTGGCTGCAACACTTGGAATGCTAACGCAAATGATAATCAAGCATGGCTTGATAATCCGTATCGCAAGGGTGAAGATGATATGGGTATGTGTTACGGTGTAATAGGGCGAGCATTTCCTGGCATTGAAGATGATGAGCCTCTCGATCAATACAAAAAGATCGTTACTGATTTATCCAATGGTGTGGACGATCGCCGTGAGATTATGACTTTTAACCATCCAAATTTAATTCATCGTGCTTGCTTACCAGCGTGTATGCATACGCATCATTTTAATTTACTCGGCGATGATCTGTATTTAGAGAGTTATCAGCGTTCATCAGATTATGCGTTAGGCCAGCCATTTAATCATTTTCAAGTGGCATTTTTACTCATGATCACTGCACAAATTACCGGCAAAAAAGCCAAAAAAATGCGTCATCATTTGTCTAATGTTCATCTGTATGAAAATCAGGTGGAAATCTTTAAAAACCAGCAAGTTGATCGTGAGCCATTAGCTTTGCCAAGTTTAAAAATTAATCCTGAAATAAAAACCCTTGAAGATCTTGAAACTTGGGTAACCATGGATGATTTTGAGTTAGTAGGCTATGAACATTACGAGCCAATTAAATACCCGTTTACTGTTTAGCTTCTTCCTGAGCAGGAAAGGCCTGCTCAGGTGTTGTTCATCTATAAAGGAAAAAAATATGAACCTACCCAACTGTCCAAAATGCAATTCTGAATATGTCTATGAAGATGGAAATTTATTGATTTGTCCTGAGTGTGCTTATGAGTTTTCAGCCGATGATCTTGTAGATCGAGAAAAGGTGGTTAAAGACTTTAACGGCAATGTGCTTGTTGATGGTGATACGGTAACAGTCATTAAAGATCTTAAAATTAAAGGCACTTCTAATGCCGTTAAAGTTGGCACCAAGGTTAAAAATATTCGCCTATGCGATGGTGATCATAATATTGATTGCAAAGTCCCTGGACATGGGGCGATGAAGCTTAAATCTGAGTTTGTTAAAAAAGTTTAGACCTTTGTGTTATGAGTGACGAAATAAAAATAACCAGTATCAAAATGCCATTTTGGAACATGGTATGGTTTATTGTTAAATGGACCTTGGCCTCTATTGTTGCCATTGCAATTCTTGCGATAATGTTTATGCTGGCTGTAATGTTAATTGCAATGATATCTGGAGAGGGTGCTAATATAGATTCAACAATTAGTCATTTTTCATCACAGTTTGGATATCACCACTCGGTTAAGTAACTCTTAATGGTTTTATTTCCAAAGATCAACTGTAATTCCTTGCTCTCTTAATTCATCCGATTTGTGCTCAAGATAACGCTGGAAGTTTGATTGGGTTTTGTAAGCACCTGTAAGGACGTAAGTCATGATGCCATGGGAGTGATAAGCCTTAAAGAAAGCATCTCTTCTAATAATCTCTTCACCTTGTTTATCAAAGAAAACAATTGCAGGCTTGTAAGTAAGCCTTAGCTCTTCATACCAATCTTTGGCAGTAGTGCGTTTTCCAGAAGGAGCGATGAGTTTTTCGTCAGACAGCGCATTAAAACGAACCACTTGCATTTGACTTAAATAATCTTGGGTGTCTTTTAAAGGCATTAAATTTTTATAAAAGTCGTTACAGGTCTGGCAATTGGGTTCTTCAAAAAATACCGCCAAGTACTTTTGTGCGGGTAGGGCTGCGCTTCGAGCAAGCATGTGTGGGCTGGATTCAAAAATAGCATGCGCATTAAGTTTTCCAGATTTGTTTTGCTTAAGGCTGTTTATGTAGCTGGCGTAGGATTGATTTAGATAAGTCTTATTGGAAATATAATCCAGAGTTGCATGCATTTTATCAATCGGTTGGTAGCCGTTTAAGCGAAGTAGCGTTTCACCTTTGGGGTTTAGAAAGACAATGGTTGGGGTGAATTGAATTTTCATTTTGGTTGAAAATTCCTTCTCGATGTAATCGTTACCCTCCCAGTCGGTTAGCTCGCGATCCCCCCACATATTGGTTTCAATTGTATCAAAATTCTTTTGTAATTTAGCTATTAGCTTTTCATCGTGAAAGTTATCCTCAACCAGTTTGGCACAATAAGGGCAGCCATCTTGATGAAAATAGATCATTACATGTCTACCTTCATCGGTAGCCTCTTCAAGATCTTCAGAAAAATCCATAAATGTAGCTTTAAACCAATCTGGCAATTCATCTACAATTTTGGCGCCTAGATATTCACCTTCTGTGGCATGTTGAGTTGCACTTGATGAAAGAGTAAGAAATAAAGAAAAAATCAATATTAAAACGCGCATAACCTCTCCCCAGAGTTTTTTTTAGATAGAATTAATTGTAAGCTTAAAACCAGACGATGTGCAAGCATTTGCTAGTTGTCGATAGTTTCAATGCCTTTTTGAGGGATGAATAATCCACAACCTAGTAAGCGATGATCACCCAAGCCCTTTTCTTGTAAACGTACAGATTCTTCTTTTTTAAGATCAGCTAGCATAAGAGATCTGGTGTGAATAACACCGGAATCTGTTTGAATAGAGCGTTCGAGTCCTGCCATCATTTTTTTAACTTCAATACCGAGTTCGGATAATTGAGAAAAGCATTGTTGTAAAAAATCATCTTCACTCATATTTTGATCACAAGCCACTTGCTTGGCAAATAAAACCGGCATATCACTTAATAATTTTGAATTAATGAATTTAACCACTTTAATTTGATACTCGCCCAGATTGAGCGTTTTTCCTGCTAGAGACTCTACATCTTTCAAATGGTTGTTAGTAATGCGTAAAGTGAGTTTAGAGCGTTTTGAGGGGTAATAAAAGCCACCTTCTTTATTTTGTTCCCAGCCATTGCCATCAGCAACACTAATATCGTGAATGCCCGCATTAATCTCTTTTAGCCAAGGTAGATGTTTTATAAGCGCTTGGGCTAATAAAAAACTATGATCCATTGGTAGTATTTTTGATTGGATTTTAAAGCTGGCCTCTTGAATGGTTTCAGGAAGCGTAAAATGTTCTTCTTTAGAGTCTTCTTGCCAAAACATATAAACCAGGTTAACAATTAATATTGCGTCATTATAGATGGAAAAATTACAACAAAAATTAAACTACCAATTTAAAGATTTATCTTTACTTGAGCTTGCCTTGACTCATCGTAGCATTGGCAAGAAAAATAACGAGCGCCTAGAATTCTTGGGCGATAGTATTTTGGGCTTAGTGATCTCACGAGAGCTTTACAAGCGTTTTACACAGGTTGAAGAGGGTAAGTTGTCACGTCTTAGGTCGCATTTGGTGAGAGGGCAAACCTTAGCTAAATTTGGCTTAATGCTAAATTTATCAGATGAGTTAATCTTGGGCTCTGGAGAGTTAAAGAGTGGCGGTTATAGGCGTGAATCTATTCAAGCAGATGCTGTTGAGGCGATTTTTGGTGCGATATTGTTAGACTCTGATTTTGAAACTATTAATATTGTTATTCTGGATTTATTTAAAGAACTGTTGGATAATATCAATCCTAACGACTCTCTTAAAGATCCAAAAACGCAGCTTCAAGAGTATTTGCAAAAGCGCAGTAACGCATTGCCAAAATATAAATTAACTCAAACAGTAGGTAAAGATCATAATGCTGTTTTTACGGTTAATTGTTTTCTTGCGGATCAAAATATTCAAATTGATCAAGATGCGAAAAGTATTAAACGCGCTGAGCAAATGTGTGCTCAACTATTGCTAGACAGGCTAAAGGAGAAAAGATAATGGAATTTCAAGCAGGATTTATTGCTGTTGTTGGTCGCCCAAATGTGGGTAAATCAACCTTGGTGAATGAGCTTATTGGTCAAAAGCTTTCCATTACTTCTCATCGTCCGCAAACAACACGTCATCGTATTCATGCGATCGACACAACCGATGATTACCAGATGGTTTTTGTGGATACACCAGGCATGCATATTGGTAACAAAAAGGCTATTAATGCCTATATGAATCGAGCAGCAAGCTCTAGCATTAAAGATGTTGATATGATTTTATGGCTGGTTGAGGCGGGCAAATGGACTAAAGAAGATGCTCGTGTTTTAGAGCATGTCTCAGAGGTTGGTGTGCCAGTTGTCATGTGTATTAATAAAATTGATAAAATGGCAAATCCTCAAGCTGTTTTGCCGTTTTTAGAAAAAATTGCAAAACTTTATCAGCCGACTGATATATTTCCATTATCAGCTTTTCAAAAGCGCGATACTAGCGCATTAAGAGAATTGATACTAAAATATCTTCCAGAGCAAAACATGATTTTTGATGCAGATTTTATTACTGATCGATCTGAAAAATTTGTGGTCGCAGAATTTATTAGAGAAAAGCTCATGCGTCATCTAGATGATGAGTTGCCGTATGATTTAACCGTGGAAATTGAACAATACGAATTAGACGGAAAAATGCAAAGAATCTCTGCGCGTATTTTTGTTGAAAAAGACTCTCAGAAGAATATTGTTATTGGCAACAAGGGTGAAATGCTTAAACTCATTGGTACAGAGGCTCGTCACAGTATTGAAGGCTTTTTGGATCGCAAGGTGTTTTTAAGACTTTGGGTTAAGGTGTCAACTGGATGGTCAGACTCTAAGCGCTCACTTGCTTCATTAGGATATGACTAGAGTCGATTTAACGTCGGCTTTTTTAATACACCGAAGGGCTTTTAAAGACTCCTCTTTATTGCTTGATTTTTTTACATTAGAGCATGGCAGAATTAGACTAGTTGGCCAAGGCCTGCGCAAATCCAAAACACCTATTCAGGCTTTTCAGCACTTAAAAATATCTTATAGTGGCAAGGGTGATCTTAAAAGTTTAAGAAGTTGGGAGGTGGATGACACACCTCGTCATCTCAAGGGTGATAATCTTATTTTAGGTATGTATGTTAATGAGCTTATCTCAAGGTTGCTACATGAACAAGATGCTCATTATGAGTTGTTCGACATTTATAAAAATTTTATTACTCGATTAAATACGATAGAAGCATCTTATAGTCATTGGTTGTTGCGTTTATTTGAAAATAGTCTACTGCAAGAGTTGGGTTACGGTGTTGATCACTCTTATGATGTTGCTAGTATAGAGATTGATTTAAACGCTTTATATGAATATCAGCATCAGCAAGGTTTTGCAAGAAGTGTTACAGGTAAAATATCAGGAAAATTAATTCATCAATTACTGATTGATGATGTGAATAACATGCCTGAACCACAACAGTTGAGAGTATGTAGAGATTTAAACCGATCACGATTAAAACCATTGTTGGGTGATAAGCCCTTGCAAAGTCGATCATTATTTTTTAGCAAATAGCAAACTTATGAGTATTTATTTAGGCGTTAACATCGATCACATTGCCACCATTAGGCAAGCGCGTGGTACAAACTACCCTTCTCCAATTGAAGGTGCACTATTGTGCGAACAATCAGGTGCAGATAGTATTACTTTGCATTTGCGTGAAGATAGGCGTCATATTCAGGATGCTGATGTGGAAATTCTTCGTCAGAAGTTGATAACCAAAATGAATTTAGAAATGGCAACCACTGATGAGATGATTGCCATTGCAGGAAAAATCAAACCAGAAGATTGCTGCCTGGTGCCAGAAAAGCGCGAAGAGCTTACCACTGAAGGCGGTCTTGATGTGGCTGGACAAATCCCAAGAATGATTGATGTGTGCGCACAGCTTGGTGAGTCTAATATTATTGTTTCGTTATTTATTGATGCGAAAAAAGATCAAATTGATGCAGCTAAAGAATCTGGCGCGCCTGTTATTGAACTGCATACTGGGCATTATGCAGACACCTCTGGAGAGGCTCAAAAAGCAGAATTTGAACGCATTAAAGCAATGGCAAGCTATGCGCATTCTATCGGCTTACAAGTTAATGCTGGCCATGGATTAACCATGGAAAATACTACGGCTATCGCTCAACTGCCTGAAATTGTAGAATTAAATATTGGGCACTCAATTATTGCTAGAGCGGTATTTGTAGGTCTTGCACAAGCCACTCAAGAAATGAAAGACCTGATGATAAGGGTAAGAGCATGATTTACGGCATCGGTACCGATATTATCAATATTGAGCGTGTTGAGCATATTCTAAGTAAGAGTAAAGCTGGATTTGTTAGACGTGTATTGTCAGACCATGAGCAGTTATTGTTTGCCAATAAAGGCGATAGTGCTTCGTATTGTGCTAAGCGTTTTGCAGCAAAAGAGGCATTTGCAAAAGCACTTGGCACAGGTATTGGAAAAATTGTTAGTTTTCAAGATTTAACTATTCGTAATAATGATAGTGGCAAGCCTTATTTTATTCCGAGTGAGAAATTGCGTTTATATTTAGTGGGTAAAAATATCAAACATGCGCATTTAAGTTTATCTGATGAGAAATTTAATGCTGTGGCATTTGTTGTGTTGGAATTGGGCGAAGACGATCAAGAGAGGTCTGGAGAATATAACACAGTTTTTTAATTGATGTATTGTCCATATCCAACTTTTATAGCTTCATGTTTAGTACCTTCGCAGCCAAATTTTTCTGCAGTTTTATAACCAGTTATGGCCATTTGATTTTGCTCAAGAATTGGCACAGGAGTATTGTCCATGTCAAATCTTTTAAGTCCTTTGTTCATTTGCCTGGTGCCTTGATAGGTTAGACCACCACAATTTTCATTGTAGTATTTAACAGCACCAATAATGACAAGCATTTCATTGGGGGATAAGCTGTAAGCAGATAAGCCTGATAGCATTAAAAGCATTGCAATAATTTTTTTCATAAGTCAACTATAAAAAAATAATGGTTAATTTAGAGTTTACACTTAATCATAAAAAAAACCATGATTAGGGTCAAATAAAGTTATTACTTTTTATAGTGGCATAAGTAGTTAACACTCACATCATTTTCTAGCTTGTACACTTTAGTAAACGGGTTGTAAGTCATGCCAATCATGCCTCTAAGAGATAGCCCGGACTGTCTTGAAAATTCATCCATCTCGCTTGGTTGGATGAATTTATCCCAATCATGAGTGCCTTGTGGCAAGAGTTTAAGAATATATTCGGCACCAATAATGGCAAATAAATAAGATTTAGTATTGCGATTAATGGTTGATAAAAAAATCTGCCCACCTGGTTTAACCAGTGTTGCACAGGCTTTAATAATCGAGCTCGGATCAGGAACGTGCTCAAGCATTTCCAGGCAAGTTACTACGTCAAATTTTCCTGCATGTGTTTTGGCTAGCTCTTCAACAGGAATTTTCTGATAATCTACTTGATGACCTGATTCAAGCAGGTGAAGCTTTGCAACTTCTAGTCCTGCCTCAGCCATATCAATACCAGTAACATTAGCGCCTTCTGCAGCCATAGCCTCACTTAAGATGCCACCACCACAGCCAACATCAAGAATATTTTTACCTGCAAGTGAGTTGTCGCAACGCTCTTTGATGTAGTTTAGTCTTAATGGGTTGATATCGTGTAATGGTTTAAATTCAGAGTTTTTATCCCACCAACGAGATGCCAACGCAGCAAACTTATCAACTTCATTAAAATCTACGTTACTCATAGCGCTTGCACCGAGTCCAAAACCTCTTCCACATGGCCAGCAACTTTAACCTTGTCCCAATGTTTAAGAATATCTCCATCAGCATTGATAATAAAAGTGGAGCGTACGATACCCATCTTTTTTTCACCATTTTTAGATTTCAACTGCCAAGCTCCAAATGCCTCGCATAGTGCACCGTCTTCATCAGAGATTAATTCAAAAGGAAATTCTTGTTTAGTTTTGAATTTTTCATGGCTTTCCATGTTGTCTTTTGAAGCGCCATAGACAACCGTATTTGCACTAACAAACGCTTCGTGATTATCTTTAAAATCTTGACCTTCTATGGTGCAGCCTGAGGTTGCATCTTTTGGGTAGAAATACAGAACGATATTGCGTCCTTGCACATCAGGAATACTAACATCTAGATTGCTTGTTGCTTTACAGCTGGCTGCTTGAACTTTATTCATAACTGTCGATATTTAAATTGCTAAAAAGTCCATTTTATCATAGAGATTGAGCTGCTTCTAGCACCTCATTAACATGGTTTTTAACTCTTACCTTGTCCCATGATTTTAGAATATCCCCATCAGGGCTGATTATAAAAGTTGAGCGTACGATACCCATATACTCTCTACCCATAAATTTCTTTAATTGCCAAACGCCAAATGCTTCACATAACTCACCTTCTTCATCAGAAATTAATTCAAATGGGAATTCTTGTTTAGTTTTAAATTTCTCATGTTTTGTAATGCTATCTTTTGAAACGCCATAAATAACTGCATTTGCATCAACAAATGCTTGGTGATTATCTCTAAAATCTTGACCTTCTGTGGTGCAGCCTGGTGTTGCATCTTTAGGGTAGAAATACAAGACAATATTGCGACCTTTGGTATCAGGGATGTTGATGGTTAAATTGCTTGTTGCACTGCAGGTAGATGGTTGAACTTTATTCATAACGGTATAATCATTTAATTCTTAAAAAATTTATTTTATCACAATGAAAAACATTCGTAATTTTTCAATTATTGCTCATATTGACCACGGAAAATCAACGATTGCAGATCGTTTTATTCAGTTTTGTGGTGGCTTGAGTGATCGTGAAATGTCAGCGCAAGTGCTAGACTCAATGGATATTGAAAAAGAGCGCGGCATTACTATTAAATCTCAAAGTGTTACCTTGGATTATAAGGCCAATAATGGCGAAACTTATCAGCTCAATTTTATTGACACGCCAGGGCACGTGGATTTTTCATACGAAGTGTCACGCTCACTATCCGCTTGTGAAGGTGCACTATTAATTGTGGACGCCTCTCAAGGTGTAGAAGCTCAAACAGTTGCTAATTGTTACACGGCATTAGATCACGGTTTAGAGGTGGTCACTGTACTTAATAAAATTGACTTACCTGCTGCAGAGCCAGAGCGCGTTATTGAGGAAATTGAAGATGTTATTGGTGTTGAGGCAATGGATGCGGTGCATGCAAGTGCCAAATCTGGCATTGGTATTCAAGATATTTTAGAGCAAATTGTTGAAAGAATTCCTGCGCCAAAAGGGGAGATTGATGCCCCCATTAAGGCATTAATTATTGACTCTTGGTTTGATAATTATTTAGGTGTTGTGTCGTTAATTCGCGTGATTGATGGCGAGATAAAATCTAAAACTAAAATTAAAATATTCTCAAATGGTAATGAGCATTTGGTCGATGAGGTTGGTGTTTTTACCCCTAAACGTAAAAAAACAGACAGCTTAAAAGCGGGTGAGGTGGGATTTTTAATTGCTAATATTAAAAATATTGATGGTGCTCCAGTAGGTGATACGATTACCAGTGCTAAAAATCCAGTTAAAGAGCCTTTAGAGGGTTTTAAGCCAGTTCAGCCACGTGTATTTGCAGGTATTTTCCCAATCTCTGGTGAGGATTATGAGAAGTTTCGTGATGCTTTGGCAAAGCTTCGCTTAAATGATGCTGCGTTGCAGTATGAGCCTGAAAATTCAGATGCGCTTGGTTTTGGTTTTCGTATTGGCTTTTTGGGTTTGTTGCATATGGAGATTGTACAAGAGCGCTTAGAGCGTGAATACGATCTTGATCTAATCACCACGGCGCCAACTGTTATTTATGAAATTCTAGACACTAAAGGCAATCTTCATCATGTTGATAGCCCTTCTAAAATGCCAGATAATCAAGCGATTGCAGAATTTAGAGAGCCAATTATTACTGCCAATATTCTAGTCACAGATGAATATGTTGGAAATGTTATTAGTCTTTGTGTTGAGAAGCGCGGTGTACAAAAAAGCCTCACCTACATGGGCAGACAAGTGCAATTAGTTTATGAGTTGCCTTTGAATGAAGTGGTATTGGATTTCTTTGATCGACTTAAGTCTGTATCGCGCGGTTTTGCATCAATGGATTATCAGTTTGAGCGCTACCAAGAGTCTGATTTAATTCGACTTGATATCATGATCAATCAAGAGCCAGTTGACGCTTTGGCATTGATCATTCATCGAGAAGACTCAGTGCGTAAAGGTCGAGAAATTGCAGAAAAAATGAAAGAGCTTATCCCGCGTCAAATGTTTGATGTTGCTATTCAAGCTTGTATTGGTGTTAAGATTATTTCACGCGCCAATGTAAAGGCATTGAGAAAAAATGTAACTGCCAAGTGTTATGGTGGTGATGTTTCTCGTAAGCGCAAATTACTTGATAAGCAGAAAAAAGGTAAAAAGCGTATGCGAAGTGTGGGTAGGGTAGATATACCTCAAGAGGCGTTCTTAGCGGTCTTGCACATTGACTAAAACACCAACTTTCATTAACTTGAAAGTCTTTATCCGTTGCACATAGATTTACTATAAGCGACAGGTAAAAAAATATAATTCAGAAAAATCTATTGTTTTATTGGTAATATAAATAAAGAATTTACACTTGATGTGGCATGTAATCTAACCCTTAAGTAAGTAGTCTTTCTACAACAAACTTAGAGCCATAATAGGCAATCACTAAAAGTGCAAACCCAACCTGTGTAGCGGTAATAGTTTGTTTGCCACGCCAGCCAAATGCCCCGCGCCCAATAACCAGTGTTGCAAAAATAATCCAAGCAATAATTGACAATGAGGTTTTATGTATTAGCTGCTGAGCAAAGAAATCATCAATAAAAATTATGCCACTCATTAAAGAAAGGGTTAACAAGTAAAAACCAATGCGTAAACTTTGGAACAATAATCTTTCCATGGTTTGTAAGGGTGGTAGTTTGTTAATGAATGCATTGATTTTTCTAGCATGAAGATGATTTTCTTGAATTTTTAACAAAACTGACTGACACACAGCTAGTGCTAATAAAGCATAAGCTGTAATAGATAAAAACACGTGCGATGCAATACTAAGCGGAATAACTTTATCGCTGGTGTCAGGAAATAACACACCAAAAGCAAGTGAGAGTGCTGCTAACGGATAAACTAAAATTCCCAAAGCATGAACTGGTTTAGAGATAGAAGAAAGAAATAATAAAATAGCAACCAGCCAAGCCACAAAAGAAGCACTATTTGCTAATCCAAATACGATTCCATTAACTGTCCAAAAATCAGTAAACGTTAAAGCTTGAGCGATAATAGCAAAACTAATTAGTAAAAAGATAGTTTGTTGATGCGGGTGTTTTAGTTCGTTTTTGCTAAAAAAACGCATTAGCAACAAGGCTGCAAGCAAATAAGCCGAAATTGCAAAATAAGATAAAAACATAATTAACGTGTTGAATTAATACAAGGTACTATAATACGATACTTTGATTCAGTAATAATAAAAATGTTTGATAATTTAACCGACCGCCTATCCAATAGTTTTAAAGCACTACAGGGAAAAAATAAACTTTCTGAATCTAATATCAAAGAGGCGATTCGTGAAGTGCGTCGTGCGCTACTAGAAGCCGATGTCGCGCTTGAAGTTATTAAAGTATTCTTAGATCGTGTTCAAGAAAAAGCCATTGGCCTAAAAGTATCAGAAGGTCTTAATCCGTCACAAGCGTTTATTAAGCTGGTTGAAACCGAACTTACCGATATTATCGGTGGCGAAAATAAAACCCTAGATTTAAAAACACAGCCACCTGCCGTGGTTATGGTGGCAGGTTTACAGGGTGCAGGTAAAACTACTTCTATTGCCAAATTAGCGCGCTATTTAAAAGAGCGGGAGAATAAAAAAGTCTTAGTGGTGAGTGCGGATGTTTATCGTCCTGCTGCAATCCAGCAATTAGAAGTATTGGCCAAGCAAGTTGAGGTTGACTTCTTTCCATCGGATGTTAGTCAAAAGCCAGAGGCTATTGTTGCTAACGCTAAAAAACAAGCGCAACAGCAATTTTTCGATGTGCTTTTGGTGGATACCGCAGGTCGTCTTCATGTAGATGAAGAAATGATGAGAGAGATACAAGCGCTTCAGAAAAAAGTCAATCCAATTGAAACTTTATTTGTTGTTGATTCAATGACAGGTCAAGATGCAGCGCATACAGCCAAAGCCTTCGCTGACGCATTGCCATTAACAGGTGTTATTCTAACCAAGACTGATGGTGATGCGAGAGGTGGTGCAGCACTATCGGTTCGTCATATTACTGGTAAACCGATTAAGTTCTTGGGTGTCGGTGAGAAGATCGATGCACTTGAGCCGTTCCATCCTGATCGTGTTGTATCACGTTTATTGGGCATGGGTGATGTGCTTTCTTTAGTGGAGGAAATCTCACGTAAAGTTGACCATAAAAAGGCAGAAAAATCTGCCAAAAAAATGGCTACAGGTCGATTTGATTTGGATGATATGAAAGATCAATTATTGCAAATGGATCAAATGGGTGGCATGGAAGCTTTGATGGATAAAATGCCAGGCATGGGGCAGATTCCACAAAGTGTCAAAAATCAAATGATGGGTAGTGTAGATAGCAAAAGAATGGTGGCTATTATTAATTCTATGACACCAAAAGAACGAACTCACATCAAGTTAATCAAAGGCTCTCGCAAAAATCGTATTGCTAACGGCTCTGGTACATCGCCTCAGGATGTTAATAAATTGCTTAAGCAATTTGAAAAAATGCAAAAACAGATGAAAAAAATGAGTGGTGGTAAGATGCAAAAAATGATGGCTAAAATGGCGGGTATGCAGGGTGGAGATGCGACTGGTTCTGGCGGTATGCCTGATTTATCTAAAATGAAACTACCTGGTATGGGTAGCGGCAATAAGTTTCCATTTTAGTATTTAGTGTTAGATTTCTTCACACCAGAGATCCAATCTAAGATCTTAGTAACAGCGGAAGCTTTCGTTACTTTATTTGTTGAGCTGACTTTTTTATTTATTGCCATTAGTTATTTGGTGGCCATTATTAATCAGAAAATTCCAGCTGAAAAAATCCAACAATTATTAGGCACTCGAAAAGGTAGAGGTTATTTTATCTCAGCAGGATTGGGTGCCATCACTCCATTTTGCAGTTGCTCAACCATTCCAATGTTGGTTGGCTTATTAAAAGCCAGAGCAGGATTTGGCCCAGTAATGACATTCTTATTTACCTCGCCTTTACTTAATCCTATTGTTATTGTTTTGTTTATTCCGGTGCTTGGTATAAGGGTAACAATTATCTATGCTGTATTAGCCTTAAGTATTTCAATTATTTCAGGCATGTTGCTACAGTATTTTAATTTTGAGAAATATATTAAACGAGAATTAATAGAGCCGGTTTCTTGTTGTTCTGGCCCTGCACCAGTATCTACGTCATGTTGTGACTCAAGTGAATCAAAATCTGATTGTTGTGGTGAAAGTAAATCTCAAGAAGTGATGCCAAGTTCGCATAAGCAGGCTTGGCAAGAAAGTTATTCATTATTTAAAACCATGATGCCTTACATGTTTATATCAATGATTATTGGCGCTATTGTGCACGGGTTTGTGCCAGCTGACTTTTTTACCGAAGTGGCGGGTAAAGATAATCCCGCAGCCATTCCGGTAGCAGCCTTGATTGGAATACCACTTTATATTCGTGTTACTGCACTTATCCCTTTGATTGGTTCATTTGTGGCTAAGGGCATGAGTATTGGTGCAGTTATGGCGCTGGTTATTGGTAGTGGTGGCGCAAGCTTACCTGAGATGATTTTATTAAAGAAATTGTTCAAATGGCCATTACTACTGGCTTTTTTAAGTGTTATTTTCACCATGGCAATTGTTGGTGGCTTTGTATTTAACGTATTAATTGGTTAAAAATTTTGAAAATAATCGAAATCAAGCTAAATCCACTCACTAAAAGTGTAAAAAGCCTTTAATAAGCTGATTTTAAAGGCTAAAAATGACTGATTTTTAGCTAAATAGATAGGGTTTTCTTTGGATAGATAAAAATTTCAGAAATTTTGAAAATGACTGGGTTTTTGTTTAAATAATAAGTGTTTTTCTTTTTTACAAGGCGAATTGTTAAAAACTCGATTGAACGCAGTAAAAATGGAAAAGACGCCGTTATTTGATTCGGTAACGGGCAGATTGTGCGTGAGCCTGTAGACCTTCACCATCAGCCAACGTCGCAGCAATTTCACCCAATGTGTTAGCGCCTTCATCAGACACCATAATTAAGCTTGATTTCTTTTGAAAGTCATAAACACCCAAAGGCGATGAAAAGCGCGCCGTACCTGAAGTAGGTAGTACGTGATTAGGGCCTGCACAGTAATCACCTAGAGACTCACAAGTGTGTCTACCCATAAAGATAGCGCCCGCATGTTTAATACCGTCAAGCATCGCTTTTGGATCTTCTACTGAAAGCTCTAAATGCTCAGGTGCAATTTGATTAGAAATTGCAACTGCTTCACCCATGTCTTTCGTTTGAATTAAAGCGCCACGATCTTTAAGTGCAGTGGCAATAATTTCTTTACGATCCATGGTTGGCAATAGTTTTGCAATACTTGCTTCAACTTGAGAAATAAAATCTGCATCTGGGCATAGCAAAATAGATTGCGCATCTTCGTCATGCTCTGCTTGAGAAAATAAATCCATCGCAATCCAGTCTGGATTGGTTTTGCCGTCGCAAATAATTAAGATCTCACTAGGTCCTGCAATCATGTCAATACCTACTTGGCCAAATACAACACGTTTTGCAGTGGCAACATAGATGTTTCCTGGGCCAACAATTTTGTCAACCTTGGGTATTGTCTCGGTGCCGTAAGCAAGAGCGGCAACTGCTTGTGCGCCACCAACAGTGAACACGGTATTAACGCCAGAGATATACGCCGCCGCTAGTACTAGTTGATTAGTAACGCCATTAGGTGTTGGTACCACCATGATTAATTCTTCAACACCTGCAACTTTAGCAGGGATAGCATTCATTAATACCGATGAAGGGTAGGCGGCCTTACCACCAGGTACGTACAAACCAACACGATCTAATGGGGTGATTTTTTGACCAAGCATGGTGTCATCATCTTCTGTGTAGGTCCAGGTGTCTTGCTTTTGTTTTTGGTGATAAATTTTTACGCGATTAGCTGCCGTTCTAAGTGCTGCTTTTTCTTTATCTGCCAGTGTGTCAAATGCTGTCTTCAAAGCAGAGAGTTCAATAGTAAGCTCACTCATGCTGTTAGCATTCATTGTATCAAATTGATTGGTGTAATCAACTAGCGCTTGATCACCTTTTGAGCGAATATTGGCAATAATATCATCAACCGTTTTTGCAACATTAGTGTTGGAAACGCTTTCCCAGGCTAATAACGCTGAAAGCTTGTCTTGAAAATCAGATTGAGAAGAAGATAATTTTGTAATCATAGGTTTTCCTCTATGGCATTTATCCAAGATTTAATTTGTAAATTTTTAGTTTTAAATGAGGCGCTATTAACTACTAAACGAGAACTGATATCTACAATATGATCAAGTGGTATTAAGCCGTTAGCTTTTAGAGTGTTTCCTGTATCAACCAAATCAACAATACAGTGAGATAATCCTACAACAGGAGCAAGCTCCATGGCACCATAAAGCTTGATAATTTCACAAGATTGACTTTTTTCCTCAAAGTAGCGCTTGGCTGAATTAACATACTTGGTGGCTACTTTTAAGATGTTTTCTTGCAAATGGTCGCTGGATTTTGCAGCGACCATTAGCTTGCATTTTGCAATGCCTAAGTCGAGCACTTCGAATAGTCCATTAGCACCATGCTCGAGTAGTACGTCTTTACCGGCAATGCCCATATCAGCAGCGCCATGTTGTACAAATACTGGCACATCAGTGGCACGGATGATAATAACCTTAACATCATCAAGATTGGTATCTAGAATCAGTTTTCGAGAATTTAGCTCTTCATCAGCTATTTCTAGCCCTGCCTTTTTTAATAAAGGTAGGGTTTGCTCTAAGATTCTACCTTTGGATAATGCAATGGTTAACATGATGCTTCTCTCTAGTCCTGTGTTCGCTCAATTTGAGCGCCTAATAATTTTAATTTTTCTTCAATAGTCTCATAGCCACGATCAAGGTGATAAACACGCTCAATTGTAGTTGAGCCTTGTGCTGCCAATCCTGCTAACACCAGGGAGGCTGAAGCTCGAAGGTCAGTTGCCATCAGGTTCGCACCCGTGAGTGATTTTACACCTTTGCAAATAACTGTGTTACCTTCTAAGGTTAAGTTTGCACCCATACGCGTAAGCTCTGGGATATGCATAAAGCGGTTTTCAAAAATAGTTTCAGTAACGCTTGATTGGCCTTCAGCAACGCAATTAAGTGCACAAAACTGTGCTTGCATATCTGTTGGAAAATTAGGATATGCACTGGTTCTAATATTGACTGATTTTGGGCGCCTGCCTTTCATGTCAAGTGTGATTGTATTTTGACTAACTTTAATGTCAGCACCTGCATCAGTTAGCTTGTCAAGTACCGCTTGCATAGATTGATACTGGACATTCTTCAATGTAACTCGACCACGGGTAATGGCAGCTGCAACTAAGTATGTGCCGGCCTCAATACGATCAGGACAAACACTATACTTTACGCCTGATAAACTCTCAACCCCTTGAATGGTAATTACCGCCGTGCCAGCACCTGTGATTATGGCACCCATTTTAATTAGGCAATTTGCAAGGTCTGTAATCTCGGGCTCTTGGGCGGCGTTATGAATTGTGGTGGTGCCTTTGGCTAAGGTTGCTGCCATTAGAATGTTTTCAGTTGCAGTTACAGTAACTTGTTCAAAATGAACATCAGTGCCAATGAGTTTTTCTGCTTTAGCATAAATGTAGCCATTTTTAACTTCAATTTCTGCACCCAAGTCTTCTAAAGCTTTTAGGTGTAAATTAACAGGACGTGTACCAATGGCACAACCACCTGGAAGAGATATTTTGGCTTCGCCGTATTTTGCCAGCATTGGTCCCAGTGCCAAAATTGAAGCACGCATGGTTTTAACCAGGTTATATTCAGCGGTTAATTTGGTTAGTTTTGAGGCATCAATAAATAAAGAACTATCAGACTCTAAAATGAATTCAGCACCCATATCCATCAACAATCTAAGCGTGGTTGATACGTCACTTAGATGAGGTGTGTTATCTAGGGTAATGGCGTCATCCGCTAAAATTGATGCAAAAAGAATAGGTAAGGCTGAATTTTTTGAGCCAGCAATTTTAACGTTGCCGTTAAGAGGCTTACCGCCTTTGATAACAAGTTTGTACATTATTTATTGTTTAATTTATCTAGCTTATTTTGTGATCTTTCAATGAGCGCATCAACCCCTTTGCGTTTTATATAAGAATCAAATTGTGCTTGATAATTTTTAACAATACTGACGCCAGAGAAAACAATATCATAAACATGCCAAGAGTTTAATCTAATCATCTTAAGAGATGTCACAAAGGGTTTTGTATCATCGTTAATGGTGATATTTAACTTGACAATAGCTTTATTGTCTTTTCTTCTAACTTCGGGATCAACAGAAATTTGCACGCTATCTAGTCTTTCGTAGCTGGCTAAAATGCCCACATAATCTTGAATTAAAGATTCAGAAATATAATACTGAAAGAATTGTTTTTGCTGAATGTCTAATCCGTCCCAATGCTTATCTAAGGCAATTTTAGTGGCAACACCGGTAGCAATATTAGGCAGGAGTTTTAGTCTAATTAAGGTTTCAACATTTTCTTTGGTGGCTTTATTTTGCTTTTTTAATTCTTTTAATGAACTAAGCGCGCTAACCATTATATTAAGTGCTGCAGAGCCTGGTGGATCAATGATATCCTCAATGACTTTTGGAGTTGATGAAATGAGTTGAGTTTTATCCACTGCTAAAGTAAGGCCGGCATGAAAAATAGTGAATATAATAAATAAAGCTTTCATCATTGTTTAAAAAAATAATATTGTTACTTTCATTTTACCTTTTTCATAAATGTCCATTAAAGAAAAACTTAACAATCTAACGCAAAATTCTGGTGTTTATCAAATGTTTGATAAACAAGGTTTGGTGATTTATGTTGGTAAGGCTAAAAATTTAAAAAATCGTGTTTCTAGTTATTTTGTAAAACAGCATGACAGCGGAAAAACTCGAGCTCTGGTTGCTAATATTGATTTCTTTAAAGTTTTGGTAACAGCAACAGAAACTCAAGCTTTATTACTGGAGGCAGAATTAATAAAGCAGCATTTACCGCGATACAATATTTTGCTAAAAGACTCTAAGAGCTATCCCTATATTTCAATTAGCAATGATAAACACCCAAGAGTTGGTTTTTTTAGGGGAGGTAAAAAAGATAAGTGTCAATATTTTGGTCCATATCCATCGGCGCACGTAGTGCGAGATTCGTTAAATCTGCTGAAGAAAATTTTTAAAGTAAGACAGTGTACTAATGCAACTTATAGATCTAGATCTAGGGCATGTTTAGAATATCAAATAGGGCTTTGCAGCGCACCGTGCGTGGGCCATATTAAAGATGATGACTATCAGCAAGATGTCAAAATGATGTCATTATTTTTATCTGGAAAGGGCAAGAAGACACTGGATGAAATTTCAAAAAAAATGCAAATAGCTTCAAGCGATCAAAATTTTGAATTAGCTGCCAAATGTCGAGATCAATTAATTGATCTTAGAAAAATTCAAGAGCAGCATGCATCCAGCTCTACCGCAGATTTGGATGTTATTGCTATTTTTCAACAAGATGGGGTTAATGCTGTTGAAGTGTTGTTTATTCGTAATGGTAAGCAGGTTGGCCAAGAGTTTATCTTGCCAAAAAACTCAAATCATCAAGAAATCGAGGTAGTTCTTAGTGCCTTTTTGCCACTTTATTATTTGGGAAAAGATACGCCAAATCAGTTGTTAATTAGCCATAAGATTGAAGATAAAAAAATCATTGCCAGTGCACTCAATACTCATATTATTGATACACCTCATAAAGATAAAAAGCATTATTTAAACATTGCTAATTTGACTGTTAAAGAAAATTTAAATCAAAATTTGTTGGCCCGATACAGAAAAAGATCAACACTCGTGCATTTGCAAAGTATTTTGGGCTTGTGTAAATTGCCTGAATATATGGAATGTTTTGATATCAGTCACACAATGGGGGAGGCAACTAAGGCTTCTTGCGTGGTGTTTGAAAAAGGTGTGCCAAAAGTGAGTAAATATCGTCAATTTGATATTAATAATGTGGCTCCAGGCGATGATTATGCAGCGATGAATCAAGTGGTTTTTAGGCGCTATTCTAAACTGTTAAAACAGAAAAAAACATTACCAGATGTGGTTTTTATTGATGGTGGATTGGGTCAGCTTAATCAGGCCATTATGGTGATGGATTCTATTGGAATAGAAGGAGTTCAACTGGTAGGGGTGGCCAAAGGCGAAAAACGAAAAGCAGGGCTTGAGACTTTAATTACTATAAATGATGACCAAGTTAATAAGATTAACTTACCACCACATGATCCGGCACTGATGTTGATTAACCATATTCGAGATGAATCACACAGATTTGCTATTAAAAACCATCGCTTAAAACGAGGAAAAACTCGCACAACCTCTCCTTTGGAGGAAATTAAAGGCATTGGTGGGCTTAGGCGTAGTGCGTTGCTTAATTACTTTGGTGGTTTGCAAGAAATTAAGCAAGCATCGGTTAATGAAATTCAAAAAGTTGATGGTATCAACTTGGCGTTAGCGACTAAAATAGTCGAAACACTTAACTCACCCAGGTAAATACTATGTTTTTAATACGTCTTTTAATTATTGCATTTGTAGTGGGTTATTGCGTTTGGTTTGTTAGCAACAAGGTACTAGGCAAGAATTTAAAAATGGCGCGCGTTATTGCAGCAACACTAGTGGTTACTACTGTTATTTATTTACTTTTAGGGGTGCTCTCGTATTTACTGGAAAATTAATTTTTCTTTGAAATAACTAGTGTTTTTAAGTGCGTTGTGCTGTTGATAATTTTGTCATTAACATTAACCAAAATTGATAAATTTGAAGCCTCCCAAACCGGCATGTCACGCATATGGTCGCCCATATAATCAAACCCATTTTTACCAAATCGCTCGATAAGTTTATCCGCCTTATTGTGTGATGAAAGATTAAAATCGGCGTTACTAGCCATAACATCATCAAATAATTGAATGTGTTTTGCAACAGAAAAGGCATAATCCTTGTGTGATGCTGTTGCTAAAATAATTACATCGCCTTGTTTTTTGCGTTCATTGATATAGTCGATGGTCGTTTGGATGTAAGGTAATTTAGTAACATCAATCGTAAAACGCTTAACCAGTTGATCTTTTAAATAACCCTTACCTTTAAAAAACCAAAATGGGTAGATTAAAATCAACCAAGGTCGCTGTTTTAAAACTCCTTTTGAGGATTCAAATAATAAATCGGTATTGATTAGGGTGTGATCTAGATCTACAATTAATGGAATGTTGTTGCTCATTCTAATTCTCCCCACTTGTCAAAATAACGTTCTAAATCGGCCTCTAGTCTGGCTAAAAGAATCAAAGCATCTTGAGACTCCTCTGTTTGAAAAAACTCTGGATCAGATAGTTTTATTTGAATTTCGCCAATGGCAATTTCTGTTTTTTCAATTTTTCCAGGTAGAGATTTTAGCTCTTGTTGTTGTTTGTAATTTAGCTTTTTAGTAGCTTTAGTAGCTGGAATCTCTATTTTTTCTTTAGACTTAGGTTTTGATTTTGTTTTTTCAACTTCCAGCTTGTCTTGTTTTTGGATAAGGTAGTCATCATAGCCACCTGCGTATTGGTTGATAACGCCATCGCCATCTAATACAATAGTTGAGCCCACAACATTATTTAAAAATGTTCTATCGTGAGAGATTAAAATTAGCGTGCCGTTATAGTCAACCAGCATCTCTTCTAATAATTCTAGCGTTTCAACATCAAGGTCGTTAGTTGGTTCATCAAGCACTAATAAGTTGGCAGATTGAGATAAAATTTTAGCCAGCATAAGACGATTTTTTTCGCCACCAGAGAGCATTCTAATTGGTGCCATGGCTTGCTTTCCAGTGAATAAAAATTGACGCAAATAGCCGATAATATGCTTGCTTTTTCCACCAATTTCAATACGTTCACGACCATTAGAAACAAAATCCATAGCCTTTATATTGGGATCAAGGTTGTCACGCATTTGATCAAAATAGGCAAGTTGTATTGTTTTTGATCGTCGAATGGAGCCTTTGGTGGGTTGAAGTTCATCTAGTAAAAGTTTGATGAAGGTTGATTTTCCAGTACCATTTCCGCCAATAATACCAATTTTTTCACCTTTTAAAATTAGTGTTGAAAAGTCTTTGACCAATTCTAGCCCGGCAATGTCGTATGAAATTTTCTTAACTTCAAATACAACTTTAGAAGCTCTGTTCTCATCTTCTAGAGCATGGATTTTAACATTGCCTTTTTTGGCGCGACGATTGACAAACGATTTTCGCATATCTTGTAAGGCTCTTACCCTACCTTCGTTGCGAGTACGGCGTGCTTTAATGCCTTGTCTAATCCATACTTCCTCTTGGGCGAGTTTTTTATCAAAGCGAGCGTTAGCTAACTCTTCAGCGTGAAGTAACTCGTCTTTACGTTTGACATAATCTTTGTAACCACATTCAAATACACTTAAATGGCCTCGATCTAAATCAAAAACTTTATTAACAATACCGGCGACGAATGATCGGTCGTGACTAATAATAATCAAAGTGCCATGGTATTCTTTGAGCATGCGCTCTAAATCTAGAATCGCAGTAATATCCATGTGGTTAGTTGGCTCATCAAGCAGTAGTACATCAGGCTGCTGTATAAGTGCTCGAGCTAGCATAACACGACGCCTCCAACCACCAGACAAGGTAGATAAAATAGCATCAGCTTTTAAGGTAAATCGATTAAGGATAGCCTCTATTTGATGTAGGTATTGCCATCCGTCAAGCTGATCAATTTTGTCTTGATACTGGCCAGCTTCATCAAGCTTTCCTTCGTTAATTAAATGTTGATATTTAGTGAGTATGTCACCAATTTCCCCCAGTCCTTCAGCAACGATATCGAATAAATTTTTTTCATTATCTTCAGGTGGGGTTTGTTCTAAGTAGCTTATTTTTATGCCGTTTTTAATTTTTAGCATGCCGTCATCGGGCTCAATGGTGCCTGCCAAAATACGCATAAAGGTAGATTTCCCCTCGCCATTTCGTCCAATCAGTGCAATCTTGTCACCTTTGAGAATGGTGGAGCTAACTTCGCTCAAAATTGGCTTATCTGAAAAGCTTAAAGAAATGTTGTCAAGTGTAATTAATGGCATTGGTCTCCTTTCAACACACTTGCTAGGCGTGTAAAATCTAGGTTTTAGGTATCATAATATCAAGTATGCAAAATTTTACCCTTTCAATGGCACTATTTAAAAGAGTTGCTCTTATCATTATATTGGTTATGTTTCAGCCAGCCTTTGCCGAGAGTATCGAAGCTAAAAGCTTTACTGATAGTACTCAGGAGCAAAGATATCGTACGCTTATTGATGAAATTCGGTGTCCGGTTTGTCAAGGTCAAAGTATTGGTGGTTCAAATGCAGGTCTTGCAAAGGATTTGCGTGAAAAGGTGCGCGAATTGATTCTTGACAATCAAAATGATGATGCTATTCGTCAATACATGACGGATCGATACGGGGATTTTGTAGTTTTTAAGCCACCAATGAATCAAAGTACTTACTTGTTGTGGTATGCACCTTTTGTATTTTTAGTACTAGGGTTGTTCGCCTTTATTCGATCTTTGGGTGGTAAGTCAGCTAAAAAGACTCAAGCAATTGATACGCAAAAAGCAAAAGACTTGCTTAAATGAGTCAGCATGAATTAAGCGTTAAAACTGCTGGTCGTAGTGTTACTAATATCACCGATCAAGTTAATAGTTTAATCAAAGATAGCAATACTCAATTGTGCCATGTGTTTGTCATGCATACTTCAGCATCACTAATGGTTACTGGTAATGAAGATTCTAATTTATTACTTGATATTGAAGATTATTTTCAAAATACTGTGATTGATGCAGATCCAAAATATAGGCATTGTGGTGAGGGTGATTTTGATATGTCTGGACATATTCGCTCAATCCTAACGGGTGAATCGAAAACCATTCCAATTATTGATTGTAAGTTAGCGTTAGGAAAGTTTCAAAGTTTATATTTATATGAGCACCGCGCTGGCACTAATGCAAGAAAACTTATTGTTACTTTATCATGACAACAGAAGAACAGTTAAGCAAGCTAATGGTTGATGCTTATACGCATCAGAAAAATGGTGATTTATCTTTGGCGATTCAAGCTTGGAATGGCTTGATAAACCACGAAGCTGCTGATGATAATCTTAAAGCAAACGCTCATTTGAGTTTGGGAAATTTACACCAATTGCAAGGTAATGACGAGCTTGCTATTGAAAGTATGTCTAATGCCATTAGGGCGAATCCAAACAGTGCTGAGGCTTATTTTTGTTTGGCGTATTTAGAGCAAGAAAAAGAAGAATTTAGCTCGGCAATTGGATATTTTGAACAAGCCATCAAGCTTAAAAATACAGATGCAGGTGCGTTTAATAATTTAGGAAATTGTTACGATAGACTAGAAAGGAGCGATGAAGCGATTAACGCTTATTCTCAAGCGATTAAATTAGATGAGAATTACGTTGCTGCAATTTATAATCGTGGCAATGCCTATATTAAAACTGCAAAAGATGATCTTGCTTTAAAGGATTTAAATAAAGCCATTGAATTGGATGCAAATTTTTACCAAGCCTATTATAATCGTGGCACCTTGCTAAAGCGTATGGGCGATACAGATAAGTCAGAACAAGATTTAGCGAAAGCTAAGGCTCTGGCACAACAAGAATTAGAACAAAAAACACTTCAATAAATCTTATGAGTAATCAAGACGACAATAAACTAATCACTGAAAGAAAGTCAAAACTAGACAAGTTAAGAGAGGCTGGAAATCCTTTTGTAAATGATTTTAAACCTGAGCATTTGGCACAAGATATTCTTAATGAATATGATCAATTCTCCAAAGAAGAGTTAGAGGAGAAAGCAATCAAGGTTTCAATTGCTGGACGCATGATGCTTAAACGCGTTATGGGTAAGGCAAGTTTTGCTACTTTACAAGACTCAAGTGCCAAAATTCAAGTTTTTGTGACTCGTGATGAATTGCCAGAAGGTTTTTATAATGAGCAGTTTAAAAAATGGGATATTGGTGATATTGTGGGCTGTTCTGGCACGTTATTTAAAACTAATGTTGGCGAATTGTCAGTGCGTGTTGATAGCATTAAATTATTAACAAAATCTCTAAGACCGTTACCTGAAAAATTTCACGGCTTGTCCGATCAAGAAATTAGATATCGCCAGCGTTATGTTGATTTGATTATCAATGAAGAAGTGCGCGCTACATTTAAGCGACGTAGTGCTATTGTTGCTTATATTCGTAATTTCTTCAATGATGCTGATTTCATGGAAGTGGAAACACCAATGTTGCAAACTATTCCAGGTGGTGCAACAGCTAAACCATTTGAAACACATCATAACGCCTTAGATATTGGTATGTACTTGCGTATCGCGCCAGAGCTATATTTAAAGCGCTTAGTGGTTGGTGGCATGGATCGTGTATTTGAGATTAACCGTAACTTTAGAAACGAAGGGCTTTCCACACGTCATAATCCAGAATTCACCATGATTGAGTTTTATCAGGCTTATGCAACTTACCATGATTTAATGGACCTAACGGAAAAATTATTTCGCGGTATTGCGATTGATGTTTGCGGCAATGCGGTTATCCCTTATCAGGGCAATGATTTTGACTTCTCTAAAGCTTTTAATCGCATCAGTGTATTTGATTCTATTTTGGAATACAATCCTACGTTTAGCGCAGAAGATTTAAATGAAGAAAATGCAAAAGCAACTGCTAAAAAGTTAGGTATTGAAGTTAAAGACAATTGGGGCTTAGGAAAAATCCAAATTGAAATTTTTGAAGCAACAGTTGAAGAAAAACTAATGCAACCAACTTTTATTACCGAGTATCCAACAGAAGTATCGCCACTTGCTAGGCGCAATGACGACAATCCGTTTATTACTGATCGTTTTGAATTGTTTATTGGTGGTCGTGAAATTGCTAATGGTTTTTCTGAGCTTAATGATGCACAAGATCAAGCTGAGCGCTTTAAGGCTCAAGTAGCTGAAAAAGACGCGGGTGATGATGAGGCTATGCATTACGATGCTGATTATATTCGTGCGCTAGAATACGGCATGCCACCAACAGCAGGAGAAGGTATTGGCATTGATAGATTGGTAATGTTATTTACGGATTCTCCTTCGATTCGCGATGTTCTATTGTTTCCACATATGAGACCTGAAGTTAAATGAGTTTAGTGCCGGTATTGACCATTGATGGCCCTAGTGGCGTTGGTAAAGGTACAGTTGCACGCGTAATCGCTCAACAAAAAGGTTGGCATTTATTAGATTCGGGCGCTATTTATCGAGCTTTTGCATTGGCAGTAGAAAGTAGAAATACTGATATAACTGATGAAAATATCTTGGAAGAAATTGCTAAAAATCTAGATTTAACCTTTAAAACTCATAAAGATAGTGAATTGGTGAATGTTTATTTAGATGGTCAAGATGTATCCAAGGTTTTGCGTACAGAGCAAACTGGCGAGATGGCTTCAAAAATTGCCTCTATTGGCGTTGTTCGCGCTGCACTTTTAAAGCGCCAGCAAGACTTTGCAACGCTACCAGGGTTGGTAGCTGATGGCCGTGACATGGGTACGGTTGTTTTTTCAGATGCTGCTTTTAAAGTTTACTTGACAGCGAGTAGTGAAGAGCGTGCCAATAGACGCCTAAAACAATTGCAAGCGCAAGGCCATAAGGGTATAATGTCGCAAATCTTAGCAGATGTAGAGGCACGAGACGAGCGTGATAGTTCGCGTAAACACTCTCCCTTAAAACCTGCAAAAGATGCACTTATCATTGACACCACTGAGTTGTCATTAGATGAGGTAATCGCTCAAGTGAGCGAACTGGTTAAAGCTTAAGCGGTTAAGCTTTATAAATAAACTAACCCGATATGTATTAGGCGTACACCGTAAATAGCCTAAAAATTACCGGTCAATATCAAAGAAGAAAATATGTCAGAATCATTTGCTGAACTGTTTGAAAACAGTGTAGAACAACAAAACGTAAAAGTAGGTGCCTTATTAATGGGTACCGTAGTTAGCATTAATCGTGAAAAAGCGATTGTAAATGTTGGACTAAAATCAGAGGGTTTTATCTCTCTAGACGAATTTAAAAACCCACAAGGTGAATTGGAAGTTGCAGAAGGCGATGTAGTAGAAGTTGCTCTTAAATCAATCGACGATGGCCTGGGTAATACGTTATTGTCACATGCTGACGCTAAGCGCATCAAACTATGGCAGTCACTTGAAACAGCAATGAACTCTAAAGAAGTAGTAACAGGTATTGTTACTGGTGCTGTTAAAGGTGGCCTTACAGTTGATATTGGCGTTGTTAAAGCATTCTTACCGGGTTCATTGGTTGATGTTCGCCCAGTTAAAGATTTCTCATACCTTACTGGTCAAGAAATTGAAGCAATCGTTATCAAGATGGACGAAGTTAGAAACAACATTGTTATTTCTAGAAAAGCAGTTATGCAAGAAGCTAATTCTGCTGATCGTGAAGCATTACTTGAAACACTTGAAGAGGGTAAAGAAATCGAAGGTATTGTTAAGAACCTTGCTGACTACGGTGCATTTGTTGATCTTGGTGGTGTTGATGGTTTACTACATATTACAGATATTTCTTGGACGCGTGTTAATCACCCATCTGAGAAGCTTACTATCGGCGATAAGATTAAAGTTAAGGTTCTTAACTACGATAAAGAGAAGATGCGTGTATCACTAGGTCTTAAGCAGCTTACTGCTAGTCCTTGGGATAATATTTCAGACCGCCTTCCAATTGGCAAGAAAGTTACTGGTACAGTGTCTAACCTTACTGACTACGGAGCGTTTGTACGTATCGAAGATGGCGTTGAAGGCTTAGTTCACGTTTCAGAAATGGATTGGACAAATGCAAATGCACGTCCTTCTAAGATCGTTAAGCTGGGTCAAGAAGTTGATGTTGTTGTATTAGACGTTCAAGAATCTAAGCACCGTATTTCATTATCAATGAAGCAAGCATTAGAAAACCC
>ENA-UZWY01001933-UZWY01001933.1-metagenome-genome-assembly--contig:-Day-2--50m-contig-1933_pt1 | contig 30252 bp, 23 predicted proteins | sample MGYA00260341_ERZ794901 | MGnify/ENA metagenome assembly ERZ794901 | reverse complement strand
TTATTCATAGAAAGAGAAAGTTCTACTTTATCTCCATCATTTACAGTTCCTGATGTGACTTGAACTGAAATCTCCAATTCTCCTTCTCCATTTAGGAACGGTTCAACTCCTCCTGGTCCTGCATTACCTGAGTAAAAAGACCCTCCAATTCTAATATCTAATGTGGAATTTATTGTGACCCCCACTGCTCCTTCAACTTTGTAAGGGATTGTAAATGACCAGGTTTGTGTAGGGTAGTTTCCTTCAGAACCCCATATTACTTCCCATGTACCTACTTCAATTTCTCCCTGCTGCCATGCAGAAACGGTTGCCGAAAATTCATCAGATAATTCATTCTCGAAAGGAGATAACCTTCCATTAGAAGATTCATCTAGTAAGTATAAATCGAAATCGTTACTTTCGCAACAAGATACATTTTCATCTTGAGAATCTTGAGCATAAGAAGGCATACTACAGAAAGAGACGAATAATAATACGACTATAGCCAAAGTTTTGGCATTCAGCCCCTCTCCCATATTTCCATCTGGTTGGCTTATTACCCTTCAATGCGACGCCTAATAGATGTTATTTTAGGCAATCTTTGTAACCATTCTTCTTTTATCCATGGAGCCATAATAGCTTAATTATGCTTGAATCATTTTCAGATTCAATTATTGCATAGCCCACTCTTTCAAGTTGTACTATATCTCCTTTTTTTAACTCAAAATCCTCAATCATTCCTTTCTGAATAATTATCTCATTCCCTTTAGGAATAGTTAATGTTGAATTTTTAGCCATTGAAACTGGTAACCAATGAACAATTTTCCTTTTATCTAAACGTTCATAAGATTCTAATTGAACCATATTATCTGATATTTTGATATCTGCAAAGTCTTTCAAACGAATTTCAGTTTGCTTAATATCATTTTTTTCTAAATATATTTTTTTATCGTTTAAATCCCAAATTCTTTCACCCTTTATCTGATTCATAGGGTGCCGCTTTAGTGATAATGAGGTGATTAATTCGCTGGATTTATTAAATTTCAATAACTCAGGATCTCTCACAAATACTCTTCTTTCACATCTCTCATCTATCCTGCTTGAATTGAATGCTTCTATGGTTTGTAATGATACAGAAATATCTTTTTGTGTTAGACCTAAATCAATCCAAAAATCTCTCATGGCATCTGCGTCGAATCCTCTTCTTCGTAACGCCTTAAGTGTTGGTAAACGAGGATCATCCCATCCTGTAAAATTTCCATTTTCTATATCTTTTCTCATCCCTGATGTTGAAAAACTTCCAAATTCATGAATTTTAACTCTTCCCCAGTAAAGAGTTTCAGGATAATTCCATCCGAAATGTGCATAAAGTAGAGTTTGTTTTCTCGTAGAATCCATTAAATCCTTTCCTCTAATGATATGTGTCACACCCTGCTCATAATCTTCGATTGCGCTTTGGAAATCTAGTAGTGGCCAAACTTTGTATTTTTTCCCCACCATTGGGTGTTCTGAATGCTGAATTCTTAATGCTGGCCAGTCTCTTAGTGCAGGATTTGGTAAATCCATTGATGTTTTCACTCTAACTACTGCCTCTCCTTCATTAAATGTCCCATCATTCATTAAACTCCAGTCAGAGATATTCTCTAGTACACTCTTCGATCTACAGGGGCACTCCTCTGAATTATCTCTTAATTTCTTGAATTTTTCTGCCGAACACTTGCAAACATATCCAAATTTACCTCTTAGTAATTTTTCAGCATATTGAAGATAAATATCCATTCTTTCGGATGCCTTTACTATAATGTCTGGTTTTTTGCCTGTCAGCCATTCAAAATCTGATTCTATCCAATCATAAGCTTCTTTTATCGGTGGTTTAACCTTAGAGTCTGTATCATCAAATCTTAGCACAACTTTTCCCTCATATAGTTTAGCGTATTCTGAGTTTATTGTGACGCCTCTAGCATGTCCCAATGTGAGGGGTCCATTTGGATTGGGTGCGAATCTTAACACAACTTTTCCTTTCTCTGCATTGGGTAATTCTTTCAGTCCAACTCTTTTAACCTGTTTCTGTCGATTCAATGCTTCCGGATTTGTTTCTTCTAATGTTTTACGTACGGCTTCAACTCCATCTTCTAAAGCCATATTATTCGCAATATTCACTTCAATTTCAACTAATTTTTTAAGTTCTTTAGCCTTACTTCTAAGGTCAGTTCTTTCACCTAATATTCTTCCGAGTACAGATCCAGATTTCCCCGATCCATTATATTCTACAGCATTCTGTAGAGCATATTTCTTGACAATTGCTATAATTTCTGGACTCCAACCGTCATCGTCAGTCATAATATCAAACTCTACCGGTAGACAATCACATTTCACATTTCAGTATTTGACCATTCGTTAAGTGATGATTGAATACGTGTTCTACCCAACTCCTCGCGTATTGGTATTGGTAAATCATGAGTACTATTCCATGCGTTCTTGACAGTTGCCCATGACCACCTTAGATATTGATTTGGAGTTTTACTATTAACTAATTTTTTAACCGCTTCTTTTGTTTTTGGGTCTGAAGGATATCCACTTCCAACATCTAAATTCAGTAAATCGCTTATCTTCTCAATTTCTTTATCTCTTCGAACTTTAGCCAAAATACTCGCCGCACCTACTATTATTTCTTCTGAATCCATCTTATGCCTTGCATGAATTTCCCAATCTTTCCATTTGGCTCCTAATGCATTTCTAATTCTTTCTTTGAAACGTTGCTCGTTAACATCACAAGCATCTGCTTTAACTATTCCATTTTTTTCTTTTATTCCTGTTTCATATACTGCTTCTTTGAATAGTTCAATTTCTAATTTATTCAAATTTATTTTATTCCTTTCAATATCAATTCTAGATGCTTTGCATACGATTATCCCAATTTTCCAGTTTCGATTCTCAGCTTCCAAATATATTCTTTCAGATATTTCCTCACGTTTTTTTCTGGTTATTTGTTTAGAATCAACTGCACCTATTGATGCCAAAAATTTCGTATCCGAATTAGGAATTCCCAATGCACAGACTACTAAAGGACCGATTGCAGGTCCTCTTCCTGCCTCATCTATTCCGATTTGGTACATTCTAATCACTACTGTCAGATTTCTTATCTTGCTTCAATCTAGAAATTCGAGATTCAAAATCATCTTTCTCTTGCAATTTAACATTATTAGGATGGATTTTTTTATTTGTTGTAAAATCTTCAGCCAATTCTACTATATCATCAAGTGTATCGCTAACTATTGACTTGTCTAATGATGAACCAGCCTTCTCTATTAGAAACTTTGAGGGAGCAGTCTTTTCAGTCGTGTGTGTATCTTCAGATTTTTTAACAAATTTCTCTGCAAAGTCCTCTGAATCTATCGTTTCATTTTCGATGATGACTTTAATCTCAGTTTTTTTTGTGAATCTCGACATCCAGTCATTCATAGTCTCACTCTCATCTTCCGGTAATCCTAGTCTTTTACGGTCTTCTTCCAACCGATATTGTATCGCTTTAACAACTCCAATACTTCCAAATATTATTACTACTAAGCTTAATATTACTGTTTGCCATGTCCTCAAGAACTCAATAAATGCTGATTCTTGATTTTCTTTGATACAATCTCCACAGTTTTTTTCGAGAAATAAATCCTCTGTCTCAGATTCAAATCCCTCAAATATTATTCTGGGGTCTCTTATTGATCTCACTTCTAATGACATAGATGGGTTTTGGGTATAGAAAGAACTTTGTGACATTTGATCGTAAGAAAGGTTCATCCATGCGGTAAAACTGACCGATTCTCCTTCTTCTATGTCTAATATCTCAAAAGAGCGTGGATTTTTCATCGCCTGTCCTTCAGCACCATCAGGGACCTCTAATTCGAAGTCTGTAAATATATTGCAATCTAGATTTACAATTATTCCATCATTGGTATTGCCTGTATTCTCAAGTGTCCAGTACATTGAAACATTGACTTCACGATTCTCATAATCGTAATTATGAGTATATATTTCTTCTACTAAATACCAATTAAAATAATCTCCAACTTTAATTTCGAAATTTATACTTGAAGGGCTCCAACCATCAACCCATAATTCAACAACTAAATCAGTATATTCTCCCGATTTAGTCCCTTCTTGAATTGATACATTGAGATATATTTGATTATTTATTTCACCCGCATTTAATCTTATATTATTCTGACTCAGACTCACATTAGCCCATTCGGGAACTTCACCTAGAATTAATTCAAAGTCATAAGGTATATCACCAGTATTTTCAACTATTAATTCAGTCCTACAGATTTCACCTGGACTTGTTTCAAATTGACAATCGATATTATTCAGTTCTAAATCTCCCCCCGATCGAGGTACTATATTCACTCTTTGTATTGCGAATACAGCATCTTCAGGCGCTGCAGTACTCCAAATTTTTATTTCAAAGAACATACTGCCTGCTATTAAAAGAGGGGACTGAACTTGGAATCTAATTTTCCCAGTTTCGTTAGGCCACATTTCTTCTAGTTCTATCTTGTTTTGGATGAAAACATTCCATTCCTCCAGAGCAAATGCTTGAGAATATCCTCCAATAGCACTACCATTTTCATCTACTGGTCTTATACTAACAGCAATATCTCGTTGAGTATTGCCTAGATTTCTAGCACTCATCTCAATTGTCGCTACATCAAATGGTGCTATGGAAAAAGTCCCTCCCCCATCGATAATCTCTGCTCCATGAAAATATCCATATCTCATTGAAAAGTTATACCAATCTTTAACTCCAGAAATTTCAGATTCTAATTCCATACTAAATTGATGCAGCGAGTTTGCTAGTGGCATTCCATTTCTAGTAATTGGTGCAGTAATTGAGAACTGAATCCATGAAGTAATATCTGATGGAGCACTGAAATTTACGCCTTGAGTCGAATCCAAGGAGTAATCCCATGTTATATTCCAATCTTCAGCACCTGTAATCTTTATATTTGCGACATCCTCATTTTCTCCTAGATTTGTGTAGTTAATGTTAAGATTAATTAGATTCCCTGGGTCAATAGCGAATACTGATCCTGAATCGGGACCAAATTCAATGCTTGGAGCTTGTATCTGAAATGGATAAATGTACTGTGATGTTTCATTAAAAACCGTACTTGCTGCAGCTTGTTGAAGTTCTAATGCTCTTGTAGCAGAAATTTCGCTAGGATGGTATTCTCCAACTGGCGAGAGTCCAGTAATTACAGCATAAATTACACAAGATGAGAGGTATGTTCCATCTAGCGACGGATGTGAACCATCCGAAGAATAAAGGTTTGAAAATGCATTTTCTCCTTGACTAGGGTCCTGTCCTGTATCATTCACTTTGTGATATAGGTGTTTGTAGGCAAGTCCAACTGGTGCTAAAAATACAGGTTTTTCTTCACTTGTAGAATTTTCTAAGAACATTTCATAACCTTGCTGAAGATGCAATTGCATCTTCAGATAATCAGTATTTCTACTCATGTCTCCTCCGTGCCAATTATTACCGTTATCTCCATTTTTGCGCCCCCATGTCATGAATAGTATAGTTTGCCCGCCTTCTAATTCTACTCTTTCATTTAGTAATTGTACCGCTTCATTACTATCTATCCAATAGCTTGAATCACTTGAAAATGATGGGACCTGACTTTGATCCTGTAATATTACAAAGTCTTGTCTTTCTGATAATTTGACATTTAGTTGATTGCCTTGTTCTTCAGAATCTACTGCATGATCAGATAATACCATACCTCCTCCTGTGACAGACTCCACATCAGAAACTATCCCTGAATCATCCAATAATCTTTCTAATTTTTGATTCAAAGTGTTTGAACTAGTATATGAATTTCCTATCATTAAAATTTCTAAACTTATAGTGGAGTTTTCATCTTGTTGACCTTGGTCTAACTGCTTTGTAATCACATCTTTTTCATTTTCTAGTGAATAAATTTCAGAATTATTTCCAGTTTGTAGCAGGATAAATGAAACTAAGATTATGGCTATAACCCCTCTCTTCATGAATGGTCCTAAGTGTTCGACTCTTTCATTCTCACCCTATTTTGTTCTGAAAACGGCGAAGTATTCATGTCCTTGGTTGCTTTTCGACTAGCATGGCGCCCATATGGCCATTCAAGAAAAAATCTCTCGAGCCTGCAAAAGCATCCACGCTCGAGGCAAGTAAAGTTGTAGAATATGAAAGACCGGATAAGGTCGATGAGAATATCGAAAAAGATCGTTCCCATCTGACCAACAAGAATTTTGTAGATGCCATGGCTTTACTTTCAGAAGATATTAATGAATGAATTAAACTTTACTAAAGGACTGGATCCGGTATCAACTGGCCTAGTGCATTAACATCAAATTCACCAGCTTGAATAGGTACTCTGAGACCGAATTCGAATGATACATTTGGGTCAAGTTCACCGATTTGACCCACTTCGACTCCTTGGATGATAATTTTAGCACCTCTCCCCTTAATCCATGGACCTTCATTTGGTTCAACTTTTTCCCATTCTATTTCTTCAGAATTAGCTCCTAGGTCACGAAGTAAAGCTGAAGCAATACCCTTTGCTGCTGAAAAACCTCCGCCAACTTCTGCGCATGCCCATGCTACGCGATTCATATTTTTTGAATTTCTAACAACGGTCCCTAATTCGTGAACCTTTTGTGGAAGTTCATGATGTCTGTTTGCAGAAAGAAGATTCAGTAATGACGGTAATATATGTTGTCTCAACATAGTATGATCTTGCGTTATTGGATTCGAGATTGTTGTACTCTTGTCCGCCTCTAACCAACGTACTTTCTCAAACTGGTCTCTATAATTAGATAGTGTCAGACTTTGAGTTTCTTGTAACCCTAATGCACAAAAACTTGCACTAATTCTTCGATGTAAACCTGACGAAGGTAATGGGATTGCATCCAAATGGACAGTTGACAATTGTTCTGGAAGATTATCATAACCATATCCTATTGCAATATCCTCTACAATATCTATTGGGTGCATTATATCGCTCCTCCATCTTGGCATTGCGATAACATGCTCTTTTTCTCCAACCATGCAGTCAGCCCATTTTTCTACTTTGTCAGGTCCATTTGTAACAGTTCTAGATTCTATCAAAGTGCCACCCATTTTCTTAATTGATTTTGCAATTTCTTTTTTATTCAGAGACATTCCTAATATTTTTTCGATTAATCTATCAGGGACTTTATGTATTTTTGAGTTTCCTCTTGGGACATATTTTTTTTCTCCATCCCAATTCTTTAGTTGAATTGATTCTACTTTCCCTCCTCTTTCAGCGAGTGATAAGCAGATTAATAATAAACAAGCCTCACAAGATCTTTCATCCCAACCTGTCACATCTATGAAGAAATCTTTAGTATCTTCCGTAACTGTTGTATGGTCTCCATTGATAATTGGTGGAAATGATAGCACTTTATCATCAGAGTCAATTATAACTGGATATTTATTCATATTTTCCATCAAATGCGCATATTCTTTACCTTTGGGATGAGATTTTAAAATCTCTTTAATCGACATTTCTTTTCCTTCAGCCAATGGTATAAATGAATGATTTTTATCCACACTAATTACATTAAATGGAGGTTTTAGTTTTGACAAATCATGCACTCCAATGGATGCGAATTTTCTCTTTCTTCCAAGAGTCAAGTGTAATTTTTCTTGATGTTCCATTAATGATTGAATAAAATCATCTTTTTCTTTAGAACTGTTCCCATTATCTACGCCTCTGACTACTGCACCCAATATTACTGGACGTATTTTTTCAATAGTTGGATCGACCGTCATGTCTATGTTCCCTTCTGAAACTTCAAAATCAGGAGAATATTCTACAGAGTTGAGAAATGATCTAGCCGCTCTTGCGATTGTTTCATGACTTAACAAGTCCGTTCTATCCGGAAATATCTCGATCTCAATTCCCTCGTTATCATTTTCTTCAACTACACAGCCTATGGATGGCATTTTTTCAACCCATTCTTCTGAGTTATATTTTATGCCATTTTTATTCTGCATATATTCTAAAATACTATGACTAAACTTTAGCGTAGGCATATCAAAACCTCAATTTCCTAGCCACATAGGAAGTGGTCTATCGTAGCCAATTAATCTCAGACCTGAAATTGCAGCAGTATCATAATCCATGGCTCTTAGATTCCTTCTAGTGACTTCTTCGAGGCTTTGAATACCCAAGTTTATCATCCATCCTCTAAGATTTGAATTCAATTCAATTAAAGTTTCTTCGATGCTAATTTTCTCATTAGTTTGAGGGGCTACTATTACTGAAAATCCTGCACCTTTAGCTACGATTAAGTCTTCTGCACTAGGGCATTTATCTAATTCAATCATCAGAATTTTATTCTGTTCTTTCATATTTATTGCCCTCGCTGCTAAACCAATTCTCGGTAATGCTGCTGCTGCTCTACTTCCTCCTGGGCTTGAAGCATCTATAATCGCTCCATCTAAATTTAGCTCTACAATTAATCGGAATAGGTTTTCTACTCTCTCGACTCTATCTTTAAGCATAATTAACGATTTTTCTTGTACCTTACTAGTCATTGAAACTATTAATGCTTCTATTTCAGCATCATTCATTGAGGGTAAGGATGTCATGTTCAGAACGATTCCTGAGCATTTACCTAGGTCTTTGGTAGCAGTAATTATATTTTCTTTATTGATAATTAGTAGGTCATTGTTTCTAGGGTTAGATTTCACTAGAAATGGTTGCTGAGAAACAATTTTTGAATTGTCAGTAATTCCTTCATCCCTCTCTATTAGCCATGGAATCGGGAAAAGAAGCCCCTCGTCCTCATTTCCTATTGAATTAATTAGTGTGTGATTGTCGAGAGCATTATATTCTGAAAGGCTCTTACTAGATGATGTAGTGATAGAAATTTTCTCAAAACCCTCAGTTATGCTTGACTTAGGGTTTTTCGCGTTATTATCAGATTTATCTACTGCTACTATTACTAAAGCATCTTTATTTATTGATAATCCAAGAGGTTCAAGATGTTCTGAGATCTCTGAAATTTCGTTAGAGTCCATACTTCTCATATCTGCTCCCTGACCTGGAGGGGGGCAGTTTCCAGCGACAATTATTTTACCTCCTGTCATGCCAACGCCAGGTTCTTTTCCGACAGACCCCAATACAATTATCGTACCTCCTGACATCCCTGCACCAGTTCTTTCACCGGAATGGCCTTTGACAATTATGGTCCCTCCTCTCATTAATTCTCCAGCGTTATTTGAAACTGATCCTTGAACATTTATCATTCCTCCAATCATGTGCGTTCCAATCTTATCCCCTGCATCTTTTTCAATGATTATTCTACCTCTTTCTTGAAATGCACCTGCCATTGATGAACAATGTCCTTGTAATGTAAAATTACCTCCTTGATTCATGGCTCCAGCGCATTCGCCTAAATTACCTAATAGTAGTACTCTAGATTTTTCAGGTAGATGGGTAATGACTCCTATTTCTCCTTCTTTTGGTTTTTCATCACCACCTCGCCCCCATCCTATCCTCACTAACAGGTCTCGGTCTAATGCCTCTGAGAGCATTTTTTCTAGGTCGCGATTCAATTTCATGCTCTTAGCAGTGACCTCTCGCATACGACTCCCAGCACTCTGACAGTGTGTTTAGTCTTGATTCTGACGGAGAAGGAAGTTTTCTTATTTAGCATAATCTTAATATTTTTTCATCTGTAAAAAGGGTATATTCATAGAGTTTGTACTAGGGCAAGGTAAACATCCCAAGGGCAGTATGTGAGAATATGGTAACTATCAAAGTCGCAATAAATGGTTTCGGTACAATAGGAAAGCGCGTGGCGGATGCAATTGATGCACAGGAAGATATGGAAATAGTAGGCGTAACTAAAACAGGGCCATCCTTTGGGTGTGGGTTAGCAGCTAAGAAAGGATTTCCTCTTTATTGTACATTTGATGATGTTGAAAAAATTTCATCATTTGATGATTCGGATTATGACTGTAAAGGGGGACTCTCAGAGTTACTCTCGGTTGCAGATGTTGTGATTGATTGTGCACCAGGGAAGATGGGTGCAACTAATCTCCAAAAATACAAATCAGCTGGTATCAAATATATGTTCCAAGGAGGGGAAAAACATTCTCTGACAGGCCTTTCTTACACTTCTTGTGCTAATCATAAAGAGAATTTCAATGCCCAAGGGACGCGTGTAGTTTCATGTAATACAACTGGTCTTTCGAGAACTTTGGTGCCACTTTTTGATCACTGCGGTTCTCTAAAAGTCGAATGCACAATGATTCGTAGAGCCGCAGACCCTGGTGATTCAGACAAAGGTCCTATTAATGCAATTAAACCCGTACTGAAAGTCCCTAGTCATCACGGTCCTGACGTAATGACTGTTAAGCCTGAAATTGAAATAAATTCTCTTGCGGTTGCAGTACCTACTACTCTGATGCACGTCCATTCTATTATCGCTGATTTACCTGAGGGGCATGGTCTGAATACTGAGAAGATAATTGAGATGTGGATGGATACTCCGCGTGTTATTGTAATGAATGGAAAAGAAGATCGTATACCAACTACTGCTGAAGTTATGGAAATGGCTAGAGATATTGGTAGGAAATGGGGAGATTTACACGAAATATTTGTCTGGGAAGATGGAGTTAAATTAATTGGTAATAGGTTATATTATTTCCAAGCAATTCATCAAGAAAGCGATGTAATTCCAGAAAATGTTGATTGCGTCAGGGCATTAATGGGTACAGAAAAAGACTGGAAAACCAGTGTTTCTAAGACCGATTCTGCAATATCAAAATACTATAATCTTTGATATTTACCTTCCATTGTACGAGTCATTCAGTCTTAATGGTCAAAAGGGTAGAAACGTCCGCCCGATATAGATGCCTGCTACGAGGACAGTACTTCCTGTACTTCTATTACTGATGTTATCATCATGGTCAGGCGCAGTTGTCGCATTAAATAACGATTCAGAAAGCCCTTCTATTTCAATCCCGAATGAAGAAATTTCAGATTCGCAATGGGGTGCAATGTCGGTCGGTTACGAATCTAGTTATGATGTTAAAAAATTCTCTGGTTTAATTAATTCTCCTTTTGGTGATTTCGACCCTTTGGTAGACCCTATTCCTCTCGGGCCCGAGAATCTATATGATTCATCTGCAATATACCGAACTGGATTAGTAATTATTCAATCCGATGGAGTTGATATGACTGGATTAATAGATTTGTTGGATTCCTATGAGATATCCATCATAGATCATATTCCTGATTCGGCTTTGATAGTAAGATTGCCCATTGATGATATTTCAGAAACAAAGTCCTTACTAGAAAAATCAGAACATGTGAGATGGATTAACGGTTTACCAATCGCATGGAGGGTGTCACAAGAATTAGTCAGTCTTGCAGGTAGAGGCGGAATTATTGTAGATTTAGATTTAATTCCTGCATCGGATTTAGAATTTGCGGAATTATTAGAATTAGAAAAAAATCTGAAAGTATTATCGGAAGATGAGGTTTCAAGAAGCATTTGCGATGCATTCTTATGTCAAATTAAGAATATAGATGCGTCATGGATCCCAGTTTTAGCAATGGATGGACGTATTCTAAGTATTCAATCCTCATCTATTATCACAATTCACAATGATAATGCAAGGGAACTAGTAGGAGCTGATATTGCATTAGAAATATCTTCTGGGTTAAATGGAAGTGGTGAGATTTTAGCTATTTCAGATACTGGAATTGATGAAGATCATGGTGATTTTAATGGTAGAATCAGGGCGATTTATAATCAATTTGGCCCAGATAATTCTTATTCTGATAGAAATAGTGGACATGGCACTCATGTGACCTCGACTTTACTCGGAGATGGAGCTGGGGAATCATTTACTCAAGGTTTGGTTCCTGCTGCAACATTCCATTTTTACCAATTAGAGGCGGATAGTTCTGGTATTTTGGCACGTTGGGGCTCTCTTTACGATATGTTTTCACATTCTTATCAACAAAGTGCCAGAATTCAAACTAATAGTTGGGGGAATGTCAATCTAATAGGCGAATATAGTTCAGATTCAAGGTCTGCAGACTCTTACATAGTCGACCAACCTAGTTTTCTCGTATTATTTTCAGCTGGAGATTTAGGCGATAATGGTTACGAAACCATAACTCCTCCTGGTACTGCAAAGAATGTACTGACTATTGGCACTTCAACAACTGGTTCATATGGAAGTCAATCACAAGGTGCAGTTTCCTCTACATCATCTAAAGGCACAACCTTAGATGGCCGTATCAAACCAGATCTTGTTGCACCAGGTGTTATGATATGCTCTGCAAGGGCAGAAGAGGCTTTGTTTACCGAAGGGGAAAGCTGTTCAGCCTCGACTCACGAGGGTACAGAAATTCCTCTCTACATGACTCTCAATGGTTCTTCAATGTCTACTGCAGTGGCTGCTGGTGCAGCCACCATGGTTAGACAACATCTTCGTGAAACTCAGTCTCTTGCTGAACCCCGCTCGGACCTCATTAGAGCGATTTTAATCAATGGTGCCGATGATCTAGGTGTTCCTGATATTCCCAATTCGATGGAAGGTTGGGGCCAAGTCAATGTATCAAATAGTATATTTCCTAATTCTGCTGATGAACAACTAGATTTACTATATGATAATTCTAGGGAATTAAGGCCTGGTCATTCATTCATTTATACTATCGACTCAGATTCGTCTTCTAAATTCGATATAACACTCGTTTGGAATGATCGTGAAGGTTCAGCAGTGGCCAATCAATCATCGCCGAAGTTAGTAAATGACCTTGATTTGATAGTTACTTCCCCTAGTGGAGAAATTTACTATGGTAATAATTTCATGAATGGTTTTAGTGTTAAAGATGGTTATTCAGATGATTTAAACAATGTTGAGAGGATAAGATTAGCCCTTCCTGAGAGTGGCACCTGGTCTATTGAAGTTGGACACGCTGGCGGGTATCTGCAAGATTATGCTATAGTTTTAACAGGGGATTTAATGGAAACATTACTTCCAGATTTAACAATTCTTTCTAATTCACTTACCACTTCGGTAGAAAGTCCACTTCAAGGTGACACATTTTTGATAGAAGCGCAATGGAAAAATCAAGCGGCAGGGCCAACCGGTGATTATTCGGTATTAATCGAAGATATCACTGATAATAGTGTAATTTTTGAGCAAGAAAAAACATCACTATCTGGTGGTTCAATATCTTCACTATCATATCCTCATATATTTACAACAACTGGCCTACATACTATCAAGATGACATTAGATTCTAATTCGGAGGTATTGGAATTAAATGATGAAATAGATGGGATTGATAATAACATTATTGAAATTGATATTTATGTATCTCAAGTCGGTGTACGGTTAACTCCTCTATTAGTCGACGGTAATTTGCCGTTGACACCTTCTGAAATTGAGGACTCACGTACTCGAAATTTAGACCCTACTACTACTAATTCAGTATCTTTTCAACTAGAGATGAGAAACGAAGGCACATCTCAAATCACCGTTGATATCTCTGCATCTCCCATACAGCTTTTGGGCATTGGTGGCTTGTTGATATCCCCTCAAGATGAGTGGTGGAAATTATTTAATGAATCAGGTCCTTGGACATTATCTCCCTCCGGGGATCAAGGTGATCGAAGAATCATCTCTTTGGATTTTTCAGATGTAGATTCGGATGTCGCTAATGCGATATATGCTCTGCCTGGGATATTTGTTTCTCAAGTTACATTATGGGATAAAAATTCACCTACAGTATACCATTCATTACAATTGAGAACAGTAGTGGAAAGGGTAGAAGGTTTAGTCACAGTTGTCGCTGGAGCGGATGATTTAGGCGCTACGCCTGGGCAATTTGCTCAATATTCTCTTTCAATTCTTAATACTGGTAACGGGCCTACTCAATACACAATAACCTGTGAAAGCGAGAATCGATGGATAGTCAAAGTAGGAGACAGCGAAACTTCAGTTCTTAATTTGGAGCCACTTTCAAGGCTCCAATTTTTACCTATTCCGATAAGAGTCAGAGTACCTAATGATGTGCTAGGTTCGCCTTCTTCTGGTACAATTGAAGACGTCAGTTGCACTACTCAGTCCGTAAATGATCCCAGTTTATACTCAATAGATGAGGCTTCAGTCGAAGTATTTGAGAGTCGTGAGTTCCGTACTGAAATATTTTCAGATAGTGGTATTTCACTTGGACCATTAGGACTTGCAGATGATAGGTCTGTACTGAATGGCGAATTAGTTACTACTAATCTAGTAATAACTAATGAAGGAAATGTGCCTTTACAATTTACCGTTAATGTACAAAATAGTTGGCCTACTCAATTGATTGAAGGTGCTAATGAAGTAGTCAATGGAGATATGAGTGTTAATATTTTAGCTGGTAATAGTCTTTCTATTTCAGTCAATACTATTGTGCCACTTGCAGCTAACAAAGGAGACTCTAACACAATGATAATCCGCACCACACTTCAAGATTCTGAAACCTTGATTAATGGTACGAGATTAATTATCGAAGAACTCGCATCTCTAGATACCGAGAGTTCTGGGCAAATCGAAGTTGCTCTAGGTAAGTCCTCGATTACTCAGATAAAACTCCACAATGTAGGGAATGTCCCTCTAGATATTTCTTTGACGATGGGTAGTTTACCTGCGGATTGGTCAGGAGGATTTCTTTCTGGAAATTCATTTGAGATGGATATGAATCGTGAAGCATATGTTTCTGTCGGACTTGACTTACCCGGTGATCTTCCTACAGGAGAATTATCTCAAATAGTATCTATAATTGTTGAATTTACTACTCCTAGTGGTGATACTTATTTTGAAACTATTGAATTATCAGTTGTAGTAGTTCCTTCAATTTGGATTGTGTTAGAATCTGGTTTAACATCAATTGAAGAAGTCCCATCAGGTCAGGCAGCAATTTTTACAGTTAATGTGACTAATTTTGGAAACACTAACACCGGTGCTGAAATAATAATTTCTCAGACTAATGATTGGAATCTTCAATTGAGTGACAATTTAGTAGATGACATTCTACCTGGTGAGTCAAAAATTATACAATTGTCTGTTAAATCAACGTCAAGTACAGATTATGGGATATCAAGTATCGAGTTATCTGCCAATGCGACTAACTTTTTTCCTGAAGATGTAGAAATTACAAATTCTAAAATCGAACTAAAAATGAGTAAAGAAAGATCTTCTAACTCAGGTGGTATTTCTGGATTAATAGAGTCTATAGGATTGCCCTCATGGACACTAGCCTTGTTGTTCTTATTTTCTCTAGCAGGAGTATTCGTCTTAGGTGTCCGAATGAGGAGGGATTCTCAAAATCTGATGTCTTCAGAAGAAGAACTCATACCAAAAGGGTCTGCCCTTTTATCCGGCACTTCTGCAGAACGACGCAATGCCGCTCTCGACACCTCTTTAGGGTCGGGAGATACTATGACTGGAGGAGTTAGTGAAGATGAAATACAGGCTGCAATAGCTGCTTCCGGGCCGCCAAAACTATCACTTGCTCCTGAAGGTTCAGCGCCATTACCTTTGGGTGGTTTACCTGAAGGTTGGACTATGGATCAATGGCAATCTTATGGTCATCTGTGGTGGGAGCAGAATCAACCTTAGTTAGGGTTTGACTTATCACTATGACCTTTCCCCACAGAGTTATGAAAGGTTCGATAGTATTGTTTGGTCCTCCTGGTGCAGGTAAGGGTACGCAGGCAAGCAGGATAGTCAATTTAACCTCAAAACCACAAGTATCTACTGGAGATATGCTCAGAGAAGCAGTATCTTCAGGAAGTAAGATGGGTTTGGCAGCTAAAGTTTTCATGGAAGCAGGGGAATTAGTGCCAGACGATGTAATAATTGGCCTCATCAATGAAAGACTTAGTCAGGATGATGCATCAGGTGGTGTTCTTTTTGATGGCTATCCTCGTACCATTACTCAGGCCGAAGAACTCGCTAAAATAGCCCAAGTTAGTGCAGTAATTTCCATCGAAGTTCCCGATGATTCAATAGTTGAAAGAATTGTTGGCCGTCGTATGGATCCAGAGACCGGTGCTATTTATCATACGAAATTTAACCCCGCCCCTGAGTCAATTTCTCAGCGTTTAATTCAAAGAAAAGATGACAATGAATCGACTGTAAGGACGAGATTATCTGCATACCACGAGCAGACATCACCTCTTGCTGGTTGGTATGAGAGCCAAGGACTCCTGATACGAATTAATGGAAACCAATCTATAGAAGATGTAGGTAATGAAATCATCTCTCGCCTATCTAATTAACGTGATTATAATGCCGGCTAGAAAACGCTCGAAAGACTCAAAACGTCGAAAAAATCGTTCTTCAGAAGCGATTAATAAGTTATCCGAGCTCGTTCTTTCTCCGGACAAAAACTCTCACAGAATCAGAGATGTTGCAGCGAGAGATATACTTAGATTAAGTAAAAGGCATGGTCAAAGTAATGAATCTATTTCTCGCATTCTGATTTGCAGGTCTTGTGAATCAGTTATGAGATTCGGAAGAGATTCACGTATCAGGATAAGGAAGCAATCAGTGATTACAACTTGTCTAAGGTGCGAAAATAAAACCCGGAAACCACTATAAAATGGATGTAATATTATGAATATACCGAATGCAATCAAAAGAAATGCCATGGATAGTAGTTTAGAAATCACTATTCGGGTAGGTAAACTTGGAATTAACGATTCAGTAATTGATGAATTAAAACAACAATTGAAGAAGCGTAAATTAGTTAAGGTGAAAGTAAACCAAGGGGTAGCCAATGGATCTTCAGAAAGAAATGAGTTATTTTCTTTAATTTCATCTTCATCTGAGTCTACATTGGTGTTCCAGAGAGGGAATATCGCAGTTTTCTGGTCCGGCATGTAATGGCAGTATTAATTTAGTAAACCAGTAGTTTACACGGTGAGATATTTAGAGGTAATGCAGTACGCAAGTTCATGTCTAAGGACGCCCAAGGCCTTCATCCTCGTTTAATCATGTTTCAGTTATCTGCATTCTTTGTTTCAGTAATTTTCCCTCTGACAGTTTCTGCTGCTAGTGTTTCGGAAGGTCCTTGGGAACCTTCCACAATGCCAAGTTGGGCAGTTCCAGTAGCAATATCGATACTCGTGGCTGTTTATGGCTTGATAGTTTTCGAAGTTGTTCACCGGGCACTGGCAGCCGCATTGGGAGGAATAGCTGCCGTTATTTCACTACACATTGTAGGAAATGGTCCTGATTTGACGGTCATTATGACATGGATAGATTGGGAAACAATTGGGTTACTCATAGGTATGATGGTAATGGTCGATATTTTGTCTAAAACCGGCCTTTTTGAATGGGCAGCAGTACAAGCATATGCTCGAAGTGGCGGTTCAATTTGGCGATTAACATTCATTTTATGTATTGTTACTGCTGTATTTTCCGCTTTATTGGATAATGTTACTACAATTTTATTGATAGTCCCAGTTACTATTCAAATATGTCGCGTTCTAAATTTACAACCCGTTCCGCTAATTATTGCTGAAGTCATGTTCTCTAATATTGGAGGTGCAGCAACTCAAATTGGGGACCCTCCAAATATTATCATAGGTGCTCAACTTTCAGCTCAAAGCCTTAGTGGTGGTCCATTAGCTGGACAAGGTATAGGTTTCAGCGATTTCATCATTCATGTGGCTCCGGCGGTTGTAATAGCCATGATACCAGCTTTCTGGCTATTGAGGATACTAGAAAAACCAGGGCTTTCAGGGAATAGGGTAAGGAATGTAGATCTTTTAAGGGCTCAATACGGCATAAAAGATGTCGCTCTTCTTAAAAAATCTGGAATTATATTGATTGGTGTAATCTTATTGTTCTTTTTACATTCGGCCATTCCTCATCCGTTATTGTCCGTGGCTACAATTGCTCTTGGAGGTGCAGTTTTGATGCTTCTTGTCACATCCCCGCACCGTGTCGAAGAACAATTAGATGCAGTGGAATGGACAACAATCATATTTTTCGCGGGATTATTTATAATGATACACGGGCTTGAATATATGGGGTTGATAGAAATGATTGCAGATTTAATTTCTGATACAATATCTAAAGCATCTGCGGATAATAGAGAGATGGTCGCAATCCTTCTTCTTCTTTGGGTCTCTGCAATCGCATCTGCATTCATAGACAACATACCGTATACTGCAACTATGGTTCCTGTAGTAATTCAACTAGCTTCTGATCCAGAATTAGGGTTGGCTCTAGGTCCATTGGCATGGGCCTTGGCGTTAGGTGCTTGCTTAGGTGGTAACGGAACTATCATAGGGGCTTCAGCTAATGTGGTCGCTGCAGGTTTAGCGGAAGATTCTGGTGATGATATATCTTTCAATAGATTCTTCCGTACGGGTTTCCCTATCATGCTACTCACCCTAGTAATTTCTACTGTTTATTGTGTCGTCAGATATGCTATTACATGGTCGAATGATGCGTATCCCTTCATAATAATTGCACTGCTTATCATAGGTAGTCTCTCACTTACTCCTATTGTTTACAAAGATATAGAAAGCATAGACATGAGTGATTTTGACTCCGGTAACTTAGACATTGAATCAGAATAATTCGATTCTTTAACTGAGTTTAGCGGCTCCGGTTTTAGATATTTTTCAGTCGAAATAGGTATATTTTCGATTCATTGTTTTCCCAAAAAAATAATTAACTAGCAACTGTATATTCGTTATACTCAGCCTCTTTCATGGGGGAGTCGCAACCCTTTACTTCATATACCAAAGGTAGGTCGGACGGCTGCTTATAGTGCGCTTTGGTACTGCCATGTATCAAGGTTAGTGGTTGAGACTGCTTCGCCCTGCGGGGAGACGGAGTGGTCTGAGATACCAGAATTGATATGCCTGGACACCAGAGGACTCACAATGAGTCCCTGTGTTAAGATAATAAATAGAAAGTGGGAATGTAGAAATTAATAAAATGCTACAACCCGACTGGGGGATGGCTCGGCTCGAGAGCCGAAGAAGGTCGTGACAAGCTGCGATAAGTTGCGGGGAGAGGCATGAATCTCTTGGATCCGCAAATTGCTGAATGGGACCTCCTGGCACTCTGTGCCATTCCTAAATGGAAAGGGAACCTCCTGAACTGAAGCATCTCAGTAGGGAGAGGAAAAGAAATCAAACGAGATACCGCTAGTAGTGGCGAATGAAAACGGTATAGGACAAACCGAATCTTCATGAGAAATCATGAAGAGATGTGGGGTATGGACCATCTGTAGTCTAAGTCATGGAAATAGAAGTCGCCTGGAACGGCGCACCATAGAGGGTGAAAGACCCGTATATGTACGTGATATGATCAAGTGATGAATCCTGAGTATCGTGCGTTGGATATCGCGCGTGAATATGGGAGGCATAAACTTCCAATCCTAAATACTACTCGAGACCGATAGTTGACAAGTAGCGTGAGCGAAAGCTGAAAAGTATCCTTAGCGGGATGTGAAAAGAACCTGAAACCAGTCGGGAACAAGCTGAATAGGCGTGAAAGCGAAGATATGAGCAGCGTCTATTCGTGCGTTTCGAATAATGCCCCTGGGAGTTCTGATTAATGGCGAGGTTAAGGAGTTGAACTCTGAAGCCGAAGGGAAACCGAAAGGTCCGCAGCCGCTTAGGCGGTGAGGGACTGGGTGTGCTCGCCCGGAGTCATTAGTGGGAGACCTGAAGCCTATCGATCTATGCCTGGCCAGATTGAAGCCCGATGAAAGTTGGGTGGAGGATCCAACCGTTGCTGATGTGCAAATCGCTCGGATGAGCTGGGTATAGGGGTGAAAGTCCAATCGAGATGGGCAATAGCAGGTTCCGCGCGAGACTACTCGCAGGTAGATCTTCGCAGAGATAGATTACGATGTAGAGCACTGATTGGGTATTTAGGGGGAGCGATCCCTCGGTACGCTGTCAAACTCCGAAGTTGTAATCGTCGTAGAAGCGAGGAGTGAGCCACGGTGGGTAAGCTACCGTGACGAAAGGTGAAGAAACCAGCTCAGTGTTAAGGTCCCAAAATTACAGTTAAGTGTTAATTACAAACGGAGTCCGTGGTCGAAGACAACTAGAAGGTGGGCTTAGAGGCAGCCATCCTTGAAAGAGTTCGTAACAGATCACTAGTCAAGCTTGCGGGCCCGAAAAATGGACGGGACTAAAACTGTATACCGATACACTGATCCTTCGAAAGAAGATGAGGTAGCGCGGCGACATGCTCGGGTAGAAGCTCGGTTTTGAGATCGGGTGGACCGTGTATGTATGAGAATCTAGGGAAGAGTAGCAGCATAGTGCGGTGAGAATCCGCACCACCGAAGGGGTAAGGGTTCCTCGGCAATGGTTATCAGCCGAGGGTTAGCCGATCCTAAGGTCATTCCTAACCGAAATGATCGAAAGGGAATTGCGTTAATATTCGTAAGCCCCTCTTACATTAATGGTGACGGCTTGGGCTAGTTTATGCGCATCAGTCATGGTGCGTCGAAGCGTTCAATAATCGAATGGAGAACCGTAATGGTGAGAAGTTCGAGAAGACGTGAGCAAAAGATAGATGAGGCCTAGGTCCCATGAAAAGCCGTAAGAGGTGATCGTACCAAGATCTGACACAGGTACCCAAGGTGAGAAGCCTAAGGTGTGACGGGCAAAGTATCGTGAAGGAACTCGGCAAAATCGCTCTGTAACTTCGGGAGAAGGAGTGCCAGGTTCGAGAGAACCTGGTCGCAGTAACAAGGGGACTCCGACTGTTTAATAAAAACATAGCCGACTGCTAGTTCGAAAGGATGTGTATAGTCGGTGAATCCTGCTCAGTGCCGGTATCTGAAATCGGGTTTCAACCTGATGAAGGACCGGTAAACAGCGGGGGTAACTATGACCCTCTTAAGGTAGCGTAATACCTTGTCGCTTAATTGGCGACTTGCATGAATGGCACAACGAGAGTCCCACTGTCTCCACGATACGTCCGGCGAAATTGACTATTACTGGCGCACAGTCCAGTAACCTCAACCTGCAAGCGAAGACCCCATAGAGCTTTACTACAGCCTGGCGTTGAATAATCGCACACTATGTGCTGAGTAGACGGGAGATGTTGATCATCTGGACGCCAGTTCAGATGGGAGTCGTCCATAGAGACACCGTCCTTAGTTTGTAATTATTCTAACTCTTTTAGAGAACACCGTTTGGTGGGTAGTTTGGGTGGGGCGCCACGCGCCCGAAAATATAACAGGCGTGCCCAAAGGTCAGCTTAGGTGGTTCAGTCTCCACCGTTAACCGTAAGGGGAAAAGCTGGCTTGACGTGGATCGGACCAATAACGATCGACGATGCGAAAGCAGGGCCTAACGAACCAATCTACCTCATTTATGGGGGTGATTGATAACAGAAAAGTTACCTTGGGGATAATTGAGTTGTCACCAGCAAGAGCACATATCGACCTGGTGGCTTGCTACTTCGATGTCGTCTCTTCCCAACCTCCTGGTGCAGCAGCTGGGAAGGGTGGGGTTGTTCGCCCATTAAAGGGGATCGTGAGATGGGTTTAGACCGTCGTGAGACAGGTTTGTTGCTTTGTGGTTGAGGCGTATCAGATGCCTGATCGGAAGGGTCCTTTAGTACGAGAGGAACGAGGACTCGGAGCCACTAGTTTACCAGTTGTCCGACAGGGCAATGCTGGGTAGCCACGCTCCAGTGGATAAGAGCTGAAAGCATCTAAGCTCGAAGTCATCCGAAAGACGAGGCATCTCAGGGGACTCATAGAAGATGAGTTTGATAGACAGCGGGTGTAAGTACCGAGGGTTCGCCCGAGGTATTCAGCCCAGCTGCACTAACCCCCCGAGCATTCATCAATTTCTACACACCAATTTTTTAAAATTAAATTAATACAGGGCTCTATTGTGGGCCTCTGTCCAACAGTCATATCAATTCATCAAATTCGAAAGAGAGTTGTGCACGGCCATAGCGAAGGGGTACTACCCGGTCCCATCTCGAACCCGGAAGTCAAGCCCTTCTGCGTCATTTCTTGTACTGTGGTGCGAAAGCCCACGGGAACGTTTGTCGTTGTGCCACACTCTCTTTCCTCCCCGCACAAATTATAACAATCATGGGCGTAGCCATAAAAATGTGGAGGCAATAGTATGACAATATCAACAGGAGATATACTAGGCCATTCTCAAGTCGGCGTTTATCTAAGTGTAGTTGGAAATAATTTATTTTACCCTGCATCTCTTGATAAGTCAGTAATTGAAGAAATAGCACAAGTTTTCGACATTGAAATGAATCCATTGTTAATTGGTGGTTCTGCTTTAATTGGTAGTCTCATATGTGGTAACAGTAAAGGGATTGCTGTAGCGGATATTGCTACCGAAGAAGATCTCGATATATTATCTAGTTATGGAGAGGTTGTAATTCTAGAGAGTGGCGTAAATGCAGCAGGTAATTTACTTGAATGCAATGATTTCGGCGCTGTAGTCAGCAAATCAATCCCTAACCCAGGGGTTGAATTGATTGGAGAGATACTCGGTGTCAAAACCTCTAGAGTTAGGGTCTCGGGTCAAGATACAGTTGGTTCACTACTTGTAGCCAATAACAAGGGAATTTTAGCACATCCTGATATTACAAGTTACGAGGTTAGTGAAATTGAGAAAACTATGGACGTACCAGTAATGGTGGGCACTGTATGTTTTGGTTCACCTTACGTAGGTGCTGGTTGTGTTACTTCAGATACTAATGCACTAGTAGGTTCGGGGTCGACAGGTCCTGAATTGAATAGAATTGAAGATGCTTTAGGTCTTATTTGATTATATTGCAGTAGGAGCCACGTGATCATCTCCTTTGTTGTCAGTTTTTCTCACTCGATTCCATACATTTTTCATCAATAATTCATGATGTAACTCACAATAATGGAATCTTTTATATGCCTCTCTGAATGAATAAGCTTTGTTGCCAGTTGAAACTAGAAATCCTTCTGGCGATAAACGACTGATATTGCTACCAATCTCTGTACATTCTTCATAATCGCAACTATTCATATTCTTCCGCCTGACTATACCTTAATTGAACTTCTCTAATTTTTGCTAATATCCTTCGGTTCTATTACGATCAATGGCATATTAGCTTCAATACTTTCTCCAGATAGACAATTTATCTCAATAATTTCTCCTGATAATGGTGCTTGAATCTCATTTTGCATTTTCATGGCCTCTAGTATCATTACAACTTGGCCCTGCTTAACTATATCTCCTAATTTGACATTTAATGAGACTATTTTTCCAGGTATTGATGAAGATATTTTTCCTGACAGTTTTCTTTTACTGCCTCCTCTTTTCCTCTTTTTTGATGAATTTGTAGAATTTCCTTGATCTATTTTAATTGAGAAATTAAAACCTTCAATTTCAACATCCCAATTCTCCCCCTTTTTTTCAAGTATCACCTCAAATTCTTCTCCATCTACTGTGACCTTTCTTTTTTCAGACATAATATCACCTCGACGTGCTTCTTTTCGACTTTGATCTAAACAAATTTCTTCTGCCTATCAATGTCCTTCTATGGTCTATTGACCATTCTTTTCCTTTCTCTCTATATGTCGATGGAGTTAGAAATTCTCCTTCAGAGGAATGCAGAATTACCGCTGCAATAGCGACTCTTCTAAGAAAATCCTTCCTTTCCTTCTTTTTTATCATTAATAATCCTCACAATGGAATGTTCCCATGTTTTCTTGCCGGTCTACTTTCTTCCTTATCTAAAAGTGCTCCAAGAGCCTTTGTAAGTACTTTTCTAGTTTCTCTTGGCTGAATTACATCATCTAGATAACCTAGAGCAGCAGCTTGGTAAGGATTGGCAAATGTTTCATTATAATCATCCACGAGCCTCTCTCTTTCTTGTTCAGGATTTCCTGCAGTATTAATTCTCCTTTTATGGATTATTTGCACTGCTCCATCTGCTCCCATTACAGCGAGTTGAGCACTTGGCCACGCTATATTATAATCTCCTCTAATATGCTTCGATGACATTACATCATATGCGCCACCATATGCTTTTCTCGTAATTACAGTGATTTTTGGCACAGTTGCTTCAGCATATGCATAGAGTAATTTTGCTCCATGACGTATTATCCCACCCCACTCTTGATTCGCTCCAGGTAGAAAACCAGGTACGTCAACTAGAGTTACAATTGGTATATTAAAAGCATCACAGAATCTCACGAATCTTGCTGCCTTTACTGAAGCATCAATATCTAGGCAGCCTGCCAATACTTTAGGCTGATTGGCTACTACTCCTACCGTGTGACCCCCTAGTCTCGAATAACCAACAATGATATTCGGTGCAAAGTCGGCTTGAACTTCTAAAAACGCACCGTCGTCTACTATTGATTCTATTACATTCAGCATATCGTAAGGTTGTGTCGGGATTTCTGGTATTAGATCGTCTAATTCTTCACAAATCCTAGAAAGGGGGTCATTAGTAGGTAATACAGGAGGTTTTTCAAGATTATTTGAAGGTAATAATTGAATTAATTCTCTCACGACTTCTAGTGCTTCGTCATCATTTTCTGCTGTGAAATGCGTCACTCCTGATTTCGTGGCATGAGTAGATGCTCCACCTAAGTCTTCAAAGGACACTTCTTCATTTGTTACTGTTTTAATCACTTCAGGTCCTGTAATGAACATATGAGATGTTTTATCTACCATAATTACGAAGTCGGTGATTGCTGGAGAATATACAGCACCTCCTGCACATGGTCCCATAATTACTGAGATTTGTGGAATTACTCCACTTGCTCGGACATTTCTGAAGAATATCTCTGCATAAGAACCTAAACTCGCTACACCTTCTTGAATTCTAGCACCTCCACTATCATTTAATCCAATGACTGGCGCTCCTGTTTTTAGAGCCATATCTAATATTTTACATATTTTCAAGCCATGCATTTCTCCTAACGAACCTCCATATACAGTGAAATCTTGTGCAAAACAATAAACAGTTCTACCATTAATAGTCCCATGACCACACACAACTCCGTCACCTGGTATGATATTCTTATCCATTTCAAAATCTCTGCACCTATGTTCTACTAGAGAATCAACCTCCATAAATGAATTTTCATCTAGCAATTGTTCTATTCTTTCTCTAGCAGTCAATTTCCCTTTCGAATGTTGGGCGGCAATCCTATTTTGCCCCCCTCCTGCCTCAGATTGGGCTTTTCTTCGACGGAGATCGTCGATACGTTCCTTTACGCCTGACATGTGATAATACATGATTGGTGAAAGCCACCCAATTAGCATTACTCATGGGGGAACTCCCAAAGTTCAGTAAATCGGTTGTTTGAAATCGTTTGACCGCTCGGACAAGTTTGTATGGGTATGCGTATTGTCGTTGCGAAGCCGGGTCTTGACGGTCATGATCGTGGTGCCAAGGTTATTGCCCGTGCATTACGCGATGCAGGACATGAAGTAATTTATACAGGTCTGAGGAGAAAACCTTCAGAGATAGTACGTGTAGTTATGGATGAAGATGCAGTTGCTGTGGGACTTTCTACCTTATCTGGTGCTCACAATGTACTGATACCCAAAGTCTGTCAAGAATTGATATCTAATAAGATGGGTGATATTGTAGTATTTGCAGGGGGCATTATTCCTGAATCAGATAGAGATTTTCTTCACTCTTTGGGTGTGAGGGCTATTTTTGGCCCCGGCACATCTACTACTTCAATAATCAAATTTCTAGAAACTATCTCTGAGCGCAGAAAAAATAACTTAGAAGTAGGTGTAGGGGAAGATTCTAGGTGGAGATGGGATTGATTCAGGAAAGTATTAATCTCGCTATAAGTGGTAATAGGAGAGAATTAGCCANNGCTGTTATCTTCTATAGAATCTGGCGATACCCTACCTCTTGAGCCTTCAAAATCTTGGGTACTAGGCGTTACCGGGCCACCAGGGGTTGGCAAATCTACTCTAATTGGTAGAATGATAGATGAGTGGGTAAGTAGAGGGGAAAAAGTTGCAGTATTGGCTGTAGACCCCTCATCTCCTAAAAGTGGAGGTGCATTACTTGCTGATCGTATGAGGATGTCTTCTGCGGATTCTAGCAAATCGGTATTTGTACGTAGTTTAGCCACTAGGAACCACCCTGGTGGTTTGGTTCCATTTTTAGATTCCATGATTAATCTACTTAGTTTATGTGGCTGGTCAAGAATTATCATTGAAACAGTGGGTAGTGGACAATCAGAGATTCGTATTGTCGCATTTGCAGACAGGGTGATGTTAGTAGATGGCCCCGATCGAGGAGATATTATTCAAGCAGAAAAGGCAGGGATAATGGAATTAGCGGATTTAATTGTGATCAATAAATCGGATTTACCCAATGCCCTGAATGCGTCTAATTTTGTCAAAAACTCATTTAGTTACTCAGATAAAGATAGTAACAAGCTGGTTCTTCTAACCTCGGCATTGAATAATGATGGAATTTCTAATTTAATAAATGAGATAGAGAAATTAAAAATCAATAATGAAAGAAATTCTCTTAGAATGAAAGAAAGACTACTTTCAGCATGGGATTATTTGCTACTTTCCAATCCTTCTTTCAATGATATATTATTAGACCTAGAGTCAGGAAAGATAAATCTCGATGAGGCATTGGGCAGACTTTAATGATTAATTCTAATGGAGAAAAATCTATGACAGACAATGAAATACCAATAGATATCGATCATGCCAAGCACTCTGTAGGTGGACTTGGTGGCCATTTTTTCAGAAGGTTCACTCATGTTTTCATGGCGATAATTCCTATATTGTATTTCATCAAAGGAGAGAATCTCGCTGATTTTTTTTCTCTAACTCCAAATGAACTTGTAACCTATGCATGTCTGAGTTTAGTATTCCTTGAAATGATAAGATTATATTTTGGAATAATAATTATTGGTCAAAGAGAATATGAAGCAAAACAAATATCTGCCTTAGCATGGGGTGCTTTTGCAGTATGTTTAGCATTATTATTATCGCCCGGTTCTGATAGCTCAGAAGGGATGAAATCAGGTCTCTATGCGGCTCCTTTGATATGGGGTTTGACATTTGTAGATCCGATCATGGGTGAAATAAAACGATCTAAAAGAGGCCTTAAAGCCGCTATATTAGGCGGTTTAGCGGTATCATATATGATCTGGTTTGGTAGTTCGTACTTCTTGGGTACTCCTTTCTTAGCCTCATTAATTCTGGCTCCGCTGACAGTATTAGGTGAATTGCCAAGTGTTAAATGGATAGATGATAATGCAACCATGGTATTACTCCCATTAATTGTATTACTTATTTTAGAATCGTTTTTCTGAAATCTCATGGCGTCATGTTTACAGTCTTATTACTTCTCGAACGTACGATACACATGGATGATGAAGAGCAAAACCAAATCGTTGAATCGTCACTTTCACAAAATACCTACGTTATGGTATGGGTTATTGCTTCATTGGCATCCTTAGGGATATATGTAATTTATTTCTAGTTCAGCACTTGGAACTGGTTGGCTTAAATAACAGTGTATAGCAGGCATATTTGTGTGCGGTATTGCTGGTATTTTAGGCAATGCCGACCTATCTATTTCCAACTCCATGGCGGCGTGCTTATCTCATAGAGGGCCAGATGGATTCGGAGGATATGTAGATGAGGTGGGTAAAGCTGGTGTCACCCTATCTCAATCTCGTTTAGCGATTGTAGATATTAATGGTTCGTGGCAACCGATTAAATCTGATCACGGTTGTGTTTTAGTTCAAAATGGAGAAATTTATAATCATACTAGAATTAAGAATTCAATATCTAATTATCCTTGGCAAACTTCTGGTGATGCCGAGACTATACTTGCTCTACATAGAAAATTTTCATTTAACAATGTAAAACCACCTTTGATTCCAGTAGGTAAGAAAGTAGGAGGTTTGTTCCGCACTAAAAATGCCGATATTGATGGTAATAGTGCAGAGAAGCATAAATCATGGATTTCAAAATTAGATGGCGTTTGGGGATTTGCAATATGGGATCCTCTATCTCGTGAACTAATTCTTTGTAGAGATCCCATGGGTGTCAAACCTTTATTCAGAACAATACTTCCTGACGGAACACTTCTTTTTGGTTCTGAAATAAAATCATTTTATGCTCATCCTGACTTTATTGCAAAACCCGATATTAACTCACTAGCAGTTAGATTGGCATATGAATACCCTCTTGATTATACAACTTTATTTTCAGGTGTTACATCAGTAGCTCAAGGGACAATCGAAACTTGGTCATTGGATATTAATGGTAGGGCTGTATTAACTGGGGTATCTAGATACAATCAAGAAAATATTTCTCCTGAAAATATTTGGGATCCAAAAACCGGAGCGAAAGAGTTGCTGGATACACTTTATTCTAGTGTAGAAGATCGAATGATGTCTGATGTTCCAATAGGATTAGTCCTTTCAGGAGGCTTAGATTCAAGTTTATTGGCAGCCATAACGCAAGATATTGCAAATTCTTCGGGAAGCTCTGTTCCTGAATGTTGGACCGTAGCAGGAGATGAAGACAACCCAGATATGATTGCTGCAATAGAAGTTGCACAAAATCATGAATTAAAACACCATAAAATAATAATAGATAAAGATAAATTTTGGGATGTTTTACCTAATTTTGTTTGGAGCGGTGAAGATCTTGATGTTTCTGTACTTTTCTGGCAGCCATTATTTGAAAGTATGTCCAACCAAGTGAAAGTTGGTATTTGTGGGCAAGGTGCTGATGAATTACATGCAGGGTATTCGAGGCATAAGAATCTGTCAGAACATGCAAGATTAATTGATGAACGTTTATCTTTATTTGGAGATATATCTATTGATAAAAATCATATTGGAGCAGGTCAACCATGGATTGATAATAATTTTTCTGCCAAGGATAAATTCTCGAATCTCAGAGATGCACTACAGTTTGAATTAGATAGAGGACAATTGACAAATTTTCAACTTAGATTGGGAGATAGACATAGCATGGCTTTTGGTGTAGAGGCAAGGGTTCCATTCTTATCAACAAAGCATAGGAATGAATCGCATAAAATACCTTTAGACTGGAAATTAAGTGGTTTAGATGAGAAGATGGCTCTAAGAGAGGCGGCTAATTTAACTAAATTACCTAAACATATAGTCAGTCGGCCGAAAGTACCCGCGGGGACAGCAACCACTCCAAATATTATTAGTGATTTAATATCTGAATTAACACCTCACGCTCTAGAATGGGCTAATGATTATGGGCGTTTAACTCCTATTCTTACCAATCAACCAGATATGGCCATAGGGATGAGGATTTTCCACGCTATGCATTTCACTGATAATAAAAATGGCATTAGAAAAGGTAATGTAATGGATTTAGTTGATGATGTTAGTGATTGGAATAGCCTTTAATAATATATTTCCTCTTTCTACTATTCTTTTGGATCTTCTAAAACGGTCTTTTCCCCTGAATCAATTTCAATGCCTTCCATGCCGACAATCTCATAGTTTGATGGAAATAATGCAATTGCAACGCCTGCAACTATGCAGAATAATGCCATATAGAACTTGGCTTGAACCATCATCAATTCTAACCCTATAACAACAAGTAAAAGTCCTCCTAGATTTGAAACCCAAACTAAGGTTTTGAATGTTGAGAGTGATACTCCAGTACTATTTCCAGTCCTTTTAGGTCCAAATTCTGCTCCAAATCTTAGTGGGTCTTCTTCTTCCATCATATCACCTGTCTATCATTATTATAGCGTCCGTAGGGCATGCTAAAACACAAAGTTTGCATCCAGTGCAAGGGTCTCTTAATATTCTGGCCTTTCTATTGACTTCAATATTCATTATTGGGCTTGCTAAAGGTTTGTCATAAAGTTCGATAGCATCATCATCACAAACAATTGTGCATTGATCACATCCTATGCAAAGTTCTTCCTTAACCCAAGCTACGGTTTCTTCCCCACCTTTTATTGATGCAATTTCTCCTGCTTTTATTGTATTCAACATAATACGTATTTTTTCTTGTTGTTTTTTACGACGTTCTGAAACATCCGAAGCGTCGGTCATTATGCTTGCGAGAGAATCCTTCTACTCAATACTATGTTTCTAGTAGTCAGATTCATTTCTAACCTTCTTTGCCGAGAAAACATGAATGGTGCGAGCGGACATGAAGTTTGGTGGAAAGATTCTATGGTTCTCC
>ENA-UZWY01001689-UZWY01001689.1-metagenome-genome-assembly--contig:-Day-2--50m-contig-1689_pt2 | contig 34197 bp, 35 predicted proteins | sample MGYA00260341_ERZ794901 | MGnify/ENA metagenome assembly ERZ794901 | reverse complement strand
AAATCTGTACAAGAATATTTAGAAGATGAAGTATTTGGTATTCCGTATCATGTATTTAAAAATATAATTATCTTATCAGTAAATGATTTTAAATCTTTCTTAACCATGTCTAACTCGGATAAGAAACAGATCATTGATAGAATGTTTGGCTTCTCTATTCTTAATGATATGCAAAGGCAAATCAAAGATGAACGTAGAGATATTAAATATGATATTGATGCTTTTGATGCTGAGCTAAATGAGATAATGAATTCAATAGGATCGGTTAGAGGTAAACTAAATACTTTATTAGAAGAATCTAAAACTGCAAATAAATCTAAGATCCAAGAATTAAAAGATGAGTTAGTAGCTCTACATGAAGTGGTATTAGATATTGAAGCTAATCGTAAAAAAGAAGAGGGTGCAATGAATACCTTCAATACTCAATATAACGAGAAGCGTACAGAAGCTGGAGATATTAAAAGAGAGATTGACTATTTAAATAAGAAGTTAAAGTTATATGAGAGTGGGCATTGCCCAACATGTGAAACTAAGTTAACTTCGGATTGGCATAAAACACAGAAGGTAGAATTTGCAGATAAAATAGAATCTAGTACAGATCAGATTAAATCAATTAAGGCTGAGATGGATGAATTACAAGAAAAAGTACTTACAGCAAGAGAGTCTAAATTAGAACTAGAGGGCCAGATCTCAGATAATAAAGTAACAATGCGAGGGCTCAAAGGAGAACTAGTTAAATTAAAAGATACTCCAGAAGGTTCTGACTTCGATCACTTAAGGAATCTTATTACAGAGTTTGAAGAGAAAGAGGCTGCTAAATCTACAAGTAAAGATGGACTAAATGCAGACTATAACTTTATGGAAGTTGTAGAAAATATCTTAGGTGAAGATGGCGTAAAGAATTTAGCAGTTAAAACTATTCTACCAGGACTTAATAGTAATATTGCTGCAATGTCACAAACAATGCACTTGCAATTCCATATTAGATTTGATGAGAAGTTTAATTGTATTATTAATCACTTAGGTGAAGATATTAATCCAATGACACTTTCAACAGGTGAGCGTAAGAAGGCAGACTTTATTGTTATTATTGCAATCATTAAGATCTTAAAATTAAGATTCCCACAACTAAACCTTTTATTTCTAGATGAGTTATTATCTTCAGTAGACCATGATGGTGTTTACAANNTACAACATATTGAAGATTTTAAATCAAGTAATTAAAGAACATGAGATAAATACATTTGTAATTAATCACTCTGTATTGCCACATGAAATTTTTGATAAGAAGATACAAATATATAGAGAGAACGGTTTTTCTAAGTTTACGATCGAAAACATAGATTAACTGGGATATATATTAAAACTAAAAAAGAATAACTAATAATTATGGCTGATGAACAACACAGAGCATTTGGATGCTCACATTTAGGCGCTGCTGCTAATCCAGCTGGATTTACAACAGTAGGAAGATTGCATTACGCGACTGAAGCTGCTGAGTACCCAGATCAAACCCTAGCAAACGTACAATGGTGCTACGGACCTGACGAAACCGTAGAGTCGCAAATCGCATACATAACAAAAGGTGGAGATGATTTGCCTGTATTACAAACTACATTTGGTGACCAAACCGAACTTAACCCAGATGGAACACCAGGACCTGGTAATAATGGTGCCCCTGACGCATACGTTTCTTTTAAAAGAGTTAATACTGATGCAGAATTTGGCGAAGCTATTGCAGATATAGCTACAAAAAACGGATTGAATGTATCATTCGATCCAAATGATGCAGTTGCTGCACAAACTTTTGCAAATGAGAACTTAGACTACTGGTCAAACTACATAATTGTTCTATAATATACATACTTATTAATAAGTTAAAAATGGCCAATGGAAACATTGGCCATTTTTGTTAGTATAAAAAGATGATATATAAAACATGGCTACATATAATTTAAAATTTAACAAAGACGATTCAGTTATTCGACACATAGTTGTCGGTCTTTTAGCAGATCTAAATAGTAAATTAAGTTTTTACAGACAAATTAGTAACGACGAACGCGTAGAAGTGGATGTACCATTCTTTTATGCAGTTGCTGGTGATGAAAACTTCATGAAAGATAATTTCTTATTTTCAAATGTAAACGGACTGGGCTGTGATCCAGACGGGCAATTTGCAGATGGCAATTATGATAAAGTACCAAGAGGTATTGTAAACCTTACATCTTTTGCGGTAGATCCATCTAAACTAGTTAATAAAAGAAATATGGGTCAATATTCTATGATGAATGAAGAGGGCCTAATGGAAGGTTATGTTGCAGAATTTGAAATGATTCCAGTAGTAGTTGGTGTGGATGTTGAAATCTTAGTATCTAGTCAATTAGATCTATTTAAAGTAACAGAGGCTTTAGTAAAGAAAATGTATAAGGCTAACTTTTACCATGTTGATGCAGGTCATTTAGAAGAGGGTACTTATAGAATCTCATCTGAATATATGATGCCAGATGATTACCAACAAGAAAGACCCATTGAATATTCATTCGATGATAAAGCAAACCATAAAGTTACATTTAGTTTAGAAATTAACTCATTTATACCTTCTTTTGATTTTGAAGAAGATACTTATAGAAAATTCACTAGAACAATGTATGCAAATGGAATATGTGGTGATTATGAAAATCCAAATGGATTTATATCACCAAACATGCAACCTAATGTATATTACGATAACATCGCTCCTGCAAAATGGGAATCTAATGGTATTGAATGGGTAAAAGTTGAAGTAGGTGTTTCATGTTCAGATCCAGATGTTATGGCACTATTAGGTATTGAACAGAATACAGAAACTCAAATTAAAAGAGTTAGAAAACGTAGAAAACAATCTAATAGAATTTTTACTTTTGGTAATTCCAAATTAAACAATCCTGTAAATACAGAACAAGACGCTTCTTATCTGGGTGATGACGTCACTATCAAGGCAAAGCGCTTCCCATGGGGTGATAATATAGAAGAATAATTTAAACGATATATACATTAAGAAAACAAAAATAATCTGAAATGACAAATTCATTAAACAAAGAAGTAATATCTCCAGTATTAGAACAAGGACAAGGTCACTTATTCCATACAGCAGGTACAAACTTTAAAGTAACAGGCAGTCATATTGAAATAGTTAAAGAAACAAATAATTTATTTAATACTTTAGTTTCAGCTAACAACAAATTCAATATTAACGAAAAAGGTATTTCTTTTTTCTATGACTATAACAGCAAAAACTTAGTATCAAAAGTTGAAGAAGGTTCAATAGAGAATTTCAATAAGCTAATGAGCTTAACTGAAAAACTAGCCTTTTTAGAAAACTCAGCAAAAGAACATAGACTAGCAAATCACAAATCAGCATTAGTATCTATAAACAAAGAATTAGATGAAACTTATTCTAAATTAGCAGAAACTAAAACTTCTCAACTTGCAATAGAAATTATTTATGTAAAAGAATCAAATAAATTCTTTACAGGTAATGTTGAAATTGCAATGGGCTCAGAAGACAAACTATCTGAAATGCTTTTTACAGCTGGATATATTAAGTACGGACACAAATCTTTATTAGAAACTTTTCAAACTGCTGCAGAAAACTTTGAATCATTTAAAGTATTAGACTTTTTAACAGAAGCAATTGCAGGAGATATCACAGTAGTTTCAATGAGAGCTGAAAAAAATACATTCGTATTTAGAACTAACGAAAGTACTAAAATTTCTAAATTCGAAAAAATGTTAGCAGATGCTGCAATTGAATATGTAGCAGAAGAAACAGGAGCTGATATTACTACACAATTCGAAGATATACTAGAAAGCAATGCTAAACAAAAAGCTTTAAAATTAGAACAAATCCAAGAATTTAAAGAAATGCTAACGTTCTTATATGACCAAAAAGGTAGATTAGCAGAAGCTGATAGAAACCTTACAGACATTAAAGCTGCAGATAAATTAATAGGTTCAGAAATTAAAAGAATTAGCGAAGTATTAGAAGCATTAGAAGATAGTTCATTAGGAATTGAAGATGGTTATGTTGACGCTACAGTAAAAACTGAAGAATTAGGAATAGAAGGTGACGGTGCTGTCAAAGTAGATTCTCTTGAATTTAGTACAGCTGGTAAAAATGACATCTTAACTGTGTTTGCAAATGACAAACCATATAGAATAGAAAAGTATAAGATTAACATCTCATCTAACGATACAATCTAATAAGTACTCTCATTTTAATAATTGAAAGCCCATTCGAAACAAATGGGCTTTTTTTCATATAACTAGTAATCAATTAGAAATTAACTACTGTGCCAAGAAAAAAGAACTACTTAAATAATAAAGACCTATACAATCAGATTGTACTATCTTTAGAAGATGATAAATTAACAAAAGACGCTGAAAAAATGCTGATTCTAATAGCCGAACGAGCAATTAGAAAGCTAGTTTATTTAAACGAAGACGATAAGCATGACTGTATGCAGTTCGCTATATTAGATCTTCTTAAGTATTGGAGGAATTTTAATCCTAAATATACCAATGCGTTTGCATATTTTACAGAAATAGCAAAAAGAGGTTATGCTAAAGGATGGAACAAATTGCATCCTAATAAATATAAAGGCACGATGTCAATGGACCGTATCAACAGTAAAAACGGTGGAGAAGGCGGAATGTTTAATATCTAATGTCAATAAAAAACTTAAAACCAAGTAGTAACTCAGGATTTATACAGGGCTATTTTAACCCAGAAAATCCAGATAAGTATATCGGTCCGACGCCGATCATTTATCGTTCTTCTTGGGAAAGAAAGTTTATGATTATGTGTGACACAAAAGATAATGTAATGAAATGGTCAAGTGAACCTGTTAAGATTAAGTACAGATGGACTATGGATAAAAAGGAACATACTTATTATCCAGACTTTTATATGAAAACTGCTGGTACAAATGATGAAGGTCCAGTAGAATGGTTAGTAGAAATAAAACCAGAAGCACAGATTAAAAAACCTAAACCACCTCTAAAGAAGTCTAAGAAGGCTCTTAACTCCTATAAATTTTTAGCTGAACAATATATTAAAAATAGAGATAAGTACGCTTATGCCAATGCTTGGTGCGAAGATAGAGGCTGGAGATTCATAGTCTTAACTGAAAAAACACTTAAATAATGGGAAAGATAAGAAGTGATATAAGACAGTTAAGTAAATCTGCAGGCGGAAAATCAAGAGCAGCTAAAGAGGCTGAAGCCTGGTTTCATTCTAGTAAAAAGTCTGTTAGAGAAAAGGCGGTTAGTAGAGATGGTAGACCATTTCAACCAGGAAAGATTTATGTATTTAGATATGATAATCCAGTAGTAGCAGAATGGTGGGATAGTAATCCAGTGGTTTTAGCATTGGACGCATCAGATAATGGTAATGATATGGGTATTAACCTAAACATGTTACCAGTTAAAATAAAAGAAGATCTGTTAGATTTTGTATATGACCAATACGAACAGTATATAAATGGACAGACCAGAGGTGGCGGAGTAGAGAACGCTAGAGCACAAAGTGGAGTATCATTAAGTTATCAAGGTGCTAAGTCATTTTTACAACGTTACGGATTTGATTTCGCCATTAGACAATATAAAAGAAATCGTAAAGCCCAACAAGTGGTGGTCTCGTATGAGAATTGGGCAAAAATAGTATTATGCGACTTTATCGAGCTAAATAACTCGTCAATTGGAGCAATTAGAGCTATGTTCAGAAACCACCTAAATAAATGAGATATATAAAACAGAAATAATAACTTATTATGGCAGGATTTACCGACAAACGAAACGGACCACTTAGTTCAAATTCAAAACCATTTAACCTCTCCAATGCATTGAAGACGTTAAGTTCTTTTGGTATGCGCTATGATGATATGGTTCTACGTCAATCCCAAGCAATTGGTCCAATGGAAGATCAATTTGGCTACAATCAAACAGGTGGAATAAACCCGTTCGGAATAGACAACGACGATATTTATGGTGCATTTGCTGCACTATCAATGGGAGATATTAATATGAAAAAGAATGTGCCATTCTTTGATATTGATTACCCAGCTAAAAGAGATGAGTTGAGAAGATTCTCAATGAACGATGAGGTAGAAGATATTCTAGATATACTTTGTGATGAAGCAGTTGTATATGACGAAAAGAATTTCTTTGCCCAACCTTCTATTATGGGACTTGATGTATCAGATCAGGTACAGAAAGACCTTAACAAATACTTTAGACAAATCTATCACTACTTTGGTTTTAATGGTGAACAATCAGCATGGTACTTTTTTAGAAAGTTCTTAGTAGATGGTTACTTATCATTTGAAATAATTTATTCCCCAGACCAAAAAGAAATTATAGGTTTTAAAGAGATCGATCCAGTAAGCTTAATGCCAGGTTTTAATAAAGACGATGGTAAGAAAATATGGATTCAATATAAAGACCAACCTACAAAAGAAAGAGTACTTTATGATTCTCAAATTATTTACATTTCATATTCTTCACTTTCTACAGCGTCAAGAGTAAGTTACGTTGAAAGACTTATTAGATCTTTTAACCTAATGAGAATCATGGAACATACAAGAGTAGTATGGGCTGTGACTAACGCTTCATTTAGAATGAAGTTTATTATACCTGTAGGTGGTAAATCTAAAACTAGAGCAAAACAATCACTAGCTCAGTTAATGAATAACTATAAAGAAGTTGTTGACTTTGATTTTGAATCAGGTTCATTAACAACAGATGGTAAACCAATGTTACAATTTAGTAAAGAGTATTGGTTACCTTCTAAAGACGGTGAAACTCCAGAAATCGAAACCCTAGGTGGTGAAGGACCAGATCTTTCTGATACAGAAGCACTTAAATATTTCCAAGATAAACTTAAAGAGGTTTCTAAAATTCCTTACAACAGATTCTTATATGAAGATGATGGTGGTGACTTTGCATTAGCAGGTGACGGTATGGTAAGAGATGAAATCAAATTTGGTAAATTCATTAAACGTTTAAGATCAGTCTTCCAAGAGATATTAGTTAAGCCATTGTATATTCAAATGTGTCTTAAATATCCAGAGTTCACTGACGATCCACAATTTAAAACTCAAGTAGCTCTAAGATACAATGAAGAAAATGTATTCGCAGAATTAAAAGAGCAAGAGATTATGCAATTAAGATTAGACTTTATCTCAAGCATGAGAGATAGTTTAATGACAACTAACCAAGAAACTATGGAAGAAGAGTACTACTTCGATCAAGAATACTTAGTTAGAAAGTATTTAAAATTGACCGATGATGAGATTAGAGCTAACGCTGCATTCAAAGCAAAGGAGCAGAAGGACAGCGCTGAAGAGCCTGAACCAGATGACCCAATGGCACTATAATCTAGATCCGATAGAAAAAGAGATATATAAATCATGAAGATATTAAAAACATTTGAAGAATTTGTCCAAGAAGGAGCATTAAAGGCTGGCGAAGATTCTAAAATATATGTAGAGGATGTAACACTAGACTCTGGTTCTACTATTAAATCTGCAGAAATTTTAGGAGCTATTACTTCTTCTAAAACAGAAAAAGAATTTAAAGATTATTTCTATAATGAGTATGGGAACGATGCATTTGCTGAAGGAGAGATGGACATTTTATTAGCATATTATCTGGATAAATCAGCTGAAGAAGCTGAAGAAGAAAAGGAAGCTGCGAAGGAAGAAGAAGCTGAAGACGGCGGGGAAGAAGACCCGTTAGCAGACATCTAAAAGATATTAAGATAATTGTATAATACAAGTAGATATATAATAAAAATGATAAACCATAGATATGGCAAATAAAAAAGACTTACTGATCGTAGAAATGTCTACATCTCAGCTAAAAGTAGCTGAAGGTGAAAACAAAGATTACATTCTAGAAGGTATCTTTGGTCAGATAGACCAAAAGAATAAAAACAATAGAATTTACACTGAGAGTGAATATGTCCCTCAAATCCAACAATTACAAGACAAGATTAAGTCTTCTAAATTATTGGGAGAGTTAGACCACCCTCAACAATTCGACGTTTCTTTAAAGAATGTATCTCATGTTATTGAAGAACTAACATACGATAAAGAATCAAAAGAGGTAAGAGGTCGAATTAGACTTCTAGATACTGACGCCGGACGTCAAGCTAAAGCATTAGTAGATGCTGGTGTACCCTTACAGATCTCTTCTAGAGCAGCCGGAGCCGTTGAATCAAACGGAAAGGTAAAAATCAAACAACTATTTACATACGATTTAGTAGCAGATCCTGGATTTGCCAATGCTGAATTAAAAAGAGTTAACGAATCTTACGGATTTGATGACAACTCTGGTTTGTGGATATATGAAATGAATGAAGATACTCAAGAAGTAACACAAGACATTGAAAATAATTTAGAAACAAATAATAAAAATAAAAACATGGCAGAATTTGTAAAAGCTGAAGATTTCAATAAGTATTCTGAGTACTTAGCTAACGAAATGAAAAGCATTAAAGAGTCTATCGGTGCAAAAAACGAAGACAACACGTTAGAGGATGTAAAATCCCATAACGACCACATCGTCGAAAGCGTTAATACTCTCTCAGAATATGTTGAGTATTTAGCTGGCAAATTAGACGAATCAATCCAGTATTCAGAGCACGTTGCTGAAAAAGCAGATCAAGGTATATCTTATACTGAGGCTGTTGCTGAAAAATTAGATCAAGGCATTCAATATTCTGAGCATTTAGCTGAAGGCATTAGTAAAGTCAAAGACTTTTCTGACTATTTAGCTGAAAATGTAAACGAAGGTACAGAAACTACAAAGTCTCTATTATCTTACATTGAATACTTAAAAGAAAGCTTACAGTCAGTATCTGAGTATGCTGAGTACATCGCAATTCAAATTAACGAAAACTTAGTTGAAGAAGACGAAGNNAAACTGAAGAAGTTGCTGAAGAAACTGAAGAAGTTGCTGAAGAAGATGAGGCTGGCGAAGGTGCTGAAGAAGTTGCTGAAGAAGATGAAGTTAACGAAAATCCTGCTGCTGCATTAGCTGCAATTGAATTAGCTGACAAATTAAAAGATGAGGAAGCTGACGAATCTGAAGAAGTTGAAGAGACTGAAGAGGTTGCTGAAGAAGATGAAGCTGGCGAAGGTGCTGAAGAAGTAGCTGAAGAAGATGAAGCTGGTGAAGGTGCTGATGAAATAGTTGAAGACGAAGACGAAGACTTTCATACTGAAGCTGAAGAAGTAACTGAAGAAGAAGACGAAGCTGAAGCACCTGGTGCTGAAAAAGAAGAGGCTGACGTTGAAGAAGTTGGTGATAATTCAGAAGAAGGTGATGTAGATCCTGCTGCTGAAGATGGAGCTGGTCAACCTGCTGAAGAATTAGAAGATGAAACTGAAGATGTATCTGAAGTTGAGCCAGAAGGTGAAACTGAAGAGGCTGAAGCTGGTGAAGGTGATGAAGAAACTGAAGGCGAAGAAGGAGCACACGATCCATTAGAAGCTTACAAAAATGAAATTTCATCTAAATTAGATGCATTAGTTGAAGCTGCTCAAGTAAAAGAAAATGAAAATCCTGCATTCTTAAATGTAGTTTCAGGTTCTGTACAAGAAGCTTACAATACACTAAATGAAGATGCAAAAACTGAAGTTAGAAACAGAGTTACAAAAAGAGCATTTATGAATGAGTCACAAATTAGTGCAATCATTGAAAACGCAAGTGCTGTTGTTGAAGCTAAGAATAACGAACCATTCTTTATGACTGCAATACCTGCAGAATATAAAGAGAAGTTTGAATCTTTAACTGAAGGAAAACAAGCACAAATCAAAGCACAAGCAAACTATCATACTCTAAAGACTGAGTATCAAGTTAGAAACTTCTGGGAAACTAGAGATCTAAGAGAGGTTAAAGTTGACTTAGAAAAGTTAGCGGCAGTTAATGAATCAACAGTTGTTGAGGAAGCTGACAAGCCACTATATGATGTGTCTAACTACGCTGAAGGCTTAAAGAAAAGATTTAAAAAGTAAACGATATATAAAATAATCGACGATAAGGGTATCGAAGCAGAAAACCCAAGCAAGTCGAGCTTTAATCTAATAATAGAAAGAAGCACAAAACCATTAAAAATAAAATTTAACAAAATGGCAAATTTAATTAATGAAGCTGAAGTTAGAAACACTTGGTCTCCGATTATCTCGGAAGCTACGGGTATCAACGAAAGCTCAAAACTAGCTTGGATGTCAGAATACTGTCACAATCACAAGCTTTATGAAGATGCAAACCTTATGTCTTTAGGGACTGCTGGTAACATCTTTGGTATGGGAGCAACAAACTTCCCTACTGCAGGTAATGCAGATGGATCAGGCGATAAAGCCCCAACTCTTTTACCTTTAGCAATGCAAGTTGCTGCACAAACAATCGGTCTAGATTTAGTACCTGTTGTACCTATGGCTGGACCAATGGGTCTTTTATCTTACTTAGACTTCGTATACGAAGGTGGTAAAATAGCTGGAACTACTAGTCCAACTTATGTAATCTCTGAATCAGCTCCTTTAGCTGCTGCAACTGGTGTTGCTGCTGCAGGAACTTCAAGAATTTCTGGAGATAACATCTATTCAATTGCATCCGATGCAACTGTAGACGGTACTGATGGTCATGCTGCAAACATGAGCGAATACTTTGAAGCTAATTCTAACGTAAGATTAGTAAAAGCTTTAGAAGATCACATTCCTGAATTTTCAGGTGCTGATGCTAACGGTAACCCAATGTCTAGAGGTGTTGGTGAGCAAACTGCAGACAAAGTAATGGGCTTAAGCTTATTCTCTAAAAGCGTTTCAGCTGAAACTTTCCAAGTTGCTGCTGCCGTAACAAGAGAGCAAGTACAAGACCTTAAACAATTCGGTGTTGATGCTGTTGCTCAAGTAGAAGCAGTTTTAACTAACGAATTAACTCAGTCTATTAACAACCACATCTTACTCTCTATGAGAGCTTTAGCTGGTTCTGGTATTGCTGACGTAGCTCACGATACTACTTTAGCTGGTGGTGAAACTAAAGCTGACAAACACAGAGCAATCTTAACTTCTATTCTTGCTGCTGCGAATTTAATCGCGCAAAACGGTAGAAGAGGTGCTGGTAACTTTGCAGTTGTAGGTGGTGCTATCGCATCTGCTTTACAATCTGTTGCAGGTTTCGTAGCTTACCCAATGGCTAATACATTTAATCAAGTTGCAGGTTCAATCTATCCTTTAGGTTCTGTTGCTGGTATTAATGTTTATACTGACCCATCAATCTCTTTTACTTCTACTGAAGTATTAATTGGTAGAAAAGGTGACGGTAACGGTCCTGGATTAGTATTCATGCCTTACTTAATGGCTGAATCAGTACAAGCAATCGTTGAAGGAACTATGGCTCCGAAAGTAGCTGTAAAATCTAGATACGCATTAGTTGAAGCTGGATTCCACGCTGGAACTCAATACGAGAAATTCCAAGTTACAGGATTTGCACTATAATTTATAGTTCAATCTTAATTTTTATATTAAAGGCCCTCTTTTTGAGGGCCTTTTCTTTTATCCAATATATGGTAGATATATAAACAAACGAACAATTTAATTTAAAACAAAAACATACCATACTATGGCAAATACAAAATTTAGAAAACCAATCCTTTTACAGGAAGAGTTCGCAGCTGGTGAAGTGTCTAATCCAAATCAAAACGCAACACCTGCGATTAAAACAGATTCTACAACTGTAGGTATAGATAAAACAGCTACTGCAAATACAGGAGACGAAGTAAGAGCAGAAATCATACAAGATGTCGATACTATCTTAACTAATCTAGAACAACTTTCAAAGCAGATTACAGAAGATATTGATAGACAATATGATGTTCTTATGGAATCAATAGAAAATGAAACTCCTCTAAATGAAGCAGATTTCATGGAAACTATGATGAAAGCATTTACAGATATGAAAAACTATGGTGTCGTAAAATCATCATATCCTGCAAAGAAAAAAGCCATTATGAACGCGGAGGTTACAAAGGCAAGCGCTTTAGCTGAATTTGATGATAAAATGGCCGGAGAAGAGGAGAAATTAATTCAAAAATTAAAAGATACTTGGAAAGAAAAGATTACAAAAGCTGGCCAGCAATTTGCAGATAACCTACCTAAAAAGAAAAAGGCTCAAGAGAAACTTAGAGGAATGAGGGACGCTAATGTAGAAGCTGCAAAGGGTGGAAGTATTAAGAAGAAGATAGACGCTAAAAAAGCAGCTCTTACTACAGCTGAAGATGCTAAGATTAAAAAGCTAACAGATAAATTAGCTGAAGTAGAGAAAGATTTTCCAATTTCAGGTGATGGTGTTTTAGGTAAACAATGGGCTATTGAAAAGGACGATATTAATACTAATATTGCAATCAAAACCATGGAGTTAAAGACAAAGGCTGAGACTGAATTTATGGACGATCCAGAAAAGGTTAAAGCTAAATTAGAAAGAGATGAAGAGAGAAGAAAGAAAAAAGCACAAGAAGGTAAAGAAAACGCTAAAGAATTCGCTGATGAATTAAAAGCTGCAGAAGGTAAAGCGGCTGATTTAGAAAGAGAAGCGGCAAATGATCCAACTAAACAACCGGCGGTAGAAGCAGTTAAAAACTTCTTTGCAGCATCTAAGACATATATCGGTGCTCTTTCTAGTATCGATCCTTCAGAAGAAATTCCGGAAGATAAACAAAAACTTTTAAAAGATAGTAAGTCTAAATATAGTGAGGCTAAGAAAGCTCTTACTAAATCTAAGATGGTAACTGCTGGTTACGCTAAGAATAACGATGAGGGTGAAGAGTTGATTACTACGTTAACAACAAATGTTGATAAAGCAGTTGATGCATATAAAGATGTAGCTGCAAAAGCAGACGCATTAGAAGATGAAGCTAATAATAAAAAGCAAGAAAAGCTTGGCACTCTTAAAGATGAGTTAAAAGAGCTAAAAGCAACCTTAGCAGCAGCTGGAGAACCTGGTACTGAAGAAGAACCAAATCAAGAATATGATAACGCAAAAGCAGCTGTAGACGCAAAACAAGGAGAAATTGATGCATTAAATACTGTAGAAGATTCAGTACAAATTGAAGAAACTGAAGAAGTTGAAGAAGGAAATGAATTTGGTGCTGCAAGAGCAGAAGCAATTGCAAAAGGCGAAAAGACTTTTAAAGTTGGCGACGAAGAATATCCAGTAGAAGATGTTTCTAAGGATGATAAAGAAAATGCTGAAGAATTTGTAGAAGAAGCAAAAGAAGAATTACCTAAGAAGATTAAACTTTATGAAGGTATGTCTGTTGCTGATAGATTTAAAGCGTTAATGTAATATTAAAGAGAGCGCCTAGCGTTCTTTTTAGCAAGTTTAAGAAACTCCTCTCGTTCTGCGAGCAGGAGTTTTTTACATTTTTTACGAAAGTCAACTGATGATTTAAGTATACGACTATCTACCATTGGAGCATCTAATACATCATAATATTCTGGATGAATAAAATTCTTAAGATCGAAGTTCATAAACTTAGACTTAATAGGTTTAAGTGAAATAGCACAATACCAATCAATAGTATTATATGACCTTTCTAGACCTTTTTCGTCTAGTGCGCGATCGTTAATAACATCCCAATAGATCTTAGTAGAAGTGGTAGATTTAGGTCTTTGTATTTTTAAGACACATTCCATGAATCGATCATCGTCAGACCATTTTGCAAGATTCCTGTGATTAATTAGAAACTTTCTTAAAAATCTTGGTAAATGCTTTAGAATGATACCATATCTATTGGCAGGCCATGGACCCCCGGTCTTTTTAATAACTATTGCCATACTATATTTATCTATGAAACATTTTGGCACTTTGACACTATAATAACTAAACATAACTATATGCAATCGATAAATCAGCTATTCACTGAGAAGTACAGACCAAAGAATTTAGAGGAACTAATCCTTCCTGAAAGAGTGATGTCCAAGTTTAAAGATGGACTAGTACAAAATATGCTGTTTGCAGGCTCACCAGGGACAGGTAAGACTTCTTGTGCAAAAGCCATTGTAAATCAGTTCCAATTGCCATACCTGTACATTAACGCGTCCACAGACACTTCAGTAGATGTTATTAGAACAAAGATTATAGACTTCTGTTCAACTGTATCTATAATGGATGCCCCAGGAATGTTTAAGGTAGTAATTCTTGATGAGGTTGATGGCGTATCGGATCAATTCTTTAAAGCACTTCGTGCTACTATGGAGCAATTTGCATCTAATTCTAGATTTATAGCAACATGTAACTATATCAATAAATTACCAGATCCTATTCTATCAAGGTTTGAAGTTATTAATTTTGACTTTGATAAAGAAGAAGAAAGTGAATTAACAAAGAAATATATTAGAAGAGTTTATGATATATGCGGAAAAGAAGAAATGACAATTCAAAAAGATGCACTTGTAGAATTTGTTAGACGTAACTTTCCAGATCTTAGATCTACTCTAAATAAATTACAGGGCTATAAAACTCAAGGTACTACAAATATTACAATAGAAGATGTTAAGAAATTTAACTCTGTCTATAAAGATGTATTCGAATTAGTATTTAACGAATCAGATCCTGCTAAAAATTATCAGCTTCTAGTAAGCAATTATTCTAATAGAGTTGATGATGTTTTACAATCACTAGGTGCAGAGTTTGTAGAATATATAAAACATGAACGCTTGCAAAGTGTAAAGCATATTCCACAAGTGGTTATTTCAGTTGCTAAGCACCAAGCTCAAAGGCTCCATGTAATAGATCCAGTAATCACGATGTTGAGTTGCGTATACGATATTCAAGGAATTGTAAAAAAATAACAAAATAATTGCAAAAACATTTTTCTATGTCAAATATTTTTCGTATATTAGCATAGGAATTAAAACACAAAAAATATGAAAGTGGGAAAACATACACTATTAATCGACGGTAACTACTTTGTTTTTAGTAGATTATTCGTTATGCCAAAGCCAAAGGGCGGCGCACTTCTTCTAGGTGATGATAAGCAAAAATCTCAGTTTATGAGAAAACTAGCAATTGACTTTGCATCTGAAATGCGTAAGCTTAAGATGTTTGTCGATGACGTAGTTTTAACTGTAGATTCTAAATCATGGAGAAAAGACCTATATCCAGAAGCACAATATAAAGGAACTAGAAAGCAAAACAAAACAGTAGATTGGACTGCAGTATATGAAGTATATGAAGCATTCCAAGAAATTCTTGCTAAGAAGGGAGTTACTGTACATCAAATACAAGGTGCAGAAGCAGATGATGTTATCTTCGGTTGGTCAACAATGTTGAATGCTAGAGGTAAATCTTGTATCGTATGGACAGGTGATAGGGATCTTATTCAATTAGTTAACTATTCCACAACCAACGACGCGCATACTGTATGGTATTACAATACTAAAAAATCTCTCTATGGTTATCAAGGGTTTGAAGCCGACATGACTGAATCATCCTCAAATGACATGACAGGCGATGATATGTTATTCAACATGGGCGGTAAGAATATGTTACGTGATAATTATCAACACGATATTATGGCATGGGTAGCTGCTAATAAAATTACTACTACTGAAATCAACTGTGATGAATTTATATTTAAGAAAATACTTACAGGAGATAAATCAGATAATATCCCATCAGTAGTTACTTGGCAAAAAGAAATGAAGAACGGTAAACTTAGAAACTATTCCATCACTGATAAAACAGCAGATCTGATCTTTAGTCAATTTGTTAAAGAATTCAATGACTTTAAAATAGATTACTTGTTTTCATCAGAAACTAAAGATACATTATCGGATATTATTTACAGGGTTGTCGGACATAGTTCATTAACATTAATCAAAACTACTCTTACACAAAACATCGGCTTAATGTTATTACATAATGATACTATTCCAGATCCTATCTTAAAGGCTATTTATGAAGCTATTGAAAAAGATTGGGAAGGTGCATTAGAAAAGAAAGATTCTTTATTAGAGATGGATAAAATTCTAGAAGGGACTGATTGGCTAGAAGGAGCTAAGAAAAATAACTTTGCACCAGATCCTTTTGCAGGTATGGATATACCAAAAGAGGATAAAAAGCCTCCAATGAAGTTGGTTGGTAAAAAGACTGCTACAAAACCTACTAAAAAGGATTCTACTAAAAATTTATTTTAATGCCTGATCAAAAAATGAATCTAAACGACTATCTTACAATTGAAGAAACATTAGCAGAGGCTAATGCCTATGGACTAAAGGCAGAAGTCCAAGAATGGGCTAATAAATTCATAAAAGAAGGTTATGATTATAGAGCTGCTTATGCCATGGCTTTTGACGAGTGGTGTAAGTAAACTTTCCAATTTATTAACATATAATCAATATGCTAGACGAAACTAAGTTATTTGACTTTGTGAAAATTATGTTTACAAAGCCAGCAACATACAATAAAATAAAACAACATAATAAGAAGAGACATCATTTCATGATTAATAGATTTATGTCTATTAAATATCCTGCAAATGCACAGATGTTCAATATCAATGGTATCAACGGCGCGAGCGTTGTAGATAGCTGGTCAATGGTTGCATCTAGGTTTAAATCAGTTCCAAGATGGTTTTATACTAAGACCAAAAAAGCTAAGAAAAATGAAGTGGATAAATATATTCCAAGTGATAGAGCTGTAGAGCTTTATATGAATAAAAATGAAATAGGCCAGCGAGAAATGAGTGAATTAAAACAATTTGCCAAAGATCAATTATATGCAGACCTTAAAAAAATTGAAAAGCAAATAGATGTCTACAACGATTAACGATACGTTTACGGAAATAGTTGATGTTACTTTATATAAGTATAATTCAATTGATTTAAAACTTTGGGGTATAATTCTTAGAGGATATACAGCAAAGGTACATTCTGATAATTGGAGGGTTATTGCAGCAGATACTTTAAAAACATATATCACTCGTAATTTTTCAGATGATATTAATAGATTTAAAGCTGTTAGTGATACTACTGTACATAAAGAAGCTACATCCATTTATTTTATTTGGCAAATTTTTGAGACTATGCCGAATTTAAAATATGTCAAAATAAATCTAAATAAAAATTCTAGCTATAATAGAATTGTAAATGTAGATCAAGTTAAAACAATTAAGTATGATATAAAAATACTTAGGGGATTTATCAGAACCTTTGATTTGTTTCATCCTAGTGAAGTTGCACTAGTTAATAGGGTTTTACAAAAATCAGGCTTAATGAAAAATAACCAGCATTTTAAATTAATAAAGGTTAGAGAGTTTTTATCTGCATTAGATCTGTATTTATCTGAAAATAATCAAGCTGAAATATTTAGTGTTACTAATGCATTTATTTCAATATTAGAGAATTATGAGGCTGACAATCCGGAGATGCTTTTAATCACGGATAAAGAGTCAGATATATAATAAAAAATAGACTAGAATAGTCTTTAAGTTAAATGGTAACTAATTATACTGCAAATCAAATAGGCGATCAAATCTTCGCTAGACTCCAAGAGCCTTATTCAGATACTGATAAGATTTTAGCTTGGAATATATTAGCACAGGTACATTCGCCATATACAATTGGTAAATTAAATATTACACAAGATAGTAATGCTATTGTAGGTGTAGGAACTAACCTAGACCTAGTAATAGGCGATATGATTTATATTGGATCTAGTATATTTACAGTTTCTACAATAGATCTTGTTGCTCAAACATTTACAACAGTAGAAATTCCTGATTTTTCTGCAGCTGCAGCTTCATTTTCTAAAGTACCAGATTCTAATAATAACTTTAACTATGACTTTAGATGGTCTCAAGAAGATGTTATTACTGATGGTGGCCAAATGTCTGAATTTAGACCACTTAATATTAACTTAGGACCTAATGATTTATTAGGTTTAACATTTGACCCTAACAAGCCACTTTGGATTGATATTAGAGCTGAAGTTATGGCTTTATCTAATTTACATAGTATTAGCCTAGTAAGCGTTGAATTTCAAATACAAACAGGAAACGGTACAATTGAATCATGTCCTCAAATTTGTTCGGACTGTACAGATCCTTATGTAGATGGATGTACTAATATTGTAGTTGAATGTTCAGATCCTATTTACGATCCATATAATTTAAGTAAACCTACTTCAATCTATAAAGAGATTTCAGAACTAGGTGCTAATATGTGGGGCCATGAAGTAAAATACTTTAGAGTTGAGCCAGATAAAAGATCTAAAGATGTAGTATTAATGGAGTATTCTCTATATAATGTACAAGCTCAAGGTCAAGTTAAAATAATGGTTCCAGATAATGAGATGCCATCACAAGAATTTCAATATGATATATTTGGAATGGGATGGGAAGATTTTGAAGTACATATTACAAAGGGACAAATGGAACAAGCATTTGGTGCAAACAAACCACCGAGAGCTAGAGATTACCTATATTTCCCATTAATGAATAGAATGTATGAAGTTGCTTCGGTTGCTTTTGCAGATGAATTCAATATGGAAATGACTTACTGGAGAGTAATGTTAAGAAAATACGAAGAGAGAACTTCTACGATTGTCGGTGATGATGTAACAGGACAAGCGATGCAAGCAGAAATGGATAACTTAACAACTGGTATTGAAGAAATATTTGGTGAAGAGTTAAAAGATGAATATGCACAAACTTCCAAACCGGAACAATACCAAACAGTATTTAGTCCAGTAGGAGATGGTATTAGAGATAGAATTCATAATAGTATGACTATTTCAGATATGGAAATTAGAAATAAATGGACAATCGTTTCTAAAAATCATTATGATCTTTCAACGATTAAAGATTTAGGTATTGAAGCACTAGTATATAAAAAGAATTCAACTTTATCTACTGCTGATAATTTAGCATTTACAGTATGGTTCCAACCTAACTTAACAAGTCCAACTGCAGACCAGGTTTTATTTGATGGTTCAATAGGTAATAAGGGATTAAAATTATCAATGAATCAAACTGTAGTTAATGCAACTATTAATGGGCAGGTTTATCAATTCCCATTTGGAGTACAACCGGTTAATGAAAATTGGTACGGTATGGTATTTAATTTAAACAATGCATTTAAACAAATTGCAACTTACGTTTACAAATTAAATCCAGCTAGTAATAAATCTCCTAACATGCCAATAACAGATACGTTAACAGAAGTTATGAATGAAAAACAAAATTTACCAGAAGTACAAGGATGGGTAACTGATAAGCAGTATTCATTAATGCCTGGCAAATTAAAGTTAACCAACATAAGATTATTTAAAAAGACAATCGGTGCTGATCAACACAGAAACGTATTACAACAATATGTAGTTAGAGACAATCAATTAGCACATATTATCGACAACGCAATTCCATCAATCCAATTAAGAAGGTATAACCAATCTAGATGATAAATTCAGTATTAGATTTATCACGAGCGTTTTGCTAGATATATACAATATAATATCATAATATGAGCGAGAAGAAAAAGACTATATCCGAACAAGCGGATGAAATAAGAAAAGAACTAGATGATTTAATTGGAGACGGTGTAATGGATGTTGAATCAGATCCACAAGATTTGCCTATTCAAGCGAGACCTACAGATTTAGTTCCGGCTACAAACTATAAAGAATTAAAGTCCTCTGCTACTAAAAAAGCAGAAAAGACTATTACAGCTCTCATGAAATTCTATCTAGACGCTGATATTATCGAGAAGGATGAGTATATTGCTGCAAAGAAAAGAATGGATGAGATGACAATGTCTTCTCTAATCTATCAATTAAATGCAGGTGAAAAAGCTCTAACTACTCTATTAGAAACAATTGACTCTGGAGAATTAGCTCCAAGAATGTTTGAAGTTCTTGCAACTCTACAAAAATCAATGTTAGATATTATTAAATCCCAAACCATGTATTTAATGGCAGCGGAAGAGGGTACAAAAAGAATCGCAAGAGATTTAGAGATATATCAACAAAGAGCAAATAACTCAGAGATCGAAAGTGCTGGTGGAGATGCTGGTAATAAGAATATCCAAAGAGGTACAAAAGACCTAATGGCTGCAATTCAAGCAGGTATTCACGGAGCGTCAGAAGAAGATATTGAAGACGTAGAACCAACAGAAGAATAATATATGTCAGACGGAATAGGAGATAATAAATGGATTCCTAAAGCAGAAGGTGACGCAACCTCTGTTGATAGGATTGTTTGGTCGACCAGACAGATCGATGATCTGTTAGTGGCAATGGACCAGGGTTATCGTCCTAAGATCAAGTTACCATTCTACGAGGGTAGACAGTTTCTAAAGAAGGGTAATATTGTATTTGAATATACTGATGAGGAAATTAGTGAGTTGGCCAGATGTGCCAAGGACATTGTCTATTTTGCAGAGAAATATGCAGTAGTAATGACCGATGAAGGTATTCAACAAGTAAAGCTGAGAGATTATCAGAAGGATATGTTGAGGAATTTTCAGAATGATAGATTTAATATTGTTCTTGCTGCTCGACAAATGGGTAAAACAGTAACAGCATCTATTTTTAATGCATGGTACCTTACCTTTAATATGGATAAGAATACTCTGCTACTTGCTAATAAATCTGATTCAACAAAAGAAATTATTGATAAAGCCAAAACAGTAGTTGAGAACTTACCGTTCTTTATGAAGCCTGGTATTATCAAATATGATGTCATGAATGTGAGATGTGATAATGGTTGTCGACTAATAGGACAATCAACCACCGCAAAATCTGGTATTGGTTTTACAATCCATAATTTATACCTAGATGAGTTTGCCCACGTCCATCCATCAATTGCTGATTCTTTCTATGAAAATGTATATCCTACACTATCCTCATCGAAAGTCTCAAGAATAACAATTACATCTACACCAAACGGATTTAATAAGTTTTATCAAATTTATGCAGGTGCAGATCGTGGTGAGAATGAATACTTAGCAACAAGAGTAGATTGGTGGCAACACCCAGATAGAGACGATGCATGGTATGAAAGAGAGCTTGCTAACCTAGGTTCAATTGAAGCATTTAATAAACAATACGGAAATGAATTCGTCAGCTCATCTAACCTCTTATTAGACCCAGTCGATATGAAAAAGATGAGAAAGAGAATGAAGCCTTATGTTTATCATGACTTTGATGAATTTGATTATATTAGTATTGATACAAAAGGTTTCTTAGAATGGGATCCTAACTTTGATATTGATACTTGTAAAGACAGAGAAAACTTTTGGATATTTTCTGTAGATATTGCAGAAGGTAATGGAGGAGATGCATCTGTTATTAATGTGTTTAGGGTAGATCCTATGAACGAAGCAGAAATAAAAGCGATTGTTAGCCCCGGTGCAATGTATGATTTCTTTAAATTTACACAAGTATGTAGATTTAGATCAAACGAACATGTCATTGAGGATTTCGCAAAAGTACTATATACATTATCAGTAGATATATTTAGCTCTGAGAATGTAAAGATGATTGTAGAGTATAATACCTATGGTACAGTATTATTCCAATACCTAAGAAGTATATTTCCACAAAGAAATGATTTTGATGATGAGATGATAGTTAAATTTAAGCACAGACATGATGCCAGGACTATAAAACCAGGAATCAAACTAAAATCTGACAATAAAGCTATCTTCTGTCAGAATTTTGCGAAACTTTACAAGATAAATAGATTAGATTTAACAGATGAAGTTACAGTAACTGAAGCATCACTATTTGGTACATTGCCAAATGGAAGTTATGGAGCTCAAATGGGCAACGACGATGTGATAATGACTTGTATTACTGCGACCGAATTTTTTAATACAACAGACTATGCAGATTTTATTGAAGAGCTATTAGATTTTATAGATCCAGACCTACACAACGAGATGGAAAGCATCTTATATAAGGACACCGATCAGGCTGGAGATTTACAATATGATATTTATGACCTACTTAAATAAATTTGCAGAAAGACAAGGATATATAATAAAAGAATTAAAAAATAAAAACGAACAACTATGGCATTAAGTCCCAATTTATTACAGTTCAAAAGCTCAGGCGTATATCGTCTAGAGTTTGACAAGTCACAAACCGTAAACATTCCCGCGGAGACTATTAGACTAGTTGTAGGTAGATCTAAAAAAGGTCCTTACAACACTCCAGTATTAATAGAAGATGTAGAGCAATTTATCCAAGTATTTGGAGGTATTGACAAGTCACTAGAAAAGAAAAATATGTTTTTCCACAGATCAGCAATTGAATGTTTATCAAGAGGTCCAATCCTTGCGTTAAACCTTACAACTTCTGATGATGATGACAAAGTATCATTAGTATCTTTAGCAACTAACTCTTCACAAGAAGGTTTACAGTCTGTACCTAAAGATAACTCAGATGCACAGAAAGTATTAAAAAAGTACAGCGATGTATTTGATACTGACAAATTCTGGGTACCTTCTGATGAGAAGTTATTATCTGCTGCGGCACAAGACACAAATCACGCTATTTCATTTGTAAATATCAAGCAAGATCCTATTACTATTATCGTTAGACAAGCTGGCGACGTAAGAGGTTTTGAAGTATCAGCAAGAGAATGGTATGGTGAAGCTAACATTCCAGTAGGAATCGAAGCTGACGAATACGTATCAGATTACATGGTAGATGTATTTGTATTTAAAGGTAAGTTTGATGCACAAGCATTAAACAACGATCCAACTTACGGTGAATTTTTTAACACTAAAGGTTTATTCAAATCTGAATTAGCTAAATTTGTTGGACTAAGAGAAGTAACTTTATTATCTCAATATTCTGGTTCATTAATTCCAGAATTCCAAGATAACGAAGGAAGACAATTATACATTGAAACTTTAATCAACCTAGAAGCAAGAAGAACAGGTTTATTCTGTGCTATTCAAGAGGATGCACTTCCAGAAATTGATTTAGTAGGTAATGGATTTAATATCTACCAAGATTACGAAGTACTTTCACACAGAGTAGAACAAACAGTAACAGATCTAAATGTTGATCTTACAGCACTTGGCGGTAAATGTCAAGTTACTGGATCTACACTTGCAATTACTACAGATCTTCCTGCAGGAATCACAGTCGCAGATTTAACGGCTTTACCAAACCCTATTGAGGTTGGTAGATTTTTAAAATCGGCAATTGATGGAGAGTATGTAAAAATTACTGCAGTTGCCCCAGCGGGTGACGGCGTATTACTTACAGCTGATGGAGATATTAGTAAAGGAATAAATGATTACGAATTTTATACAACATCTACAACTGGAGCTACATGGGCTGCAGATACAGATGTTAGAGTTGATGAAAATGGAAACTTAATATTTGCAACAGCACCTGGTTCAGTAGGAGATACATTATTAAATGCTGGAGCTGGCGGAGCTAACACATGGTTATTATCTGAAAATGCTGGCGAATATGTTGGTATTAACGCAATTACTCCAAACGTTACTGATGCAGTATTCGGAGGTGGCGCATATAAAGTGTCTCCAGAAGGATCTGTAGGATTCTCTTCTTCATTAGCAGGAAACGGAACAATAACAGCTGGAACTCCATTTTTCGGACAAAAATCAGCAGTTAGTAATCCATTCTTATTAAAGAAGCTAGAAGTAAATTCTAGAGCAGTAGCATTCCCAACAACAAATTGGAATTTCCAAGATATGACGGCGGGTGTATTTAAGATATACAAAGATACAGCTGATGACTTTAATACTGATGCAGATCCAAATAACCACATTAAAGTGGGTATGTATGTAAACGGTATGGTAGGAGCTGACGGTAACACTAGACTATCTAGAATTAAGAAGATTGTAAAATCTGTTTCAGGTGCTACAACTACTTATGAATTTACATGTCACAGACCTGTACCTAATGCACCAACTCATGCTCTTAAGAGATATGAAGATGCTGCAGGTGTTTACAAAATGTTTGCATTTGATGGAGCTTCACAAACTGATAAGAAAATCGGTGGTACAGAAGGTTTATTATCAGCAATCAAGCCAGGAACTGGTTTAGGAAATGCTTTAACTGATAAAGACAATATTACATTCAGATATGTTATCGATACATTTGGATCATTAGAAGATAGTGGAATACTTAACAAAGAAGAATTAACTCAACTTTGTAAAGAAAGACAAAACGCTTCTGCAATTCTTAATGCACCGATGATTAAAGAATTAAAAGCTTCAACGAATCCATCATTCTTAAATGAATTCAGTGGAGCATTTGATGTAAATAACGTTGCAACGGGTGGTAACTTAAACTTAAACCCAAGCGCATTATACACACTACCTTCAATAAATGAAGGAGCAACTTACGGATTTTATTACGGTCCTGGTTTAAATGTTATTGAAAACGGCAGAACTAAGGTGATACCACCAGCTGCTTATATTTCAAATAATTACATCGACAAATATTCTGACGCTCTGCCATGGTCAATCATTGCAGGTCCAAGAAGAGGTGTTGTCGGAGGAACTGGAGTACAATCTTTAGAATATGCATTCGATAAGAATGATAGAGACGTACTTGAGCCATTCGGTTACAATCCAATTGTATTCGAAAGAGGAGTAGGTTTAACTATTAAAGGAAACAAGACTGCACAGCAAGGAATTCAGTCAGCTTTATCTTCAGCTCACGTAAGAGAGGTATTAATTTACATTGAAGATGGACTAGCGGAAATTCTTAAGAACTACCTATTTGAGTTCAATACTGCTCAGACTAGATTAGAAATTAAAACTTTAGCAGATAACTTTATGGAGTCAGTTAAGAAAGATAATGGTGTTTATGATTTCAGAAACATTATGGATTCTACTAACAACTCATCAGAAGTTATTGATAACAACATGGGTATCTTAGATACGTTCGTTGAACCAGTTAAAGGATTAGAAATTCTAGTATCAAGAGTAACTGTACTTAACACAGGTGAAATTGCATCAGGAAACTTTTCATAAAAAAAGAGAATATATAAATAAAATATAAAATAAACGATATGGCTTTACCACATTATTCAGAAGATCAAACAAGCAGAAAGGGCAAGAACTTTGAACCTGTACAGGCAAACCTATTCGAGGTAACTATTTTACCACCGGATGGCGTGTCAGGACAATCATTGTTTTTACAACACATTAATTCAATTGCAGGTTTGGAAAGTCTTCACAGAGAAGTTGCAGCTGTCGAGCAAAAGTATAAGTTCTCAACTAGATCTTACGCTGGTATGCCTGATGGAACTGCAGTTGACGTAACAGTTAACTTTTCATTAAACTTAAACGATTCTAACGAAGCGTACATATACAAATCAATGAGGGAATGGTACAGAAAACAGTACAACCCAGAGACCGGAGAATTAGGTCTTAAAAAGAACTATGTAGGTACAATCGTTATTGTTCAATTCAACAGAGCGGGTGACATTTTTAGAAAAGTTACTCTTGATGATTGTTTCATGACATCAGGATTAGGATTCACTGGTGAATTAAACTATGAATCTGCAGACCCACAAACTTTAGAAGTTACTTGGAGAGCAGACGTTTGGGCAGAAGAAGTAAACTAATTTTAAATTAACTTAACAAAAGAAGGAGTTCTTACGGATTCCTTCTTTTTTTAACTAACAAAAACATAATATAATATCCTAATAATAACAGATTATGAGTGATAAACTAACAAAAAAACTTCAGGTATTGTTAACTGAAGACGAAGTCCGAGAGGTTAATAGGGTCATTTTAAATGAGGCTCTAGAAACTGAACAAAGACCTATTTCTGTTAGTGCTTTCATTAGAAACCTTATCCAAGGTGAGCTTTCTAAAAAAAGTGTCGAACAGAAATCAATAATTAAACAAAATCTTAAAAACCTTAAAAAGAAATAATATGAGTGAGGAACTTAACAAAATGAATCAAGAAAGAGAAGCTGCAGCAGCTGCCGCCCTTGATGCAAAAGAAGCAAAAAAAGTCTCTGTAACAACGGATGACTCTGCTGAAGCAATGACAGCAGCAGTTGACTCTGCCGGATTAGGTAGAGTTAATATGGACAATTTTACTCCTGAAAAGGCTAGATCATCAGATCAAATCTTAGGATGGCATGTATTAGATCTAGAAACTTTACCTTCAAAGGCTAAATTTTATCCTGAAGGCACAGTTATTAAAATTAGATCTGCTAAAGCTGCTGAAATTAGACATTTTTCTACTATGGATGAAAACAATTACATCGATATGGAAGATAAACTAAATTCAATAGTTGAATCATGTGCACAGTTTGACTCCGGAGCAACTAGAATGTCTTACAAAGATATATTAGAAGAAGATAGAATTATTCTATTACTTTCTATTAGAGATCTTTCGTTTCCAGAACCTGAGAATAAATTAATGCTCAAAGGTAAAACTGATAAAACTAAGAAAACAGTAGAAATAGAATTACATGTTAAAAATTTAATACCTTCTATAATCGATGAGCAAATTGAAAAGTATTATTCTGCTAAAGACAGAACTTATGTAATTAAAACTAAGTCTGCAGGAACTGTACTTATGCACCCACCTACAATTGGTGTAATGCAAGAAATCACGGCGTATCTTAAAGATAAACAAGAAAAAGACCAAGATTTCGATAAAGCATTTATTCAAGTGTTACCTTATATGCAACCTGATTGGAGATCATTATCTTTAAAGAAGGTTTTCCAATTAGAAATGGAATATAAAGGATGGGACGAAAAGAAGTTTATGGTAATCTATCGATTAGCTGAAAGAATGAAAATCGGTGTACAACCCGAATTAGAAACTACTTACGAAGGAGAGACTGCGAAAGCCCCTCTTGACTTCCCAGGTGGCATCAAAAGTCTTTTCATTATTTCAGATCTCGCTGGAGAACTACTTTAAGACAAAGTTCTATCTGGGTATTCATCTTAGGATGCAACCGTCAGAGATTGAGAACATGTACTACTACGAGTATTGGTATTACGTCAAGAATCTTTCGGAATACATCAAGGCTAAGAATAAACAGCAGGGGGAATCACAAGAACAACAGGACTCGCAAATGCAATCCATGAGATCTGCTTCAAGTCCTAAGATGCCAAAAACCCCTAATCTCAAAACTCCATCTCTCAAGATGCCGAAGTTATAGGGATATATAATATAGTATCAGGAGCACCACTTAACGTGGTGTTCTTGTATACTTTAAAAAAAACCTTCGTAGTTACTAGATGGCAATGAATTTTATGAAAAGTATGGGTTCTGCTTTTGACCGAATGGGTCAGGGGAATGATACCCTAGGCTTAATAGAACAGAATACTGCGTCCGTTGCAATCGGAGGTGATTTATATACTAGAATTGATGAATTAGTTACAGCAATTGTAGATATTAAAGATGGTAAATCCAAATCCGGTGCGTCAGATATTAAACAAGCATTAGCGCTTGCTATTGTTGCACCTGCTATTGGTAAAGTTGGTATGGGACTACAATATGTAGTAGATGCTATCAATTCACTAGAAGGTACAGGTAAAGAAGTTAGCGAGAAAACAGAAGCCCTCATCGGAGGCCTAACTAAGTTAGGCGATGTAGGTAAATCTATCTTAATGTTTGCTGGTTATATGATATTAGCAGCACCATTCTTGCTTGTTGCGGCGGCAATATCCCCACTCATCGCGTTAACCCTTTTCATGATTACTACAGCAGTCACTATGTCTACTAAGAATTTAGACGAGAAGACTATGGATAAGCTAGATAATCTTACAGCTGTAGGATTAGGCATTTTAACTATCGTAGGTACGTTAGCACTAACATCATTAATAATAATGCCAGCACTTAAAGGTTTACTTGCAGTATTAATAATAGTTCCTGCAATGATGCTTATTTTAAGAATAGCTGGAGCATTAGGAGGAGATAAGGCTAAAGAAACTGCAGATACTTTAGTAATGACAGGTTTAGGTATACTATCTGTGATGGTAGCTTTAGCATTAACATCGCTTATTGCACCATTTGCTTTAGAAGGCGCAATGTTTGCTGGAATGGCAATTCTAGGGATAGGAGCTGTTTTCTTCTTATTAGATAAAATGGGCGTCGTAGACTCCATGGAACAAGGAGGTAAAGCACTATTATTTATAGCAGGTGCTATCTTAGGTTTAGGAATTGCATTGGCTTTATTTAATATAATTGCCCCTCCAATGACAGTACTGCTTGAAATAGCATTAGTTGTTGGCGCAGTTGGTTTAACCTTTGGTATTATCGGGGTTATGGACAAGTTCATAAAGAAGGGAGCGCAAGCACTGTTATGGGCTTCATTATCAATAGTAGTATTAGGGCTTTCTCTTTTAATATTTAGTAAAGTTATTGGTAATATTTCTGGCGAGGAAGCTGTAAAATCATTAGGAGCCTTATTATTAATAGGTCTGATTGGAGCAGCATTCTATTTAGCAGGAACTCAAGCAACTTTTATAGCAATGGGTGCTGGCGCAATGATACTCGTTGGTGTTGCATTAATTATTAATGCAGTAGCAATTAAAATTTTAGGTAATGCACTAGGAGACGACGGATGGACTTTAATTGGCCAGTCACTGGCTTTAATAGGAGGTCTAGGTGTTGCGTTTGGACTTGCTGGCGTAGCAGCACCATTCATAGCACTAGGTGCCGGCGCAATGATATTAGCAGGTGGAGCTCTTATATTAGTAGGAGCTGGAATGTTAATTTTAAAGAAATTAAACTTTGATCAGTTAACTAAGAAAACTGGAGTATTGGGAGATTCTGGTCAAAAGACAACCGGTTTTATGGGTATCGGTGGAGGTAGACCTAAAACAAACATGGAGGTTATGTTTGAGGCAATCGCAAATTCATTCTCATTAGGACCAATACAACTTGCAGCAATGTATGTTGGTGCACCTGCATTAATTATGGCAGGAATGGCATTAACCACTATTGCATTCGGTATTAAACAATTTCAAAAGATAGCTGAAACAGCAGATCTTAAATCATTAGGTGATAATGTTGCATCGATAACATTTGCATTGTCTAATACGTTTGGTAAAATTGGTAAAATGTACCCAGGTGGTAAAAAGAGTTTATTTAGTTCTATCTTTGGTGGTGGTAGTCAATCTGCAGTAGCAGATGGTATTTCATCAGTACTTGGTATGGGAGGTGCTTTAACCAGTATTGCAAGAGGTGTACAGTCAATGGCAAACTTAAAGTTCCCAACAGGTTATGATAAAGAAGGTAATGCATTGGGTTATGAAACTATTAATTTAACAAGCGCAGTACCAGCATTAATTGCTAATACTAAATTAATAGTAGCAGGTTTAAGTTCCGTATTCGCAGAGGTAGGAGAATCTGAAGCTGCTCAGGGTAGTTCATGGTTCACATCATCATCTTATGAAAAAGGTATTAATGTTGTTAAGAAGATGGGAGAACCTCTTTACAACCTAGCTAACGGCGTACAGTCAATGGCAAACTTAAAGTTCCCAACCGGTTATGATAAAGATGGAAATCCTACAGGATTTAAAGCAATTGGTAACGTTGGTAGTCTGGTTAAAAAGATAGCTTCTAATACAAAAGCACTTATTATAGGTTTAGCTGGAGTGTTTGAAGATGTTGGTAAATCCGATGCCGGAGATACTTCATGGTTTAGTGCAAATAATTTTGAAAGAGGAGTTTGGGTTGCAATGAGTTTACAAGATCCATATTCATCTTTAGCAGAAGCAGTACAATACGTTAAAAAAATTACATCTAGTATTACAGATGCATCTGACGTTAGAGAGAAGGTTACTGCAATGATTACATCTATTACAGATTCTAGTGGAACTGATACTACAATTTTAGCTGCTAAAACAACTTTAATTGCAACTATTGGAGAGACTTATTCTAAATTAGGTTGGTCTATACCTGCAATTGTTGACTCTGTTGCTAAATTTACAGTAGATAAAGCAAAAGCATTTGCTTCTATTTTTGGTGGAGAATCTCCAGCAGAATTATTTGAAGCTAAAACAAATTATTTAAAAGGACTTACATTATCATATTTAAAAATGGCAATTGCCATTCCAATAATTGTAGGATCTATTAACCAAGCGCAAGCTTTACCATTAATGGCATTCCAATCAGTATATGGTGGTAATATGTCTAATGCTACTCAGGAAACTTTGGCTTCTAGGCAAAATCTATTTATGGCAGTTGGAAACGCGTATGAAAAAATGGGTAGAGGTAGTAAAGAAATTATTAATGCTACTAATGGCGCTAACTTAGAAAACTTACAAACATTTAAAGGTATGTTTGTCAATAGAGTTAGTATGCTTAGACCTATTGCTGGATATAATGCACAGACTGAACTCTGGAATGCTATCGGAACAAATATGACTGCTACCGCAGTTGCATTCCCTAAAATTTCTGCGGGTATTAACTCGATGGAATTAGAAAAACTTACCGAGGCTCGTGCAATGTTTGAAGCATTAGCAGTATTGGCAGAGGGTGGTGATTCTCCAGAAGATATTTTAGAAAATATGGGTGAGTCATTAGAAGAGGCTTTAAATAACTTAGCAGAAATGTTAGCAGAATTTAGACAAACTGTACAAGAACAAGGTGCAGCTCAACAGGGTATTTTAGGTCAAATTGCTGCAGTACCTGGACAAATTGTCGGCGGTATGGTCGGTGGTGTTGTCGGCGGTGTTGTTGATGGAATTACTGGACGTGGCGGCAGAGGTGACGGTGATGTTGTCGCAGCTGTTAACTCACTTAAAACTGCACTAACCTCACAAGGTATTAAGCTTAAAACCGGTTCTAATCTAGGTAGATAAACTTTATGACGTCAGACATATATTACATATCATGTCAACCAGCAGATTACTATTATTCATGGCAGATTGACGCAATGTTATTATCATTTGAAAAAAATGGTAATATCAATCTACATAATGTACATATAATTGGAGCTATTAAACATGATAAAATACACGAAAGATATAGACGTGTAGATGAAAAGTGGACTAAAAAGGGAGTTCTCTTTGCATATTATACAGATACTAGAAAATCTCCATCTTATATTTCTTCAATTAGACCTCATATACTAGAGAAGCATTGGAATTTCCATCCATACTTAGAACAATCTACTTTCTTTTATCATGATTGTGATATTGCTTTAACTAAACCCCTAGTTTTACATGATAAATTAAATCTAGATAAAACATGTTTTGTATCAGATACTTCAAGTTATATTTCTTCAGACTATATAATTGATAGGGGAGAAGATTTATTCTTTAAAATGTGTGAAATTATAGATATTGATTTTAATGAAGTTAAATCCAGAGATAGTGAAGCAGGAGGAGCTCAATACTTAATTAAACCAGGTATAACATCAAAGTACTGGCAAGATGTATATCGTGATAGTGAATCTCTATATTCAGAAATGAGACCCTTGATTAGTATTAAAAAACAATCAAATCCGGATTGGAACACATTACAAATATGGTGTGCAGATATGTGGGCTGTACTTTGGAATTTATGGAAAGCCGGATATAAAACTCCAATTACAAAAGATTTTGATTTTACATGGGGAACTTCTACGATACTACACTGGGATAAAAATGCTATATTTCATAATGCAGGTGTATTAAAAGAATCAACGTTAGAAGATACTGAAATAGGACCATTCTATAAAGCATTATCACGTAGTCCAGAAAACCCACCAACTGATCAACTTAGACCTGCAGATAAATTTGCTTCGAGTAAATATTATGATCTAGTGGTAAGTTCATATAATACAACCGACCAAAAAAATGAACCAGTAATTGTTACAAAACAAGTTACTCCAGAAACAATTATCAGAAAACGCATATAATAGATAAATTATATTTATGGTAACTAGCACAACATCACATTACACGAGTTCAACTATTAATTCAGCAACTTACAACTTTACGGATAAAACCCTAACAGTGGTTTTTAAATGGGCAACTTATGTTTATGAAGCGGTTGATGTAGCAACATGGGTTAACTTTAATTCAGCAGAATCTCAAGGCAAAGCACTTAATGATTATATTAAGGGTGAATTTGAATATGCTAAGTATGAAGAAAAGAAAATTAAAGCAGAGCTTAGTGGATTGGTTGAAAACGTCACAGCTCCAGGTAGCCTATTAGATGAATTACCACCTAATGATTATCAATTAGATAACTAATATGACAGATTATCAACAATCAATAGAGAACTCGTTTCAAATGTTAACAGGACAGGCAACAATTGAGGCTATTTGTATGGCACTGACTTTCCAATTACAAGATACAGATGAAATCATGATGCCAATCTTTTTTTTAGAGCCGGATGCAATTCCAGAGCCAAGCCAAATAGATAGTATGATTGACCATTTTGAATTCTACGAAGAATATGAAAAATGCGCATGGTTACTAAGCTATAAAAAGAAACTCTAGTTAAATACCACGTATAAATATTAAATACATTAAGAATGACAAAGGCAAGCATCGTACAAAAGCTATTGGAAAAAAAGCAAATTACTGCAGAAGAAGCTGTAGTTCTACTTAAGGATGATACTTACAATCCACCTGCTTATCCAGTATATGCACCCAATCCATATTATGAACACCCTCCTAATACAACAGGAACACCTCCAGTTTGGTGCTCAACTAATACCACTTCAGAAACATAATTCTAATGAAAATGTCTAATAAGCCTGAGATGGCTGATGACTCCGGCGAAAATCGCGAAAGACGTAAAAAAGCGCTACAATTTAAGAAGCGCAAACAGCGAGGCCAAGAACCTAAGATTAACTTTAAAAATATTAAATCCATTACAGAACTAGATGATTATGATGAATACGATTTCTGATAAACCGCTGATAATAGACTACTCCGATATGAGCCACGAAGGATTTATGCACTTCCATGTAAATTCAATTTTAAACGACTCTAATGATATATCAAAAGGAGTCAATGGATTATGCAAAGCAGGAGCGTTTGGCCGATTGGCACACCTCTTAGCCACTCACGGAGCTGCAGAACCAAAGATCATTAAGGTTATTAATGATCCTGAAGTTGAACTAACTTATGTCATCAAATAAAACACACCCCAGCTTCATTTTTTGGGAAGAATCTTGGAATTATACCCAAGAGGGTACAAAAGATGACGATAGTGAAACAATTATACCCGAAAAGGTATAACTATTAAATCATATTACTATGCCAGAGTTAGCGGAACTCAAGTTCACATCAGACTACGTAAATCAAGTTTCAGAAGGAGTTACTTTTACAAAAGTAGAAAAGAATCCAGTTCATAAGTGCGATGACTTAAATATCCCTTTTACAAAATTTAAGATTAAAGCTGAATCAAAAGGAAAAGAAATGGTACTCTATTTCTTAGATCATTATTCAGATAAATTTGTTACAGTTAGAATTACAATGGGTATGTCAGGTCATTTTAAGCTAACACATACTGGCGAAGAAGCAAAACACTCACACCTTAAATTTTATTCAGATGTAGATACTACATTATCATTTGTAGATGTCAGACGTTTTGGTAAATGGAAGATGGGCTTATCATGGTCAGAAGGCAGAGGTCCAGATCCAACTACAGAATATGATGAGTTCTGGAAAAATGTAATGACCAACTTAACTAAGCTAAAGAAACCTCTTTATGAAATGTTAATGGATCAAAAGTATTTTAATGGTATTGGCAATTATTTAAGAGCTGAAATCATTTTTAGAGCCGGAGATGTAGATCCATTCTTACCAGCAGGTATGCAATTCGCAAGATATCCTAAACTACTAGACTTATGCCGTGATATTCCACTTTTAGCGTATGCTAAGGGCGGTGGAAGCATTAAAGATTGGGATAATCCATTTGGAGACGAGGCTATCCAAGAACGCTTTATGTTGTGTTATGGCAATGCTGAAATGTCAAAGAGAAAAGATAGAAATGGTAGAACATTTTGGTATGATAAGAAATGGGATGATGTACCAACAAGTAGGGATGATTTAAAAGATTTTTTGTATGCCACTAGAAGCTAAAAGTTGGCTAGACAAAAATGAATGGCCTGATTTAGCAGTGGATAGCGATGCATTTTCACATTATACTAAAATGAGCCAGATTATGGAACAATATGCAAGAGAATA
>ENA-UZWY01005059-UZWY01005059.1-metagenome-genome-assembly--contig:-Day-2--50m-contig-5059_pt1 | contig 39282 bp, 65 predicted proteins | sample MGYA00260341_ERZ794901 | MGnify/ENA metagenome assembly ERZ794901 | reverse complement strand
TGAATACTTAGTCATTTTACTGACAAGCTTCACACTCACCAGGAGGACTGTTCAAACTACACGCTTGTATGTTTTCTGGTTCAGGTGATGAAGCATCTACAGTGCTCTTCTCTATTTTACTAGCTGATTGATTGCGTAGATAATATGTTGTTTTCAAGCCATGGTTCCATGCATGCATATATAGATCGTTTAGATATTTTAAGCTTGTTTGCTCATTATATAAGTTCAAACTCTGTGCTTGATCAATCCATCGTTGTCTCGCTGCAGCAGCTTCAATCATTTTGAATTGATCCTGCTGGAAGCTGGTCTTGAATTTAACTTTCACCTCATCCGGTAGCGATATTAACTTGATCTTACTCACATCACCATCTGTACGCTTCACTTCATTGATCAGTTCTTGATTCCAAAAACCTAATCCCTTCATCTCTCTTACAAAATGCTCATTTACCATAGTAAATTCACCACTCAATGTACTATACACGTACAGTACACTAAAATAAGGCTCGATACTAGGACTACATCCAACTATACTACTAATTGTAGCAGTAGGCGCAATGGCCATGGTGTTACTGTTTCGCATCCCGGTTCGCATGACTCTTGATTTTAGTGAATCCCAGTCAAGATCACCTCGAGTGGATCTGATCGCTCTCTCACTCCTGGTGCTCATCAAACTACGATAAGTATCCATTGGAAATTCACCTTTGCTCCAACCACTACCCTCGAATGTGTTATAAGGTCCACGTTCTTTGGCTAGCTTATTACTAGAGGCAATTGTGTGATATGAAATGTATTCATATAACTGCCCACTCAACTTAACAGCCTGCTCGCTATCAAATTGCACATTCAGCTGATATAACATATCATGCCATCCCATGCTTCCCATACCTACTGGTCGGTGTGCTAAGTTACTCCTCTTTGCTTCCTCGGTAGGGTAGAAATTTATGTCTATAACGTTATCTAGCATTCTACTACCAACAGCTATAGTCTTCTTCAACTTATCATAATCAATTTTACCATCTTTCACATGGTTCACTAGATTGATACTACCTAAATTGCATACAGCTGTCTCTCCATATTGTTTAACACTCCGGCTGTTTTTGTTATACTGTGTTGCTTTGGTGTTTAATGTTATCTCCGTGCATAAATTACTACTATGTATAACACCAGCATGTTGTTGTGGACTACGTAAATTGCACGGGTCTTTGAATGTTATCCATGGATGACCGGTTTCGAATAAACTCCTCAACATCTTCTTCCATAAGTCTTTCGCTTGAACCTCTTTGAATATTCTCAACTCTCCATTCTGGCCACGTTTCACATATTCATAGTATTTCTTCTCAAAATCCTTACCATACAATTCATGCAACTCCGGTACTTCACTTGTTGTGAACAAATACCATGGTTTGTCCTCTTGTACACACTTAAGAAATAAATCCGGGATCCAGTGTGCTGTATTCATATCATGTGTACGCTTCCTATCATCTCCAGTGTTCTTCCTTAGCTGTATAAAATCCTCAATATCAGCATGCCATGTCTCCAAATACGCGCAACCGGCACCTCGTCGCTTACCACCTTGGTTCACAGCCGTGAGCATGTCACCATATAGTTTCCAGAAATAAACCGCGCCTTGTGTTTCTCCATTTGTTCCTCTTATATAACTGTTAGTCGCTCGGAAATTGGTCAAGTCCATGCCAAGTCCACCAGCATATTTGTTCTTGAGAGCCTCCTGCAACAACCCGTCAAATATACCAACAATGCTGTCTTCGAATGTACTGAGGAAACAGCTGCTAAGCTGATTAAATGTACCACCACTGTTGAATAGTGTGGGTGTGCTACACATATAGTCAAAGTTACTTAGCAGTTGATAGAATTTGATCGCCCACTGCTCTCTATCAGATTCTTCATTCAAAGCCAATCCCATAGCAACTCTCATCCAGAAGGCCTGTGGAGTTTCCATCTTATTATCATCAATGTGATGGAGATATCTATCATATACTGTCTGTAGTCCTAGATATGCAAAATTAAAGTCTCGATCGATCTTAATATGTTCACTCAACATCTTGAGATCCATCTTAGCCATCTCTTTGTTTACAATACCAGCCTTGATCAATTTCTTGAGATTAACAATGAATGTTGTGCGATATTGCATCTCAAATGCATCATTATCAACACCAGTCCCAAAAACTTCTTTATATATAGTGTTTAGTAACAACCCAGAAGCAACATACTTATAGTTAGGCTCCTGCTCGATCATGCTACGAGCACTTTTTACCAAACTATCATCAATCTCACTAGTCCTTATACCATCAAACAATTTTATCCTAGCGTTAAACAGTACAGAATCAGCATCGACATCAGCATAAGGCTCGCCATCACGATTGACGCAACTTCTATCTATACATGCTCGTATTTTTTGCTCATTAAATGGTTCTAGTTTGCCGTTACGTTTTTTAACATTCATCTATTAAGATATTAATCTATAACCAGCCAATTTTCAAATGTTATTTTAAAAAATATGCAATACATGCAGCTATCAACGCTGACATACCACCGATAACGGCGGCACGTAACTGCCAGCTCCCAGTCCGATCAATACGTTCTTGGTCGGATATTGTTCTCATCATACTCTCAATCGCGTTAAATTTTGTTTCAATCCATCCCTCTAGCCTTCCAAACTTACTCTCTAATTTTTGATGTATTGAGTCAAACTTGAGAGCATTCTCTCTAGATAGATGCGCGATCTTCTCATCCATTTGCTCACGTAGTCCGCGGAGCCTCCCTTCAACACTATTCACTCTTGTTACAAGTGATGGTGACCCGTTACCCTTGTACACAGTTGAGTACAAATCATCAACCTCCCTCTTTATAGTATCAAGCTCAGATTCAATTTTTTCCTCCAACTTTAAAAGACTTGGAGAGATATCGTTTGTGTTTAAATTTTCTTCACTCATTCACAAGTATTTAGTCTATCCTCACCCGGAAAATCTATTGACTAGATAACCTGTCGGTATTTTTATTACATAACCTGTGTTAGTGTTATTTACCCTAGTAACGACAGTACAACTATCACCACTCACGATAGGGCCGTTTACTAGATCTCCAGGAACGTGAAACCTATTTACATAGGTCCCGGTTTTGGTGTCAACAACGACATAACTACCTGGTGATTCTGGACGTACTGTATATAACTTACTCATTTAATATATTGTTTATAAACACCTTTACACTTGGGTCTGTTTGATTACTTATAGTCTTACTGGTCGTTACAATGTTATTTATACGCTTAATTCTTGTTGATTTCTCTTCACTCAAAATATCATTAATAATATCATCATCAATACTCTGCTCAACTATAGTTAAATCTACATCTAATATCTCCCTAGTGCGATCTACAGAAATACCTTGCTTTATTAGGTTCTTAGCTTCTCTACATATATATGTTCGGTGTAATTTCTCCTCATCCCCAGCCTTCTCCACCTTGCGTCTGTAATAATCTTTTGTGGCGATCAACTGCCTTCCGGTGATTATGCACCGGAGCTTGTTATTTGTACTTGTCATAACATATATAATAGTAACAAACAATGGGCTTTTCCATTGGAAAATCATTTTAACGAGATAAATAATTGAGTATACATGGCAACAACGACTACAATCACCAAGCTTCTCTTTCGGAGAGGTAACGACTCTGATCGTGAACAAACAATTCTCGCCAGTGGAGAGCCTGGATGGACTCTTGACACAAAACGCCTGTGGGTAGGCGATGGAGTCACCCCTGGTGGTTATCCAGCATTAAGTGCCAGAGAGGATCACCTGCATTATGTTGACACCATGCCGAGTGGTAGACGTTGGACAACGACATCAGAAAACAACTTTGGTGGTGCACAATTTCTAGATATAAACATACCTGGTATATCAAACAGCTTAGCTGGTGAGAGCATTACAGATGAGAATCAACGTTGGTTCCACCCTGTTAATAGAGATATCACAACATCTCATGACATGCAATTCGTTAGCACTGATGCAGAAATATCACATACAGGTAGTGGTGTTTTTAAGATCAGTAAATCGAGCACAAGTAGCAATTATGACAACAGTATTAATATAGGTGATGCTATATTCATCAGGCCAGATGGTCGAGTTGATATAAAGGTACCGGATGATGCTATGTTAGTTTTTGACGCTGCAAGTGCTGTATTTGATAACGGTAGATATACACATTTCGAGGACAAGAGTATTGACTTCAATGTCGTTTATGACGGTATTGGTTCCGGGAGAGAATTCACCGGTGAAGGACATGGTGCGATGAGTGAAGATACTGGAATATATTTTGCACACAACAATTATCTAAGCGCTGGTTTTGTTAAAATTGGTAGTGTTGGAGACGAAACTGGTTGGAGCACCATGGAGCTCAGCCCTACAGTTTATCTACGAGATTGGGAGCACTGGGAAAATGACGGATTTGTGGACAATGTAACGCGCCGGGCGGGTGCTCTAAGGAACCAAGGTGATGATTATGTCAACGGGCCGGTTGATGGTACATATACTGAGAGTTGGGTAGGAGCAGGTAAGCCTGTAGGAAGCCCGCATAGAGCTCCAAAGCCACTAGTATTACATTCAGTGAGACCTTCGCTAAATAGCGCAGGTACAGACTACCTAGGTACAAGTTTTGATGGAAATGCTCACTTAGTATTTGAAGCCGGCTTGATAGTTTATGATGCTGGTGACCCAACAACTGGTAATTACAATGCATACAAACTAAATCAGAGTTTAGATACCCGAGCTATACCAACATTTGCCGGGATCAAAATCGAGAAACCAGACGGCACACCAGGTGATCCCATGGGAGTTAGTAGTGGTGGTACTGGTGTTAATTCATTCGAGGCTGGTGGTGTTTTGTACACATCTGGTAAACATACAGATGCCAAGCATGCGAGTGATTTATTAAGCATGTCATTACAACGTGGTGATCTGATGGTTGGTACTACAGATTATGGTGTTGTTAAGAGTAAGTTCGATCACAATGAATGGATACATGTATCTTATGATGCTACATCCAACGGTGTAGACTATACATTGACACCGGATGGGAAGCCTTCATCTGATCCCGGGCGGAGAGATGGGGTTATATACATAGGAAACAAATTTGCTCCAGACTATTTAAAATACAATGCAGAAATAAGACAGCAGTGGTTCGCTAGATGGTCACATATAAAGACCGATAATTTATCAATATCAGCCGTAGGTACAGCTGAAGAGCCTCGTGAGACAGCAACATTCAGAGGAGATTATGAAGGTGTACAGGGAAGTGAAACATACGGTGGTACAATCAGAACAGAAGCCTATAACACTCAAAAGCTGAACGAACGTGGAGTTAAAATATCTCACAACAATCTAGCTGAAAAGGGATTTTCAGAGGCAACAGGTGATAGTGATGACCCAACAACACATGTAGGTGATTGGGATCTCGCATATTTTAGAGGCGATTCGAGCAAGCTCGTTAAAGCAACAACAATGTTCGCCGGATTGTATAAAACTACTGAGGATAGATATTTTGGAGACCTGGTACCAACAGATCAGACTACAGTAGAAAAGTATACACCACAAGCATATCGGAATAATGGCATGTCAATTGGTGGTGTGACTGTGAATGAAGAGGGTCACGTTCTTGGCATCAGAAGCAAGGATTTTGATATAAGATATCCACAACTATTTCACATCGGTAACAAAGCATACAGAAGTAGTAAGGGTAACGGGCTTTTTTCACCTAATGATTTTGATCAAAACGTTAGTATAGTACGCAAGGGCACTGATGCTAGCAACAGGTCAGAGGAGTATCTAGGATTTGAAGTGAATGCAGACCGGATGTATTTACATCACGGAGGAGCTGCTGTTGAGACAACATACTATAAGAGTAAAGATGAGGGTGAGAGTATTGATGGTTATGAGTATGAGTCTGATAAGGACACACATGTTATAACATCTCTTATATATAATGACTATGGCACTATAAAGGATTTTGATACCAAGAATCTTAATGAGATCTTTTATGATAAGCAGCAGATCAGTGTCATCACTGACTGGGTTGATTACAGGCTTGACGGACATGATACATGGATGCAAGAGCTTAGCTCACAAGCCTTTTTGCGTGACAAAGATACACACTCTGCTGGAGACAAAACAATAAACACAAAATGGCTTAATAACAGTAAAGTTTGGTTCAGGGGTGCAACAACCGGTCGTGATAATAAGATCTGGGCAACAGATAGTGATTGGAACTTCCAAGCAAGTAATGCAATTAATATCAAGACAAGTATTGGTAACAACAAGAGTGTTAGCTGGATACAGGGTTCCAAGGATGGTCGTTCATTGATGTCGATAAACACAAGTAGTGATAGTACAAATTATGACACTCAAATCAACATGTACTATCAGAATGTACCATGTGTTACATTTGAGAAAGGTAAGTTACACTTCAACACTGCTGGGTCCACTGCACTGGAAGAAGCCAGAACTACAATAGGTGACGGGTTGATTCAAACAGAAGATGTGAACACGGATGCCGATGTTGAGGTTGGTAAGCATTTATATGTCGGTTTGAATAGGTCCAGTGGTCAAGATTCATTTATATATTTTACAGACTCCTCCGCTAATGATAAAACTACAAATTATATCAAATATGACGACGGTGATAACAGGCTCGAAACTAACTCAGATCTGTATTTAGGTAACAATTTAACAGTAAATAAATCTGCTACTGTAACTCAGGATCTCACAGTTAAGCGAGATGTGACAATTGAAAATGATCTTGTTGTCAGTAAGGAATCTGTTTTCAAGGAACCAGTAACCACGATGGAAGGTATACAAATTGGTGGTATACATGATGGTGTTGAGGTGAATCCTGAAGCTGCTAACGGTACTGGCATCAAATGGTGGAATGCTACTTCAAACGCATATGAGTGTGAGTTCAAGTTGGACATCATCCCATGGGCCGGTCGAAGATTTGTATTAGATGGAGCGCCGCTCAAAATAACAAGTGGCAGTTCAAATGGACTATTTGTTGACTCAAGTGTATCATTCAACACCTACAATGCCAAAGATGCGAAGATAAGTATCGGTAAAGGCAACACTACTAATGATAGAGCGTATGGGTGGTTACAATATCAATCAGATCTAGATCAGTTTTATCTGAGTGATAATTTCCAAATCGATGGTGACACAACCGTAACAAAAAATCTGAATGTTGAGGGCAGCATTTCAATAGGCAAGAATAGCGGCAGAACTACGACAGATTCTGAAATTGAATTTCATGATGACAAATCGGATATCAAAAGAAAATTGATATATGATGCTGGTGATCAACGATTCAAGATACACTACACACCGACTGATAATAATTTATACGAGATATTACATATTGGTAACATTCAAAATGTTTTAGACAATGTTATCTCCCCACCATACATAACCGATGAAGATACTGCTTATGATTCTGATAGATTAGGTGGGTTGCTAGCAGAAAAATACTCACTAAAAACACATAATCATAATGGTGTGTATGTCAAGAACGCTGGTGATACAATGACCGGCAATCTACACTTTGAGCTCGCATCTGGTTTCGCAGGGCAGGAGTGGGTTTCACCCAATGGTGGTCATATTGACTGGAAGAACAACAAGGATGAAGACTTTGACGGTCGTATAATATATTATCAACCTGGTATGGTTGAATCGAATAAAGGAGAATTTAGAATTTACACTGATGGTTTACAACGCTTGCTTTCGAGATCAGATGGATTGTTTACTGACAGTGACGTGGTCGCTCACACAAGCTTTTCAGATGAGAGGCTCAAGAAAAATATCACCTCGCTAGACTCTGAGCAATCTCTAGAGAAGGTGTTGGAGTTGAGTGGTGTGAGTTTTGAGTGGAAGGATGCTCCTGGTAAACAGATAGGACTGATCGCACAACATGTTGAGAAAGTTGTTCCAGAAGTGATTGACGAGAAGCAACGACCGATCGCTGATGATAACTCCGGAGAAGTTTACAAGCGTGTCGATTACGAAAAACTGGTACCGTTGTTGATTGAAAGTATCAAGTCGCTAAGTGCCAAAGTTGATGAACTAGAGCGTAAACTAGACGTGTAGTTGAATTAAGTCACGACTTAATATATAATAGGGTAATGAAAACTGTGTTGATCGTGGCTCCGCATGCGGATGATGAAGTGCTAGGAACTGGTGGTGCTATACAAAAGCATGTGAATGATGGTGATATTGTACATGTTGTGATTGTATGCAACCGGAGAGGCAACAAGACTAGACAGCAAGGTCAATGTGTGAAGGCATGTTTGTTACTTGGTGTACCGGCTACCAATGTTTATTTCCTAAACATGAAAGATGAGATGCTCGATGCTAACAGTCATGATATTATAAAGCCATTAGAAAAGATATACAATGAAGTAAATCCAAGCGTGGTGTATCACTGTCACTATGATGATGTTAATACTGATCACCAAGCTGTTGCGAACGCTTGTGATGTGATCACCAGACGACTACAAAAAAACCCTCCTGATATCGTACTAATGTACGAAGTACTCTCCTCAACAACACAATCAACTAAAAAAACATTTAAACCTAACCTGTATTATAAATTGACTAGCACCATGCTAGATAATAAAAAATCCGCAATGGTGGTATATGAGGGTGAGTTGAGAGAGTATCCCAATCCGAGATGTGAAAAGGGTATAGAAGTTTATGCAATGTTCAGGGGCATGGAGGCTGGATGTGAATATGCAGAGTGTTACCAAGTGAAATATATAATACAATGAAGACAGTTTGGGACAATGTAGAGCATTTTGAGAATTTAGTATCAGAATATGCCGGTAGTAAATATGCTATTGCAGTTGATAGCTGTACTAATGCTCTGTTTCTGAGCTTAAAATACTATCATCAATCCGGAGCCTGTACAACCAGACATCCAGTTACAGTACCAACAAACACGTATATTTCAGTACCCATGCAAGTCATACATGCTGGTTATAGTTTGAAGCTCGAAAACAAGCGATGGTCAGGCGCATATCAACTCAAATCAACCCCCGTAGTTGACAGTGCTCAGAGGTTCACACAGGACATGTATATCAAAGACACGTTGTATTGCCTGTCTTTTCACAGTAAGAAGATATTGTCAATAGGCCGTGGAGGCATGATCTTAACAGATGATTTAGATGCTAGAAATTGGTTGAGAAGATCAAGATATGATGGTCGTTCATCAATATATTACAATGATATAAGCGATCAAACTGTTCCAACTCTAGGATGGCACATGTACATGACTCCGGAGGAGGCGGTGAGAGGTATAGAACAATTTTATAAAACTCCAGACACCAATGATGACGCTGGTTGTTCAGATGATTATAGGATTGATTTATCAACATTAAGTTGTTTTAAATGAAGAGGTTAGCAATATTTGGATCTACAGGTATGTTAGGTTCATACGCATGCAAATATTTTTCTAGATTTTATGAATGTGTTGAGATAACAAGAAAGCGAGTTGATGCGTCATTTGTGATGAGTTATTTAGACGAACTAGATGATATCATAAAAGATGTTGATGTTGTTATCAACTGTGTTGGTGTATTGAAGCCGTTTATATCATCCTCACCTGGTAATGATGTTGTGAAGATTAACACACTTTTTCCTGTATTACTGGCTGATATGTGCAGCAAGTACGACAACAAAATGATACACGTTTCATCAGATTGTGTGTTCAGTGGCACGAAGGGTAGATATATAGAGTCAGATGTTTGTGATGCTAATGATACATATGGTAGAACTAAAAGTTTAGAGCCATACCAGGCAACAACACTAAGAACATCATTTGTCGGAGAGCAAAAAAATGTTCGAGCCCCGGGGCTTTTGCAATGGGTATTGAACAGTAAGAATGAAGCTATTAATGGATATACAAATTGTCTGTGGAACGGAGTGACTTGTTTGCAATTATGCAAGACTGTGCATAATATAATAGAGCAGGATCAATTTTGGTTAGGAGTCCGGCATCTTTTTAGCAATGAAACTTTTAGTAAATATGAAATCTGTATGATGATCAAGGATGTATATAATATTGATTTGGAGATAAGTGAGTGTGTGACGGATAATATTTCCGGTACGAATGTATATGGTGTACTAGATCGCACCTTATCAACAGAATATGAATGCATCAAAACACCACCATTTATAGAGCAACTGATAGAGCAGAAAGGTTTTCTTTGAAAATAGGTATCATAGGCTCTTCCGGATTTATAGGTAGTAATTATTGTAGCAAGTTACGTTCAGTTGGCTATGATATAGTTTGCGGTGATATCAAGAGTGATAATAACTATATTGATATCAGAGATATGACCAGTTGCATGAACTGGTTTGAAGAACACAAACCGGACTCTGTCATACTGACAGCAGCAATAATCCGACAGCAAGAAATATATGATGACCCGAGTGGTGGTTGTGAGACAAATATCAATGGCTCCATTAACATTATCAACTGTTGTTTGAAATATAATTGTATGTTATATTTTTCAAGCACCGTGCATGTATATGAAGGATTAACTGGTCATGTTGATGAGGAAACCACACTGGATACTAACGCGTCTAGACATTTATATACGCAGACCAAATTGATGATCGAATCAACTATACGTAGTTACAACAAACTATACAATTTACAATATGTAATATTTCGATATGGTGTCTTGTATGGTCCTGGTAGTCATGATGACATGTTGATTAATAAATTTATTAGTTTATGTGGGGAAAGAGAGCCAATAACCATCTATGGTACTGGTGAGCAAAAAAGATGTTTTGTACATATTGAGGATTTGTGTGATGGGGTGGTTAGTTGCATAGAGAATGATGTGAGTAACACTGTTATAAACCTATGTGAACAGGATGTTTATACAGTAAATGAATTAGCTAATATTATCAATACAAATAAATCTGAAATTGTATATCAACCACCCAGAGTGGGCGATTTAACCTCTCCGGTTGTGTTGAACAATAAGGCTATAAAGCTTATTGAGTGGTTACCAAAGTATTCTGTAGAATACTATATTAAATCTACTAGGAAAAACATTAGGTAACATATAAATAACTAATATGGCTGGTATAACGATTAGCAGAACTGTAATTGATAATGCTGCAGGTGGTAGAAATGGTGATAGAATGACCTTTACTGCAACATCACCGGGTGCAACGGTTGCGTGGAATTTGGGAGATGGCACTACAGCAACAACCACAGGAACACATAGCATAACACACACGTATTTAAATCAATCAACATCACCCGGATCTCAAGTTACAGTTAGTGCCGAAACGGATAGTGTTGAAAATATATATGAAAATACTGGTTCTGGTAGCTTTAATACAACCTCTGGTGTGGAATATTTAGTTATTGCAGTAGGTGGAGGCGGAACCGGAGGAGGAGGTCAAGGGTCTAACAAAGGCACCCCTGGAGGTAGTGGTGGTGGTGGTGGTGGAGCTGTAGTAGCAAAATTCACAGGCGATGGAACTTCTATTAGTTGGACAGTAGGCCGAGGTGGGAGAAAATATTATTTATCTGATGGAACCACAACAATCAACAGCGACGGCGTTGACGGTAATGGAGTTAACGGTAGTGGTGAGGCCGGGTTGGCTACTACGGTCACTCTTCCAAATGGCACTATCACCGCTGGTGGTGGTGGAGGAGGAGTTAATGGTTTCTCTGCTGCCGGAGGAGCCGGTGGAACCGGCACTGCAACCATACCATCAACTGATTATGTTGGTTATTCTGGCAGCTCAGGTGGAGATAGTGGTGAAACGCATGCCGGTGGGGATGGTGGCACATTAACAGCAGATGTTAAAGGCACGCCCGGTACTGGTGGAGTTGGTCAAGGTAACTTTTATGACAGACCTGGAGGCGGAGGTGGTGTAGCTGGTTTTTCACATGCATGGTCCAATGCAGATGTTGATTTGACAATTCAATCTCTAGGTACAGGTGGTAATGGAGGTACCGGTAATTCTCTCCCGGTTGATGCAAATGGAGATCCTGTACTTGGTGGATCATATGGACATGATGGTGTTGGATTCGGAGCCGGTGGTGGTGGTACAGCCGGGAATTCTCACGCGTACACAGCCTTTTATTCCGGTGGTGGTGGTGATGGTGGTGTTGTTATAATTCTAACAACTCAAGCAACTGGTTCTATTTCATTCGATTTCAACTACATTACGATGATCCGGCCGGATCAAAATGAGGTGGTTACAGTGATTCCATATAATGCTGAGGCACTCACCGCGGTGAACCAACAACTCAACTCAAGTCGACCGTTATCTTGGTATCTCACCAGTAGAGACAATGGCTTCGGTTCAGCTGCAGTGATCGGAACAGGTTACGTTCCTTCAATATCACAATATGCAAACGGTTCAACGAAACTCTCGATAGCGGACGGTGCGTATGATGTTATGGTCAAAGACACTGGAGCAAACATTTGGGCCCAACATCAGATACAGATCGGAGCCTCTCCCACCGTGGTAATAACAAATGTAGTAGATGATGACGTGATAACATCTGACAAGCAAGTACAAGGTGAAGCAACGAACGCTACTGGTGGTTCTATCAACAGTTCGATAGTTTGGGACCTATACAGGATGGACACATCTACTAGCATACAAACTGCTACTGGCGAAACATTCACCCCAATTCCAAATGTAATAGGTGCTAAATATGACATCAGAGCAAAAATAACGAGCAACAGTCAAACTGTGACTACATGGAAGCGACGAATTCAAATCAACGCAGCTGTTGTACCGAATGCGGATATAGACACAGACACATTGATATTACTTCCAACAGAGAAGAACACTGGTAGGGTTTTATATGGCGGTTCATGGAATTCATTATTTGATGATGCTGGCTCTGGAAAGAGAAGAGCATATAGATCTGCCGTAGGAGGTGGAATCATCACCGGTTCCAATGAGGTGCGGTTAGGATTGGCAGAACAATCCTCAAGCAGTTCCATTTATAACTCCAACGTAAAAAATATTGATTCCGTCAAGAAGGTTTACGATTATTATAGAGACTATATATACAGCCACGCTGGTGATGGTCAAACATGGGATGGCACAACTATTCCTGACCACATGAAGAGGCATTCATCACAGACCGCCAAGAGCTTTTCAATGGCCGAGTGTGTCAAAGCTACTTTAGCTTCGTTTTATGTTAAGGTCAAGAATGATACATCCGGGACCCTATATTCAACTGATGGTAATGGTACTGTACAAGTAGTTGTCAACATGGGTACTGGTGCATTCGATGTGACAATCAACGGCAACAAAAAAACCGGAGTTACTAACAACTCTGGTCATTCAGTTGGTGGTATCGAGGGAGGCAGCGCAATTCAGTGCGCTGTAGTTGCGAAATATTCATCAACCGAAGTTACCAAGAGTACATTTAAAGTTACAGTGGGTCGGAGCAATGGTAGTTGGAGTTGTGTTTATAAAGGAACAACATTCAGCGGTAGTAACAATATACCAATGTTTTTCTATTCCGGTTCTGAACCTCCTGGAAATAATGAAAATGCTAATTATGGGTCACCGGTTTAATTATGAGCGACAATATTAACAACACAAGAGAACAACATCAAACGGGGGATGGGTTTTATATACAATCAGTATTTTATGAGAAAATTGAGCCAGCACAAGAAATACTAAACGCCAATCAACTCGACTCACACTTTGTTTGCTGTAACAGGAAAATATCGTACAAGGATACATTGTCTGAAAATTATGTTTTAATCGATGCAATAATAAACGACTCAATGATATTGATCCCAGCAACATTAATCGGTATAGATGAGAGTATATGCTGTGGATTGAATGACAACGACTCACACGAGATACATTATATGGATATGTTCACAAACACAATGTCAAGTATCGATGTTGAAAATACATATGGTATGGTATATAATGAGGAGATATCAAAACAAGAACAAAAGGAACAAATTGAAAAACATATATCCACTCGTATGAGCTTAGCTGACACATTAGGTGGTTCGAATCGTAATAAAATACTATACAACAACGCACCTGAGTTCATAGCGAGGATATGTACTGCACTTGAACTCAAAGATGTGTATTCAGATTTGACGAAGTTACAGCATGCAGAAACTATAGAGGTTATAAGGAAAAAGTGGTTAATTAAAATAAATGATCACGCGGAGCAAGCATCACACACATTGAATAAAGAGAAACTTCAAGCAGAATTAGAGGACGATCAAACAACAATTGAAGAAATTGATATAATTCTCGCCATGCTTGATGATTTGCCGTTAGAGTCAAAAGTGGTATTGAATCAATTCCATGATTGTACCCAAATATTCAGTTACTGGCCATCATTATTATTACCCGGGCCAGATTATCTGATACCAAAGGACAGTTATGAACGATATTTGCTCACTGGTGAATATTTTTAATGGATTGTATAACAATTACATCTGATGATGTATATTTTAATCACTGTTACACGTTCTTAAAATCACTAGAGCATCACTCTAAAGATATACATGTATTTTTGAGGTGTGTTAATATGAGCCTGGTGCAAATGAAAACTCTAGAGAGTGTGTATAATGGTCTGGAGATTATAGATGATCAAATAGACTTGTCTAGAAAAAAGCATAAATTAAAAGACGACATGAGCTGGCAGTGGGTTGGTGGCTTAGAGAACATCAAGGGGCTATCTTACACTTACTCTGATCATATGTGCTACACAAACAACATGAGATTTGATAACATATGTACAGTTTTATCTCGGAGTGATATTAACAGAGTTATCAATATGGACATAGATCAGATATTTATAAACAACTTCACTTTCGATGAATTGTTCATTGATGGTCTTGATATCCTCACATTCAATGAGAGTGATCAAGGGTTGATAGACTGCAATAAAATTGCAGATAGTGTATGGATACCGGATGTTTGGATCACAGAGGGTTACGAAACGAATGAACCATTGATAGATGAAAGCATGTTAGCAATCCGCAAGAATGACAAAACGATGAATTATTTTGAACTAGCTAGAGGCATGATTCATGATGATTTTTACAATTGGGATGCTGATTTCGGGATTATAAACCAACTATATAAAATGAGTGATGTTAAAGTCAGTACTCCTGACCTCAAGTTTATTGACAGGTGGTTCTATCATGATGATTCTGTAATCTGGAACGGTGCCGGCAATAATAGAAATACAAATAAGAAATATAAGGCAATGCATGATAGATATATCAAAGACCGCGAAACTCACTAAAGATAAACATAGTCTGATTGTGTACTACCCCCCTGGTGATGTTTTTGATCGGGATTATATATTAGGCTTCCTAGTAGACAGTTTAAAAGACAAGAACTACAACAAACTCAAGAAGCTTGATGATGATGTTTTATTTAAATACTTTATAGAGATACACAAACTCAAACCAACGGCATTTACAACTAAGGACGATAAGTTTTATACAGAATTCGAGGCAACTAAATACTCTGGGAAAATTTTTTACGGTGGAATGGACTTGGGGTATAATATAAACAAATTGATTGAAAACGATTGTGTTGAGTCGATCGATATATACGAACAAAACAGATATATTATAGAGCTCATAAGACCAACACTACATAGTAGTGATAAACTGAATTTTATTATACAACACCCTATGAAGATCAACCCAAAAAGTAGATACGACTACATGCTGTGGTCCAACTATCAATATTGGTTGCTAAACTTAGATGGTTCAGAGTTGACACAACAATACCTACGGATTAAATATTCAAATGAATATATGTAACATTGAGACAGATATAACTGATCATTGTAATTTGACGTGCTCAAATTGTTCACACCACTCACCATACGTCACAAAAGGATTTTATGATATAAAACAATTCCAACACGATATTGACAAGTCTAGTGAATTTCTAAGTTGTAATTGGTTTAAATTGTTAGGAGGAGAACCGCTACTGAACGAGAGTATATCCGAATACGTCACACATTTGAGAAGGAGCGATATTTGTAAGAACATCGCGATTTTCACAAATGGTATATTATTGAACAGAGTGTCTGTTGATCTCCTCATGAGTGTTGATTGCGTTGTAGTGAGTAGATATCCTGGTAACACGTCATATACAAACTTGGTTAAGAAGAATGTAGATCAAGCGCGCAAACATGTCAAAGTGATACACAATTTTTATGATAAATTTGAAGCACAAGAATTTACACATGAGAATGATGATAAAGAACTAGTTAAAAAAATATTCGATAGGTGTAGGCTGAGATATGAATGTAACGCTATATACAAAGGGCATTTTTATAAGTGTATGGCATGTCAACGTAAATATGATTTTCTTAAAGCTAATAACATCGAGTATAATATATTAAGTGACCCGAGTGTTGATGGAGTTGCAATACATGAACCTGAGTTTACGAAAAGATTTATGAAATATTATTACTCCGATGTACCGTTAGCAGCATGTAGATTTTGCACCGGGTCGTCTGGTAAGGATGTTGCGCATATAAATAAATTGCAAAAGCCTGAACAGTTTGTAACCGATGTTGTTTGTCCGGAAAAATTGAAACAACCACCCGTATCACAAACAAAGGATTTCAATAAAATATTTTCAACTCCAACAAATAAACTCAACAAGTCTTTCGAAGAGTTCATCGACAATGACGGTGTGGTACATAAATTATAAAAATAATGTTGCGTTATTGTGTTGGTGATAATATAATGTATATATGAATTGGTACGAAAAAAATACATACACGCATATAACAGATTTCTTAGTTATACCTAAATGGGAGTGTGTTAGTAAAGGTAACGACAAGATCGGTTTAAATGATATAGTTAAAAATATGATCGATACATGTTGTATTGAATCGAAGAACAGATATTTTAAAATAAATTACAATCAATATCTATGCGGCTTTGTTAATGCTTTTGAAAACCCTAGAGCGAAGATTGATCACGACCAGTACATCGCATTTGTTGAAAGCTTAAGATCGGAAACAAATCATGATGAATCTTCCTCTGATCCACATGCAAGAGATTCCAAGCTTGTTATTGAAGATAATAATTTTATAAACGAGCTAGAGAAATATACAAGGGAAAAATTAATGAAGGATGAGTCTGAGATTGTTTATGAAGATGATCAGTATTCTGTAATCGTTCCACTATCATATGACAGCGTGAGGTATCATCTACGTAAAACATTTTCATGCTTTGCCAGTAGATCCAATGAGAGATACAAAGGTTATATTGAAAACCAAACAATGTTTTTTATTATTAACGATAATTCCCCGGAGCACAAAACACTCAAAACTACATATTTACTAAAATCATCGCATTATAAACCGTACCACGCGTATATTAATAAAAACGGCACTCCACTTTGCCCGGGCAATTACTTTTCGATAGTAGATGATTCTCCAGTTGAGCACTTAAAGTTGGAATTATTAAGCAATTTAAGAAATAAAGTCGATAAAAAAATAAACGTGCACTTTAAAGAAAACATCGATAAATATTTAAACAGAGTGGTTACAGAGCCTACATTGTTTAAGTATGAGTAATGAAATTAAATCGAGATTTTTAGAGAATAAATGTTTAATTGATTCTAGTCACAATATAGAATTACAGAAGCTATATTATTGTGATATTCTAGATAAGTTCTCAACCCTTAATGATGATGTGACCTTCAATATAATATTGAAGGAGTTTAACGAGTTTAATACTAATTTTCTCATGTCTGTGCCACCGGATGATGTTCAAAAGTCTGGTCTATGGAAGTTTTGGCCGTTGACGAATAGGCTCAATAGCTTTGAGATTGAAGGCAATAAATTTAAATGTATTGATTTCTTTAAAAAAACCTACAACATTGTCAAAAAAATCGATCCAGAAAATATATTGAGTTTAGGTTTTAGTGTATTACAACCAGGATGTGAATTGAACGCACATACAGGTTATCATAACAACATGCCACATAACACCGTGTTTAGATTACATCTACCGATAATAGTACCTGATCATAAACAAGGTGATTTAGGGATGTATATATATGAGAATATAGATGAACCTGGGTACGGACCAGCTATAACCAAACCAACAAGAACTATAAACTGGAATAAAGGAGAGCTTATAGTTTTTGATGACAGTTACAAACATGTCGCGTGGAACAACACTAAAGAGCCGCGAGTTGTATTGTTAATTGATTATATACACAGAACTAAAATTAATAAATATTACACCACACGGTCGCCACTAACAGGAGAGATTGAATCGATAGAAAAGGTTGCTAGGGATTTCTTTAATTTTTTGTGGGATGAGATCAATAGATTAAACTACGTACAGGAATCAATAGATGAGACGTAAAATAAAAGAACACCTAGCTGAGGCGGAAATGTCATACACTGCACACCTCCGGCATTCTATTCATCAGAGTAATAGACTTATTGTCGCAGCAATCAAGAGCTATATACATGGACTCGTACCATTTATGTATAAATCTGATGCACCTAAAACGGTTGTGAGAATATACAATGATATAAAAAAGATCAAACATCTAAGAGCTAAATTAATTGATAATGAAGACGTGTCTGATAGTAGCAAGTGACTTAAACTATATTAATTACGCTGAAGCATTGATTAAATCATGTAAAAAACATTCACCTGATGTTGAAACGATATACAGGTATGTGAATAATACGTATAAAAAAACTCTTGAAGATTTCGCAGATGAAGTTATATTTGATAGATGTACACTTTCCGAGAAGAGATCAATCATAGGTGGTGGTTTTGATATAAATCACCCTAGAAACAAGTCAAAAAATATTATGGATAGAATGATATCACCTAAAAGGTTATATTGTACGCACGTGAAGTTCTCTAACTGTAAGTATGCCCTTTCATGTGGATTTGAAAGGGTGATCGTCTCTGATGCTGATACAATAATACGTGGTGATTTGCTCTCTGCTCTTGATAAAGATAGATTCAACAATTGTGATATTATAATGAAACCCACACAAAGCCAGAGGACACACGAATATAATTTTGATCAAGTATATGAAGAAGGTTTCTTTGTTGTAAACAATACAGTAAAGTCCACACGCTTCATAGAAGATATATTAAGCCAACTCAAAAAGCATAATGAAAACAAAACAATACATCTAGATAGTGACACGATCATTATAGGTAACATGCTCAACAAGGACAATAATATAAAATTGACTGAACTGCCGACATGTCTCAAGGATGAAAAATTAAACGACAAGTCTATTGTTTGGTCCGGAAGAGCTGGTGCGAAAGATAACTACAAGTTCAAGAATGTAATGTCACAATATATTGATGATGAGGAATAAAATATGTATTGTAGGAGGAGGTTCCGCTGGGTGGATTACACTGTCTTATATCGTAGCAACGATTGATGCCGATGTAACTATAATACATAGTGACGATATAGATCAGGTGGGTATAGGTGAAAGTACAGCACCTACTATAAAACACGTCACAGATACTATAGGTATAGATGAGCGTGTGTGGATGCAGGATGCGCGCGCCACATTTAAATATGGTGTAGAGTTTCAAGATTTTAATAAGATCGGTTCTAGATGGTTACATACATTTGACGACATGATACCACATCAATGCTTCAATACACTCTTGACGAATAATGGCAAGGTTGCATACAAGAAAGACTTAACATCAGTTGACTATTTTTTAAAGTCGCATGGAACTGATATCAATGCATTCAACAACTCACACGGGCCACAGTCCTATATGGTTGATGAGCGGTTGAGTCCGTATGATGCGACCGGTGAAATGTTTATAAGTGAGTATCCCGGTTACAGTTATCATATAAATGCTCAGAGGTTTGGAGAGAGTCTTAAGCGGCATACCTGTCGATCGAAATATAAAGAAATAAGAAGCAATGTGATCGACACATTACGTGATGAGACAGGAACTATAGGTGTTGTTCTCTCGGATGGACAAATAATAGAGGCTGATATATTTTTCGACTGCTCAGGATTCCGCCGACAATTAATCAAAGAGCATAGCGAGTGGAACAAACACCCTGATTTGATAAATGATTCTGCTATCTGGGGCACAATACGTACACACGATCACCAGGCACCGGTGACAAAAGCACATGCGGCTGACTGTGGGTGGATATGGACCATACCAACATACGGTCAACTTGGAACAGGATATGTATATTCATCGCATCACTGTAGTGATACACAAGCACAAGACACACTAGTGGAATACTGGAAGTCTAAAGGTTATTATTGTGATTTGAATAAGTCGATAAAATTCTCCGGAGGTGTTAATAGTAGAGTGAGCCATGGTAATGTGATCAGCAATGGTCTGGCTCAGAGCTTCATCGAACCACTAGAAGCAACCAGTGTTATGGTAACATGTGCCACTGTCAAGAACTTTGTTGAGTTATACAACAGACATGAGTTTAAAATAGACAAGACAATTCGCGTGTTGGACAGAGTGATGAGAAGGTTTATCAACCACACAAAGAGGTTCGTTCATATGCATTATGCGTTATCTGACCGGGATGATTCCCAATACTGGCGAGATGTAGGAGGTAACAAAGATGCCATCAAAGATACATGTGATTATATAGATGTACTGTCACGAGGATCATGGGTCAACAAAGGAGAGACACTGTTTAACCAATGGAACTGGACTAGTATGCTACTCGGTTACAATAAGAGATATACTAACAATCTCCCGGAGATATCTGATCAACAGATGGACAACTATCACCACTACACTAAGGCTATAATCGATAATTATAAACACATGTTGAGAAACAATATGACCATAGGAGAATATCTAGATTTTATAAACAATTATGAAGATTGAAGCAGTTACAGTGTGTGTTGATTATAGTGATCACCTAAAATGTTGTTTAGATAATCGCGAAAAACTCGATAGGTGGTTAATCATAACATACTCCAAGGATATAAACACGATCAAATTATGTGAGGATGAGGGATTGGAATATATTACCACTGATGTTTTTTATGACAATGGAGCTCATTTCGCCAAAGGTAGGGCAATTAATGTGGGGTTAGAATTAATACAACCAACCGATTGGATCTTACAGTTGGATGCAGATCAACGATTACCAGATAATTTCTTAGAGATTGCTGACGAAACCAAATTAGACTCAACATGTATCTATGGAGCAGCTAGAGCACACAAAGGTGTTAAGCGTGTTGAGATTAACCATTTAACAGGTGAGGTGCATAGAAGGCCGCTGATTGGCTTTTTTCAAATGTGGCATAGCTCCTGTTACATGAGCTATCCAGAGAGTAGTACACATGCTGGTGACGATGATGAAGAGATGTCAATGAGATATTCATACCCTGACAAGTGGAAATATGTAGATATTGTTACTGATGATGTGTCAGGTGATTGTTGTAATAATTGGTATGGTAGAAGATTGCACAGGAGAGCGAATGTTAAGAGATAAAACAATACACCAACTATGGGGTGGTTGTAGAGAGATTGATGATGATTACGTATTATATTCATCCATGCTACGTGAACATAACACTGACTGGGAATATAAATTATGGTCTGATGAAGAAGCTTATGATGAAGTTCATCAGCTCATAGATGAATTCAATATACCATATAAGCAATACACATATGATATTGAGAGGTGGGATATCCTCAGGTTCTTAATAACTTATAAATTTGGGGGACTCATTTGTGATCTCGACATGTCATGTAGTGGTAGTATCAACTCGATCATTACAGGTTGTAATGGATTTATGTATGAGAAGAACATAAGCAATTCTCCGGAGATGCGGATGATACATCAAAACTTCTTCTATAACAATCCCGGTGATAAATTCATAGAGCATATAATGAAATGTACTAGATATTCATTAAGTTTAGCCAAGGGCTTAAAAAAACGAGAACACGTATCTGCATGTATAGGTCCGTCGATGTTGACTAGATGTTACTCAACATACCCCAACAAACCGAGAGTCAATCTATTGAACGATGATGATGTTTATGAAATTATCACACACCATCATTTGTGCCTGTGGTAATTTTTAGTTGCCATATAATGTAAATACGCATAGAATTGTAATGATAAACAAATAAATACTTAGATGCACAACAAATACACTTTTAAATTCGACCAGAATATCGACAAGGTTCTCAAGGAAGCATACTTCAATTCTCCATACGAGAAGATGACTGGTATAAAGAGACAGGTGGCTCCTGCTATCAATGAAGAGGAAGACTTTGATGTCGATCTCGGACCAGAGGCGGAGCAATTTATGTCCAGAATGAAAGACTCATCTAGCCTGCAAGGCACAAAAATGAGAGTCTCAGAAGGATTGCATCAAGCTGTGATCAAGTCAATACACACCTGGTTGGAAGCTGGTAGTCCTAGCGGCAAACGTGGCGCGGATGTGTTGATTGATGCATATCTCTCATCCGAGAGTGCGACTATGTTGTCTGGTGACGAAACACATACACATGATTTGATGAGAGGTATATTTGCTCTCGGGTACGCAACTGGTGTTAAGAATGAAGCATTAGCAAATGTGGAGGCTGAAAAGGCTCAGCGTATCGCTGCGAAAACTGGTAGAGATGCTGAAGAGATCTTCGAAGGCCGGTGGAGATTTCACTTCGAGTTAGATCCAACAGGAATCAAGCCAGCACCTCTCAGTAGAGAAGAGAAGGCAGCAGGTATCAAAACTAAGAGGCAAGGTAAGCCATTGATGAGCGCAGAGCGGTTCCGGAATATTTTACAACAAGCACAACTCAAATTAAAAAAAGGTATGGATGTACAAAAGGTCAAATCTGACCAGGACATGGGTGATCAAGATCAAGCACGTCAAAACTTAGCTGCTTGGAAGTCAAAAGGCGGCGGAGCAGTTTAAAAGTTGCCACAAGCAACGCAATCTTAGATAATAAAGGGAACAATATTATAACCCGACTATTATCAAATGAATAAAATACAACTATACATAACTAGCATACTAGCAGCGTCCTCCATGTTAAACATTGGATGTGTCAGTACTGTAACCGATCACGCTAAGTCAGCTTATGACAATGTTCGAAGAGAATTACAATCAAAGCCTGGTTCAAGTGAGACAGATGCCTTGTATAATCAAGTTCGCGCGGAGGATCAAATTCGGGTACAACAGCTGAGACGACAACTTGAAATTACAAAGCAAACCAAAGAGTTGGCTAATCTAGAGAAGAAGCGTGATGATTTACAACGAGATAGAAGCCGTACCAATGAAAAGGCAGTAGAGTATCTAACTAAAGAGACGCAATATAAGGTTGAGCTCGCGAAGCTTGAAGCTATTGACAGAAACCGACTAGGTGACAAAATCGCGAATATTGAGAGGATTGCAGATACACACGTGGAGGTACTCGAGATACAACAGAAAAGGTTGCAATTGGAGAGTGATGTTACTATATTAGATGTAAGGATCGTTGAAATAAAACAGCAAATTACAACCAAACAAAATAGTATTAAAGAAATCACCACCGGATGATGCAAAAACATATGGATACAGACGAATCAACAACTGGAGTTGTCAAGAATAAAATAACACATGATCTTGTTCTAGATGTATATGAAACCTCTCGAGAAGAAACCGACCCAGAACAAAAAGCTGCGATCATTGCTGCAGCAAAGGTTTTGAGTGAAAATATAGGTGAATACCTAATTGAACCAGAGAAAGATTGATTTTTTTGACTAAACACCGTTGAATTTTTAAACCAACAACATAATTATATTATATGAGCAATACAGCAGAAACTGAAACACAAACACCTAACGCCTTGACCGCGGCTGAGCAAAAAAAGCGAGAGCTTGTAAACTTTGTTGCGAACAACATCTTGAATAGCTTGACGATGAATCAAACAATCAATGTTGTACAGCAAGTAGCTTTACGCGATGCTAATCAAATCATCTCTGATGCTGACGAAGAAAAGCTAGCTGAGATTGAAGCTGCTTTTGATAAAGCAGTATCACAAGCAACCGAAGAACAACCGGTTGAAGAGGAGAAGCCAAAAGCTAAGACTGGAGCTAAAGCAAAGCGTTCCAGAAAAAAAGCTACGGCCGCGTAAGGAACTATGCACTCAGTAAAGCTTGATGTAAGGTCACATACTGACCATGGTTGCGCACACGCTCACCTATGCATCGACGGACATGATACTGGTGCTCTTTATCTCAATCAAACAGAACTAACCATTTTAGTTTCAGCTCTAAGGTCTGGCTGTTTGCAATCAAATGACGTCATATTCGAGAAAACTGAACCAGATGACGGTCAGTTCGAATATGACGTTTTTGATGAATAAAGTTGCGCAGTTGTAACTATTTGCATATAATTAGGTATGCAACCAGAATACAACTCAATTAACTCAGCCTTAAGTTTGATAATCATTCTAACATTAGGCATAACAATACTCGCCGTTGTGTTTCATACAGAACGCGAGTATTTTCATGATCCGGAACAAGAGTTGCGCGATCATCGAATATCCGTATACTTAAATATATTAAACAAATGAATACAAAAGCAAAAATTATCAGTACTGTTACCGCATTACTAGCCTCGATGAATGTAGGTTGTAACAGTAGAACAATTGTATATAACCCTAGCAACGGTCAATATGTCGAGGGATCTGCTGCTAAAGAAATACTAAAAGAGCGTGAAAATATGCTTTCCGCGAATGAGCAAGCTAGAGACCGTGAACTAGACCGGAATGTAAAACGTCGGGAGAGTAGTAGATATGTAACTCGTGAGAGTATTATATTTGGTCAGTCGATCGATGAGTTTGATGTGTTGGCAGCACGGGAGCGGGCGTTGCAAGCTGAAGCAGACGTCGCTAGAACTCAAGCAGAGAATTTAGAGGCAGTATCCAGAGCTCATCACGTTGTGGATTACGAGAAACGTTATGAGCGAGCAATGACCCGACTAGACACATTAGAAGTATTACCCGGAATTAGAAAAGATTAACATGAAATTAACTACAGTAGCTATCACTACATTACTAACCGTCAATAACGTACAGGCGAATATGATCAAGTCGTTATGGGACTCAATAAAAACCCAAGATGACCTGACGACTAATCACGACAGCTTACGTAAAGTGCATGTGACGCCTAACTTTTACTACTACAAATTGACACCAACTTCTACTGACCAGCAACCGGCAGCCAAACAACCTACTCACAGTCAATATGATGCTGTTGCTATTGCAGCTGCTTTGAAGCAACAAAACAGCAAGCACCCGGACAATTCTACGAGCTTGAGTACCATTGACAGCAAACCAGAGTCTGTCGCGATTGATGGTATAGCGACTACAAATGATAAGCAAACAATTTATGGTGACAGAAGCCCTCTCAAGGACCATGCAGTGATGGCTGCATGGGAAGAAGCTGATCGAGCGAGAGCCAGATTAGAGAACCACCGCAAGTATATGGAAAGGGTGCGTCAGTCCAGGCAGAATGTACAACAATCTAAGATTGTATCAGCTGCTAACCAAACCTCCGGAGAGTTGAAATAATACTAGGTAGATTCTCACACGTAATCCTCTCAACTAACAAATTACTTTTTGGTTGATCACTTATACGAAAACCAGGCTCTCTCCCAGGTGGTACAATCGCCTCGATATAATCATAAGCACCATAACTCTTCAAGTGATACCACAAATGATCTCTAAACTCTCTTTCAATCTCAACTAACACTGTAAACTCTCCCCACACAGTACTATACAACGTTATGTCACGCACACATGAAATCTCACTAGGTGGATATGTTAAGTTACCGTCAATTACCAGATTCATCCGCGAAGCAAGTCACAAACTTGCTCCAACATCTGAACGCAATCTTCGACTGTATGCTCTCTTGACTGTAGCAATTGTTTTATTTGTGTGTACTTATCAGCAATACGAGCTTTAAGGTCCGTGACTTCGTCTCCCATGTCTTCATATGTGTCGACTAGACTAGATAATAACACTTGTGCTTTAATTTGTAATTGCTCTGGAGACATTCTACCTTTACGTCTCAACAATCTCTCAGCATCATGCAATATTGGCTTGATTTCTCTCTCTGCTTTGTTGTGCGAGAACTCTCCAGTTCGAGATGATCTGAAGCCTACAGACACATCCCCATCCATCTCCTCAATTATATACTGCTTAAACGTTTCCATGTTATAATTATTTATACAACTTATGAACAATCCCAAGATAAATTACACACAAGAAGATATTAAAACACTATTAAAGAATCAATACATCACGATGTTAATAGAGCGGAATCATCCTAGAATACTCAAAAAGGTAACAATAGAAGCAGAGCGATTAGCTACTGAGTACCTAGAGAGAAAAAACGTTGACAATTAACGTTATGTGGTCTATAATATAAACATGAGTAAAGGAAGTTCTCCGAGAAGTTGTTTCAGTCGTGATTTCCGCGACAACTATGACGATATCGACTGGTCGACAGTCAGTCAATCACTGAGTAGTGATTATAGCTTGATTGAAGGTACCATTCGGCAAACAATGGATTATCCTATTGAGAAAGAATGCGACGATGATGAACAAAGTTGCGCAAATGAATAATATACCGTATAATGATTGTATAGTAAGAATTTAACAATCAACAATTAAACGATATGGATCTAAAACTAAACGCAACCAAACTGACTCGCGTCTGTGACATCAAAGTACCAGACATTTTCTCACGCCGGCTCAAGACTGGAATCTCTAAGATTGACTCACTATTTGATGAAGGTATACTTCCAGGTGGTGCAATGACATTGACCGCTAAAGCAGGTTGTGGTAAGACTACGTTCATGTTACAGTTGTTGAATGGTATGACCAAGAACGGTTACAAGACTGGTTACTTTAGTGGTGAAGAGAGTATTTACCAATTAGCATATACCGCTAATCGCGTCAAGGCTGATCAGATCAGCATCGCAAATGAGACTGATATTGATACCATCTGTAAGCATATGGAAGAGTTAGACTTGATTGTGATCGATTCATTTCAGGCACTAACAACTAAGAAGAAGCTCAACAGTCGCGCTCTAGAGAAATATGCTGTACAACATTTGACCAAGAAAGCTAAAGAGACAGAGTGTTGCGTAGTTTTCATCATGCATTTGACAAAGAGTGGTGATCTCAAGGGAGGCACTATTGTACCTCATACTGTTGATGCTAACATCAAGATCGATCGTGTTACTGATGTTGATGATGAGGGCGCTCGTGTGATCTACTTCGAGAAGAATCGCTTCGGTCCTCTTAACGAGCTTGAATGTATTATCGGTCGTGAAGGTTATGATTTTAACGCTCAGGTTATACGTGAAGAAGAACCAACCAAAGTCCCTAGTAAGAAGAATCGCAAACAAGATGAGTATGATGATCTAATTGATAGGGTTATCAACGCAGGTGGTAATGGTATTGGTATGACTGAGTTGTCAGCTGTGCTTGAGTTCAACTATAACAAGACATATAGTAGAGTACGTGATCTCATCGCGATGGGTAAAGTTAAAAAGATCGGTCGTGGATCATCTGCTAGTTACTACACTGGACCTAAATTAGAGGATTCAGAGAAGTTACGTATTGCTGCTGAGAGTAAATAATTTATGAAAAGAGACATAATCTACAAAATTATCAAATCCCTAGAACAAGTAACTCGCAACCGACCGCAACTGAATTTAGATAGCGACGCTGCTAAGCAAATGGTAGCAAATGCGATATGGGATGATGTTTTTGATAGTGTTGTGACCATCACGACACACAATGAAGATCAGTTGAATTTTTTTACTGAATTTGATGGTAACGAGCATAAATAACAATATGCCGCGACCCATAGCAAAGATAATAACAGAGATAGAACTACTATACAAGAAATTGGAGTATGAATTTGAAGAGTACACTGGGTTGGGAGAAGAGGCGCTCGAGTCATTGGGTGAAGCAGTTGACGCACTTGTTGAAATAAACGATGAGTTGGATCAAGATTTGGAAGAGTAAGAAGCGTAATTATGGTTGGCGACATGTAAATAAAGCATGTGAATATTTGTCACACAATTACAACCACCCATTGCCAACTAAGATAATAGCGCTAGCGAGAGGTGGTCTCGTACCAGCAACTATTATGGCTAACAGATTAGGCGTGAGACATGTTTACAGTCTAGGTGTTTCCAGCTATGAGAAACAAGCAGACGGTAAGGAGACCCCCGGTGCATACGAGATGTATCAACGTATACCAACCAACATTAAAAAGCATGGACCTGATGATTTTGTACTCATTGTAGATGATATATCTGATAAAGGTGGTACGTTTGAGTATGCTGAACAATACATAAAGCAGATAATTGGAGGTAATATTGTAACAATGTCTCTAGTTATAAAACCAGAAACCAAACACAAACCTACATACTTCTATGAAGAGGTTGATCAAGATAAGTGGATCGTATTCCCATGGGAGAGGAGTTGAACATTTGAATAAGATATTATGAAACCTATTGGTAGTTTATTGAACGGTGGAACGAAAGCCAGACCAAGATACTCTGTTCATTTTGATGATGGCATGACGATCATAATCAAGACAGAGAACGATACACTAAAATATGACAATATGCTTAGTGTTGGTCTCGACAGTTACTTTCTCAAGAAAGGTAAATGGCCGACCGGTAAGAATTTAGAAAAGAGAGTTGAGCTAGCGGTAGCCTATATCACTAAGAATGTGAAGAACAACCGGTATAGAAAAAAGTTAACTGATGACCAAGAAGAGTGAAACATTTTAGTTGCACTCATGAGTAAAAACATATTATAATATCATATGAGCATAAAAGATGATTTGATGTTCCCGTTTGGTAACCCTTATCGGGAGAAATTGGTAAACCACACCACAATTACAGCACTCAACAATGTTATAAAATTAGCGAAAGATAAGTTGAGAATAGTTAATGGAGAACCGGAGGAGATTTTGATGCTTGCTGAGGGTCCAGATATTCATAACGCTAAGATAAGCATACGTGAAGTTGAGAATTTATTAGAATATATCAATGGGAAAGAAAAAACAGATACCAACTGAACACAAGTACAAAATAGGTGACATTGTACATTTTAGATTCGCTGGAAGCTGGCACAAAGGTAGTATTATAGAATTAACTAATGATAGTGATGGTCATGCGACATATACAGCAACAACAAGTGCGAATGGAAGAATATATCCGAGACTCGGCATCAATAAGAGCAAGGAAGTAGGATGGGTACACTTTCAAGAATAGCCATGTGCCTGATGATATCACTCTCATCGTGTGCAACGCAAGAGTGGAGACATGGTAACTATCATAATGACCTCAAAGTGCTTAAGAAGAGAGAGGATCAACGAGATGAATACATGACGCGCGCGAAAGATTTTAGAGTAGGCACAACCAAACATTATATCAAAGAACACAAAAAACATGATGGTAAAATTAATATATTCAAACGAGATGGATTTGATATTGGATTTTAGTTGCGCATTAAACCTGATTAACCTATAATAATTAAATGAAGACAAAACAATATCGTGATAAAGCCACTGGCAGGTATATTAAGAGCCCTGCATCTAGAAGCCAAGAATTATACAGTGAATTGTACCGTGCGTTTGATATATTCAATCAAGTGTTCGCGGAAGGGAAATTACCTAAGGTAGTTATCACCATTCAAGAGAGTGGTAGGCGTAACGCTTACGGTTGGTTTGGTAATGGCTTCTGGAGTGATAGACTATCAGGGGATGCGGTGCCGGAGATCAATCTTAGTGCTGAGTATCTCAGTAGAGGTCCACGAGGTTTACTCGAGACACTATTGCATGAAATGGCACATTTATGGAATGCAAGTGTCCAGAAGGTAAGAGATTGTAGTGGTGGTCAATATCACAATAAACGGTTCAAGGAAGCTGCAGAGCGTTTTGGGCTGGAGGTTAGTCGGGATGGAACAAGAGGATGGGCTTACACCAAACTAACTTCAGTTAGTGAGGAGGCTATTGATAAATTAGATGTGGATGTAGATCTGTTTAAAGGTCTTAAACGCAAACGGCATGTCTCTCGCGATGAACGGTATTTCTCGTTGATTGTCAACTTAGACTTGAAGGAGCCTCTCAAAAATGCACTTGAACTAACCGGGATGAAGCAACGTGAGTTTGTAGAGCTCGCTTTAACACAAGCAATAGCCGCTGCCGGTGGTCATGTCTGATCCAGTTAGAAGTATCATAGAAGAATACTCAACCAATATTGTTGATGGTGTTAATGATCAGGGAGACTTTTATTTAGTCACACACAAGCAGGAGTATATGAAGGAAATGTGCAAGAGAATTAAACCGTTAGGGTACATGTTGAGTGATAGTAATTATGACACAAAGGGAATGTACTGCACGTCTAGATTCCAACCCTATGATGAGTGGTTCGAGCATCCATACTTTTTTAAATTTTAGTTGCACAATATAACGATAAACACGATAATAGATATATGATAAGTAAATTAACAAGTTTAGATGAGAGAGCCGGCGTTGATTTGACCGGAGAGCAGAGCCTCGACAATGTACTTGAGCGAGCAGAGTTAAATTTTAATGTTGAGAAGGTACCAATGCACACACCAGAAGGTAATGTAGTGACAGGTAAGTATCTTCTACGTCGTACAGACAACGATTTTGTACTCGGTACATGTGGTAGCCGATATCAAATCGTGGACAACCACACCATGTTTGAACCATTCCATGATGTGGTCAAGAAAACTAACGCTACATATGAGAGTGCAGGAGTGTTGAGTCATGGTAAAGCGTGCTGGGTCAGTGCTAGATTAGGAGATGACTTCAAGGTGGGTGATGATGCATTTCAACGTCGCGTGATCATGCTATCATATCACAATGGCATGCAACGTAACAGTTACTTCAGTTACAATCATCGCGTGATATGTAACAACATGATGTCCAGTTTGAGATCTGCTGCTAACAAGAACGGTATTGGCGTCAAGCACACACCAACCTGGGACAAGAGTCTTGAGTTAGCCATCACAGCCTTCAAGCAGAGTATCGAAGATTCAAGTGTTTTCGCCAAGGATATTGGCAAACTTGTGAGTGTTAAAATGACTATGGACCAGGCAGCAAAATACGCCAAGAGATTCTTTGTCGATTTCAAAGAGCAGGATCCCAAGGAGAAGAAGAAAATTTCCCAGCGTAGTGTGACCAGGCTTGATAACAAAGTTGACCAGCTTGTTGAGTTGTTCAATGAGGGTATGGGTAATGAGGGCAAGACTCGTTATGATATGTTCAATGCCGTTACCGAGTATCTAGATCACCGGAGTGTTCGCAACAATGCAAACACAGGACGCCGGTTCATCAGCAACTTGAATGGCTTGCAAGCGACTAAGAAGCGTAAAGCAGTCAATGAGTTGTTAGTTGACATCAAATAATTGTTGCTCAAATTGAGTAACATTCATATAATATAATTATGACACAAATAGAAATAGGTAACTTGGCAGTATGCTTCGCAGTTTTTATGGCAACAGTGATGTTGTTCTTCGGCTGGAACATGATGCCAACTCAAGTTCGAACGACAGCTATAGCAGTGATACTAATGTTCATTGGCTATCAAATTATTGAATTTGTCTTAACATCATTCATCGTTATAGCTAAATGAATATAACAGAACACGTCAAACAATTTATCAACAGCAGTATATATCAACAACTGTCTGATGAAGCAGAACATAACAGCAATGCAATGGACTTGCTCGAGGAAATCAACATGTCAATCGCATCGTTGATATTTTTCAAGCAAAACAAAATCAAAAACCGAGAGCTATTAGAGGCTCACAATCTGAGTAAAATATTAAACTACCTTAAAGAAATATATGAAGAACAATAAAAATATAGAATCCTTCGCGAACCTCACCTTCTATCCAATGACTGCACCAAATACAGGGTGTATTGCTACAGGCAAGCTCGTGAGTGGTTATGATCTAATCGTAACTGGTGGTAACGTCGGTCAACATGCGGATGGTGTTGAAGAGTTTCTCATTGAAGTGAGCGAGACCAACAAGCAAGGTGACGTGAGAGTGATAACTAAGCGTAACATGAACCAAGATGAAGTATGCTTATTGATCGAGCATCATAATAAGAATAGATTCAAGCGTAGACATCATCAAAGGAAAAACTTTTATGGAACAAGAGCTTAAAGACATGATTGTAGAGCTCACCTCTAGAGTCGAAAACATCGAGAGCGTAACTAATGGTCTAGCAGACAATATTCTTAAGCTAGAACGAATTTTAGATGAAATCGCGATGCAAGTTATCCCAGATGAAGAGCACAATAGTTAGTGCGACTATCACCCATCGATGAAATGCAAGCTAGACAGAGAAGCATTAAGAGAAGCAATCAGCGATACAATCATTGGAACAGTCATAAACTTTCCATTGAACCTATTGGCAATGTGGATAATATTCGAGCAACAGCTCACAGTATTGCAGTCATCTGTACTATTATGGGTAATCTTTACACTCGTTGCAGTGGTAAGAAAATATTGTTTGAGAATTTATTTTCAAAACAAAGTTGCCAACAAGTAGCTTAGACCTTATAATATATCAAACGGCTGATGAGTCAGCCAATCGTTCTTTAACATTTTATTTTCACAACCATCGCCTCGACGGAAGCGATGGTGGGACGCTAGTAGAAGTCGCAACCTTAGCGACACTAGCACACATGACCTTGCTGCGGCAAGGGGTCGACGATCAAGTGATTGAGGCTAGCTGAAGGACAGCGATATGGATACAATCCATCATGTGGTACATGTCTGCCAATCCTATACATAGAACTATAGGTATGATTCCTGGAGGTGAGCTGTAAGAAGCAAGGCCTTCCTTTGTCGCATAACAATGGATCTAGGAACATAGTGCGAACAAGATCTCGGTAGTAGAGGCTCAACGATCAAGTGATAGAGAGCGAGTTAAACACTCATCAAGTTGCAGAATCATTCTGGCGGTAACTAGAGACATGTTGAGAGAAGGCTGAAGAGTAGTCTCTCCCCAATCATTTTATAGGGTGGTAACTGCGTAGCGGGCGCCCCCTCATTTTGAACATCGGATGTTGTCACAACGCGCGGGACCCACTATTATATATATCCACGTCGTGTTCCACAACATCCGATGTTCGTCTTTTTAAACATCGGTTAACCCTCTTCGTTCTGATCCTAAGGAATAACCAGGCCTGATCAGCCAAAAAGAGTTCATTGTAGGTCAGTCGCTTTTTCGTTGAATCGAGAGTGCATGCAATGATTCGGAGTTAGTCACGCCAAGTGCGTGTAACCATTTTTCATGAGGGGTAGTAGCTCAGTTGGTTAGAGCGCCGGCCTGTCACGCCGGAGGTCGCGGGTTCGAGTCCCGTCTATCCCGCCACTCTAGACTAAATACTAGTATAAGATGAAGAGTTATGCGGAGAAACAACAGAAAATCCAAGGAAATCCTTGCTCGTTTGTTAGTCTTATACGAACACCTAGAGAATATAGAGTCGATCAAGCCGAGAACAGAACAAACTCACTTGATCATAGACGCTCTACACGCACGTATCGAACGTGAAAAGGGGAAGCTTCGTAACCTAAAGCAACAATGAACAAAGTATTTCCAGTTTTATTATTTGCAGTGTCTGTCTTGATCGCCGGTACTGCAGCATTTTTCTCTGTACGCGGTATTGGATTATTATTCGCTGGGAGCTTTCTACCAGTTGTTGTGATGGCAAGTAGTCTCGAGATTGGTAAACTATTTGCAGTGAGTTTTCTATACAGGAAGTGGGATGTAATGCCTAGGCTGTTGAAGTTTTATTTGAGTGTAGCCACGCTCCTCCTAGTAATAATAACATCTCTCGGTATTTTTGGTTTTCTATCTGATGCATATCAAGACACAAGAAACAAGGTGTCATTTTACGATACCAAAATACAATCAATACAAGAACACAACCAAGCAATCAAAAAACAAATCGATGCACAACAGCAGACAGATCAGAACAAACAAACTAATATCAATGTTAATATTGATAGGTACAAATTGATTTATGATGAGTTCGTCAATCAACAAAACCAAACCAAACGAGCCTTACTCGAAAGAATAGCTGCGATGGATGGCCAAGTCAATGCACTTAAGGGTAAGAATGGATTATTTAATAGTACAGCTAAAAAAGTAGAAGCATTACAATCACAGCAATTAGTTGAGCGTAATAAAATTCAAGTACAATTGACTGAGATGGAACCGAGGATCAAGTTAGAGTATGACGCTTTTCTAGCTAAAGTCGATCAAGCAAACAATACACAACAAACATCGCTAGATGTTTCTCCATTGTTAAAAAGGATAGAAGATAACAATAATAAGATACTAGAGTTAAGAGGTTCTGTCAATGATACTGATATTGGAAGTTTTCAGTTCATTGCAAGTGCTTTCGATATTGAGACTGACACTGCAGTCAAGTGGTTCATAATCATGATCGTTGTGGTGTTTGATCCGCTAGCTATGTGTCTTGTCATCGGTTATAATGTGTATGTAATGGGACCTAATAAGATAGCCGGTGCCTCAGTAATACCAACAAACCAAATGGTCACCGGAAAGAAGCGCATTCTAATAAAGCCTAAACAAAATAAAAGTTGAGCTAACCCGCAATGTCATACATAATAATGTAATGACAACTACAACACTTATTGACGATATTCTTGGTAAGTTACCACCACCTGTTAAACCTGATGTGGTACCATATAAAGGTGTAATGATTTACGGTCACAAGACTGCAGGTACAATCCAAGTTATGGATGCGGCTGCATATAGTAATTGGAAAGGATATCAGCCCGGACGATATGGACGGAGTGCCACGAAGAAGGCCGGAGGGAAGAACACATGTCACCTTTAACACCAGACGATATAGGTTTTTGCAGTGCTATAGTAATTGTAGTTGCATTCAGTGTAGAGATCATTTATAATTTATGGAACAGAGAAGATTAATGAATTATAAAGACATATACGTAGTAGAAGATTTTGAAGAAGCTGAACAGTTTCGATACGAACATAACAACGAACCAGTTGAAGTCGGTACAGCGGTTGCTTATGATGTGCATCGTGATAATGGTCAACCCGGGGGGATTGAGATCGTATTAACTTGTTTTGACGGTATAAACTTCCAATCAGATGACTGATAATATAACTGATGAGCAGATTGTAGAAGCTCTAAAAGACAAACAACGTGAATGGAGTAGATTGAACTGGAATGATATGGAAGGAATGTGGACATTTAATCATGTACATACTGTGTTACACCACGCTATTAAAATATTCAAAACACCAATCGACTCCCTAGACAAAGAAACATTTAAAGACAAGACAAATGCATGATTCAATGATAGAGAGTATAGCTGAAAACAAAGGCTATGATAGAGGTTTCACTGCTGGTACATTACACGCCCACGAACTAATAGGCAAATATATGGACTGGATGAATGAGTATGTAAGTGTTCTAGAAGAAGAAGGTGATTGTCAGAGAGAAATCGCATGCTATCAGACACAACTAAGTGCACTAAAGTATGCTAAGAAATTAATCCGGACAGGTCATTGGGATAGTGACGATGTCTATCATAAAGAAAATACATGATTGAGAGTAAAGAAACTAAACTATTCACTTATGAATTAGTTGACTGGGAGAAGGCCAAATCTATACTACCAGCAAAACAAATCAAAGCAACCATATACGAGGCCAGTCAATTGAACAAAGGTTTCGCGATGAACGGTCACACTAAAAGATGGGTGAAACAAGACTGATATGTTTAGTGATGGTATTGAAAATCAATTCGAGCATGCCCATCAAACTGGTCTTACTAGAGGGTTTGATTTAGGGTGGAGTTACAAGGGTAAATTTGATAGAACAATACTGAGAGATCATGTAGAACAACTGGATCCCAAGGGAGACAAGGTTAGAATCAAACACTTGAAAGAGGCTATAGAGCTGCTAAATAAACATAAGAACAACAGAGAATTTATAACATAATGGGACTATTCGATAGAATTAAAATAGACGATAGGTTTAACCTGAAGCTTAAAAAAGCTGATGTGAAGACCATAAGCAATGTAACTAGTAATAATGACTGGAAAAATAGCCTCCAGACTAAAGACCTAGAAAATTGGATGCAGGATTTTACAATTGATAGTAAGGGTAAGCTTTGGATCTATGAAGATCCGAAAGATAAACGAAAGCGTAAGTTGTTTACTCACACCGGAGAAGTAGATGTATACACAATTATAACCAGTGATGAGACTGATCATGATGTTGATGTGAATATCAAAGTCAAATTTACAAAGGGTATTGGTAAAGTTCTGACTAGCGGAATAACAAAACACTCAAATGCTACACGTATTAAAAATGAAGCAGAATTTCAGAAAAATCGGAAGAGGTACGACAAACTCCGAGAGACAAAACGATACAAAGTATACTTGTATTTGTATCGAAATCCAGTCAACATGATCTTCGGTACTATGACTCGTATGTTATATAAAATGACGTCCGTAAGCCAACGGCTTAGATGTAAATTATTGTTCTGGTGAGCAAACCGGATGAGATTCTTGACAAGTGGTTCGAGAGCGGTGCATGGAAGACAATATGCACTAACGCTAATGAATTAAATGATGAAGATAGTATAAAGTTGATGGAACATATAAGTGACCAGCTCAACAGCGTGATATTTCACCTAAAAAATGATTCCGGTGGAGAGCGATTGTATTATGAGTTATGTTACTTCGAAGAGCTTTGTGAAGAGTTTAATGTAGATGAAGAATAAATGTTTAAGAAGTTGAGCTATCAATCAGTATACAATATAATTAGCTCATGAACAGATTTGATCTTGAAGATGCAATGTCTAGAATGTTAGACATTGATAATGAACTTGATGATTTAATCTTCAAGGTAGGTGATTGTCCAGATGTGCCTACAGAAGATGAAATTATAAACATGCTGATAGGTATAAGAGCCTTAAATCAAACTAGATATGATAGGATGTGGAATATATTTGAACAACTAATAAAGAATGGAACAATTAAATCAGAGACTCAACAAACACCTGATGTATAGGGTGGTGAAGCATATGTTAATGCTACCATTCACACTAGCATTGAGCATTACATTGGTCATGTGCATGTGTGTAGCTGAAGCTTATTGCAATATCATCGGTGATTAGTTGCAATTTTAGAAGCAATTAACTATAATTAAATTATGCAAACAGAAGATATTATACGACTCAAAAACGCGAACTCAGATAGTGAAATGAAAGAGAGTGAAGCAAGACAAAAATCATTACACAAGGAATTGATCAATGCTCTCAATCTCAGAATGATAACTCCAAGCCGGCGTGTTTGTGAGTTGTTAGTAAATCTCATTAACATAGTAAAGAGTAAATAATGCCATACATAACAAAGTCAGACAGGAACAAAGCATTTGAAAACATACTTCCAAATGCTGGTGTTTTGAATTATGCAATACATCAATTAATTAACGAATACTTCGAACAGAACAACCGAAATTATCAGACAATAAACGATGTAGTTGGTGTGCTCGATTGCGCGAAGATGGAACTATATAGGCGCATAGGATCTGAGTATGAAGAGATCAAGATTTTACAGAATGGTGATTGTCGACCATACACAACATGGTTAAAGGATAAACATAAGTTTTCATGCTAACCATCTTTTCAATTGGGATGGTAGTGTTGTTACTTATAATGTTCATCAGTGATTTGACGCGCGAATAATGAAACTGACATTAACACTCCATGACAATATATATACTGTCGATACACCAGATGATGGAATTGATATCAACCAGGTAGCTGAACATATCAAGGGTTTGTTAGTCGCAGCCGGTTATCATCCAACTAATGTAGATCAAATATTCAACACAGAATGTCAATGGTTTAATGACAACCAAGACAACCACCCATTTTTAACTAAAAACACATCACAGGGCCTGTAGCTCAGTTGGTTAGAGCATCCGACTCATAATCGGCAGGTCGTCGGTTCAAGTCCGACCGGGCCCACCACTTTACATGAAGAAATTCAAGAATAGTATAACATACAAAGACTCAACTGGAGACAATAAACGAGTAAATTTTAAGAACCGAGAGAAGATGTTACAACATTTAAACAAGAACACCAAATTATGTGAAATGAATAATGTACGCATACATTTCGGAAGCATAACATTACCGATTAAGGACACAATATGGAACGGCAAATAGTTGGATTCACAGCGGGTAACTTTGATCTATTACACCCAGGATATATATACACCTTCGAAGAAGCTAAACGTCATTGTGACAAATTCATGGTATTCTTACAGCGAGATCCGTCTGCAACAAGATACACAAAATATAAACCAGTCATTCCATACTATGAGAGATATAAAACGTTAATGGCGATCAAATATATTGACGAGGTTTATATGTATCAAACAGAAGAAGAGCTATATGATTTGATCAAGTTCTGGAAGCCGGACATACGTATACTCGGAGAAGATTATATTGGCAAGAGCTTTACTGGTGATGATTTACCTCCACGCGTGATATATACTACAAGGTCACATGAATGGAGCACAACCAAACTCAAAGATCTAATAACATTACAGACAATAAAACAAAATACTGGAATTTTAGACAAGGGAAAATAATTATAACAAACGCCACCTTAGCTCAGCTGGTAGAGCACCTCACTTGTAATGAGGATGTCGTCGGTTCGATCCCGACAGGTGGCTCCATTTTATGACAGAAAATAATTACACAATAGTTGTACAACAAATGAAAGACTCAGACGAATTATACTTTGAAATTCCAGAGGATGTATTAGCACGACTAGGGTGGGACGAGGATACAGAGGTAGAATTTACAATTGTTGATGATCAAGGATTCAAACTAACTAAAGTTGACAGGAGAGATGGCTGAGTGGCTTAAGGCGATGGTTTGCTAAACCGTTGAAGGAATTAATCCTTCCGCAGGTTCGAATCCTGTTCTCTCCGCCAGCTTCCGTTAATCATCTTTTAGTTGCGCATCAGTTGTTATTCGACTATAATTATATCATAACACAACAAAGGAGCAACATGACATTCAAAGAAATTATAGATTTAGAGCCGGCTAAAGTTAGCAGAACCATTGCATTGATGGCAAT